>Ga0181612_140225_pt1 | contig 10157 bp, 3 predicted proteins | sample HoacroProtozoa21_FD_119630 | JGI IMG/M metagenome (GOLD analysis project Ga0181612, IMG submission 119630) | Hoatzin crop microbial communities from Cojedes, Venezuel. Combined Assembly of Gp0051906, Gp0051904, Gp0051908
CCAGTCGGTTTTCAGAAAGCATAGACTAGTGCTATTCAGAATGCTTTTCAGCCAGCGTGGAAGAGAGATCCATGTACACTGCGAGTATGACTCTTGTCACATGGGTTTAGACAATTATACTACAGACGTCTTCATATGTCAGAGTTATCTAAACTGTCTGGCAAACAGCACACCCTCGTAGAGTGTGACTTGTGCCACCCCAGGACAGATCTCTGGCAAGGCAAACTGTAGTCCAGTTGAATATTTCTCTCAGTTGAAAAGGGAGCTTTGGCAAGTTAAGATCCTGAAGTTGGATGAAAGTATCCCTTCGCAGACAGTATTTTGCTAAAAAATCATCCTCCCAAATAATACCCCGGTGAGCAAGTATGTGTCAACTTCTATTACATATGAGTATATATGACAATACATATGCTGAACAGTGCCCTCTAAGTGCTGTCTTTGCTTGTGAGTTGGCTATAAAACTGTTTCACTAGGCTGGTATATATCAGTACAAAGTCTTCACACTGTATTAGGGGTTTCAGAAGCAGTTTGGAGATTAGGAAAAATTTTTTATGCTGTGAGAAGAGAACATTCTTACAGTTAATATCAGAGATGGAAATATTTGCAATTGACACTAAAACACATCACTGTCTAAGCTGGTAAAATTCCAAAGGATTTATCAGCTTCTGTATGTAACTATTATAATTTCTCTGGTTATTTTATATATAAAACAAACCAAGATGGTTATTTTGTGCATATTTGTGTGAAGAACACATGCACACTTGTGTGAAAAAGCAGATTTTTTGAATACCTGACAACCAAACTCAATTTCTTTTCTCTTCTGCCTTTTTTTCTCCAACCACAACTTAGAAAATCCTAATAAGAATGCTGATGTAAATTCCATGAGTATATAATTATACTTGAAAAATTAATTAAGCTATAGCACTCTAATCCTACATGTGTACTTTTATAGGCACAATGAGTGTGTTTAAGGAAAGTCTTTATAGAATTAAATGTTCTCACTCATTTTTTCATTGCATTTATTTTCATTTGCAGTGTTGACATCACGCAAGGTACATCCAGACAGTGTTACTTAAGCGGAGCAGGCGGATAGGCTACTGTAGTGAGCTCCGTCTAGCATATCCAGGCACTACATGCACAGGGGATAAAATATAGTCATGACTGCATCCACTGAAAAATTTTATATCATTGTGTAATAAAGTCTGCACATGTGAACATGTTAAAATAATGTAAAACTCCAGCCACATGGCTAAATAAAATGATATAACTCTTTATTAGAAATAAATGCATGTACAGCTTAAAGATGGATCACACATAGCAAGCAGCACTTCGTGCTATTGCCAAGTCCCTGCTTGCATGTGTCGCTGCACAGGGTAGCCTCCACCAGCTGTCCCCAAGCCCTTTCAGCTGGGGATGCCCAGAGTGCAACAAACTCATCACCCCTCGTAGACCACATGAGAGCTGGTCAAGAAAGGTTCCCATAGCCCATGAACATCTCTGTGACAGAAGACATCCCAGCCAGGAAAGGTAAATAGTTTCAGCTCAGCTTCCCTGGGACAGCTAAGCCAGATGTGCTGCCGTTTTGCCTTGACAAAGATGCTGTCCCTATTTATGTGTCACAGTCCTGTGAATATTGGCACAAGCAACTAAATCTGTGGTAGGGCCGTTTCCAAACAATACAGCTTCCTTGGGTGTTAAATGCCCTTCCTTGGTTTTCACTCATGGCTCATACTCCAAACTGAATAACAGAAATAATTCATGTTAGGAGTTCATCCTAGTAATATCAAGGATGACAGCATCAGCCTTACCCATATCTGCTCTTAAGCATTTTTATGTTCATCTGGCATCAATTACGCATTCCATATTCAGAAGTGAAAAATATGACACTAATGTGTACATGAATAATGAAGCAAAGCCATTGGGACTTCTGGAGTGGAGTGTCTTGAAAGCATACAGTATCAGATATTAAATATGTATGCGTATTTTCTTTATTACAAAGAGATTTGACTCTAGAGGAGTTCTTAGGATTTGGGGTAATCTCCTATTAATCCAACTCAGACCACCTAGAAGAGTTCTCTCCTGAAGAAAGAAATGTTTTTTTTTTTTGTTTTCATCCTCTCAGCATCCTACAGAAATCGTATGATTTTTCCCTAGAAGAGACTGTAGCCTGTTGAATAATTGACAAATAGCCATCTGCTCAGTTCAGGCTCTTTTGTCAAAGACTCTATGTAAAATTAGAAGGAAAACATGATGATTGAAGTGAGCAGGGATGATCAAGAATGAACCATCTGTCGCCACAGTTAACTAAGGCTGAGGAAGGCAAAATGTGCAATCCGCAGAGCTTACCTGTAGTTTCTTCTTCCTCTGATTCATTGTCTTCATCATCGTCATCCTCTTTGTCTTCATCTTCCTTTTCTTCTTCTTTTCCTTTTTCGACCCTCCCTTTCCCTCCCTCCCCCTCTGGCTCTTCCATTCTTTTCTCACCAGCCTCTTCCAGCATTTTATCCTCTTCCTTTTCTCTGCTGGCTGTTAAATTCATCATAGTTATGTCCGGCAGGCTTCCATCTTGGTGTACCAGTCTGTTGGTAAATAGTAGCATGTCAACAAACTGAGCAGTAATGACATCATAGTCTTTCTCTTTTTCAAGATGTATAATTAGAAAAAATAAACCATTAATGGAAAATGCCTTAGAAGTGGAAAAGTTAATGATTCTGGTACTTTCTCCAAACACGCACTGCAAATTGAGTTGGAATGTATTAGTAACTACTTCTCACTCAGATACTAATGGTTAGTTAGTAATGAGTGGCATTGACACTTAAACTTGACATTTTCCCCACTGGAGAAAATGGTCAGAGTTTAAGATGTAGAAGCATGAAATGACATTGTTTAAGAGGAAACATTTCATGACTTCATAGGGGACTTACTCATTTTGGTGGTTTGGTATTTTTTTCTTGAGGCTGCTCAAAGTAATTGGAACAGAAAGAAAAAGGGAGATGAGAACAGAGGGGTTACAGAAGAAGGTCACTGACAAATACGTCATGCTACGTCACAAGTCATAAAGCATTCTCCTACTCCATCTGCAGAAGCCTTCTGATGCCAAGAGCATGCCATCATGACATTCACAGGGTGCTTCTACAAAAGAAACATGGATTTGCAGCACAGATGGAAAGGGGTAACCTATTTACACCAGTGCTAGACATGGTCAGTGCTGTACCATGCTGTCAGTAATGCAGCTGAATCATCACAAGTATCTGACTAATTACTGTAAATGCATTTCCACCTTCTTCCAATTCAAAAGTGCAGCTGGAAAGCCAAGGAATTTGCAAGTATTCTTCCAGTGATAGGCTTGGGAACAAATGAAAGCAAAGATTCCATGGCTGTGGCTTCAGTATATTTTATCATGTCTGTCTTCGATATTGCCATTCATTCTCTCTCTTTTCTGCATCCACAGAGAAGTCTGCTTATATTTGTACCTGTCTCTTACTAAATCTGTTAGTAATTTTCAGACTACCAAAACTGAGATACATGGAAATGGTATTTCTCTGTTGCCATGGCACCATTTTTATGAGATCTATTCAGCATATAACTTTTCTTTATTGAGAAAAGATACACTCTCTTATGGCTTCAGATATTTTCTTCCCCTCACTCCTGAGCTGTGCTGCTGGGACTCACCTCCAATATTTGCAGAAAACCCACTTTCCCTAACTCCCTGATACTATGTGCTTTGCTGAGCACAGTGTTTACTCTGTAAATAGTCCCTTTGAATATGATTTCTTGCAATAAAGTCTCCCTTTGGCAAGTGCATATCTACATGATCAATTCACTAAATTTTCAGCTGTGCTACTGTACTTACCACACTCAGTCACTACTTTCAAGCACCTGTTAGACTCTTCCTGGACTACTGCAAGTACCTTTAATACGCTACAGTATTATCTCAGGGCTTTATTTTTCATGATATGAAATTCTGGCATATTACCATTTAGACAGGAAATTCTGCCAGTTTTAACTAGGATTTTTACAGTTCACAAAACTAAATATCTGGATTTAACCACCTGATCATTAAAAAATAAGAGCATAGGCTAAGCAAAGTCAAACAAGCAGAATTATTTTGCCAGTATTTGGGAGCTGCAGTTTCTTAAGGATGGAAACTTTGGTGGCTCGAATGAGGGAAAAGCTACAGAACTAAGCAATCCTGAAGCAGTAATATACCAATTACCAAGAAGCAGAAAAGGCAGCTCGAAAGCAGAAGTTTAACAAGACAGTCAAGCACCGAATGATTTCACCGAATAAATACATGCATGACAACAATTTCTAAAATCCGTCATCATGGATCAGGCTATGAACCTGAGTGACCAATAATCTGAAAATCTCTTATACTCAACAATATAACAAGCAAACAACAAGCTTTGGCTATTGAAAATAAAGCTTTTTCTCCCATATACTTTATTTTCATATTTAAGCTAGCATACATACTAACAGGATAGTCAAATCTCTGTAAAATGACTAAACAATAATATTCCCTGAAATGACATAAAGTAACTTTGCATATCTACCTAAAACTCTAATCGTGTACCAACAGAGCGGTCATTAAAGAAGAGAGAATGAATTCTGAGTTCAGTTCAAATGTTAAGCAGATCTTCGGTTACTATAAATCTTCAGAGACCATTTAAAAGGCAATGCCTCAAAAAATGAAAGTATCCATATAGTCAGACAGATTTTGCACACATGTAATAGCATTGATTTTAACGAGCTATCTTCCCAACCGACTTTTATAATGGAAAAATCTACATTCACACTGGTGTAAATCAAGGACTTAATGACTTACCTCAGTGTAAACTGCACAGAAACACAGTAACCCAGTAAGGATTTTCTATGAGAGGACTCATCTTTCTCTTATTCATATAACCCCCATTCATATCCAGGAGATCCAGAAGGTGATGGGGTTATAAAGACAGGTACATGCAACATACACCCCTGATAAAGCCTGAGTATGAGCTTAGTTTTCAGTATGCTGGTGCTTAGTTCTACTGACATCAGTAGGCTTGAGCACAGCGCCATGTGCTTAGGACATACAAGACCTGATAAAAATCCCTTCCCACTATTCAAAAAGTTAGTCTACTTGGAATCTTTCTTCCCAGACCTCCTCATTTATTGCTAGGGTCAATCTTCCTCTTTTCTAATTTTTTTTTTCACTACAAGATCACATGATCTCATGTAACAGACTACACTGAGGTATTAGGATATGAAAACTGCACTAGTTTAGAATATCTAAGACAAGCTACCCATACAGGCTTCACAGTTAGTCAGGTGTAACTTCAAGTTGAAAAACATATATTGGTGGGAAATTATGAGAAGAAACACATAGGTATTGTGTCTGATACTTAGGAAGAGAAATAACTAATAACACAGACAACAAGCCCTGATGGTACAGCCACTAATGCTTTTAACTGAGAGCATTTCTTACCCTGAATTTAATTAAATAGGGTTTCAGTAATGAGAAGTATACTAGTAGATCTAGTTTTAAGAACAAATTCAATTTGAGAGGTGCTAAAATCAGGTATGTGCCCCAGGTCCTTGCTGGACTCCTAGTACTTTCATCTATTTGTAATTTGCTAGAGCAGAAGATTAATAACAACTTACTGGATGAAGCATCTTATGCCTTTGATTGTTTTTTGCCATCAGTTTGTAAATTGCTTGAAACTTTCTGTCCCAAAACAAATTCTCAAGTATCTATCATGCACAGCCTTAAAACCAGAGAGCTTTCTGCTCTGCAGAACATTAGTGACCCATCTCCTGAATATTCAGCATGCAAGACTCAAACTGAGCACACAATGCCACACCTTTATTGGCAGGACCCTGAGCGCCTTCCCTGACCTTGCAGGGGGTTTTGCTGCCTGCATCCAAGGCCAGCTGGATGGTATGTGCTGGAATGAGTGGACAAGCTTCAGCGCAGGTGGTCCCTCTGCTTCCTTTCGGAGCTGCTTTCACGCTGAGGCTCTTGCCCCTACACGGTGGCTGGATCAGAGCTATGCCTGCGCCTGCTCCCACCCCTCCCTGACTCTATGTCTGACACACAGACTGGCTCCATGCCTTCACCTCTCATCTGGATCATCCCTGTGGACTTGCTGGGAGCTCCCCAGGTTGTGACTGATCCTTGTTACTGTCTCCAGATCTGATCCTCACCCTCATTTGCCGGTTCCCGTTCCTGATTCCCTGTGGGTGAAAGGCCAGCCTTGCCTCCTGGCTGTGCCCCTTGGCTCTCGTCATGCCTGCCCTCACTGCTCCCTGACACACAGGATTCCTACAGACTGGGTTTCCAGCTCTGGGGAACTTTTAAGAACCCTGGCCTAAACTACATGATGACATTTGAAGAAGGAGCATAAACGTGACACGTAAAACAACTTCTTGTCAGAGCAGGTAGTCACAAATGTCTAAACAAGGGATTTTCTCAGCTTTTCTGTTCATATTCAGTAGTGAAAACAAACACAGAAGTCCTTCTAATCTTGGAGCTTATTAAACAAAAGCCCACTTTTACTGCAATCAAATATTTTGACAGAGATCTACCTTATGGAACTGTTTTCAAGATGCCATTTATAAAGGGATGACGATGATGGCAATATGGGCTTCTGTAGTTTGGATCCTGCAGCACCCAACTCAGCCTATGAATTAACAACCTTAGCATGCAGTGGTTTCAGTGTAGTGCATGTTCCATTTCTGTTTCTTAATCAGGAAATCTCAGTCTATGCAAACTCATAATAAATACTGCATATTTAATTGACCTCAATTTTTCACTCTATTTTTTTTTTTTAGGTGGTTGTAAGAAAGACAAGGACGTGCGTCTTTGTGTCTGTGTGTCTTTGTGCACATGCAAGCATGCATCTTTCCATGCACAGAAAAAGGGTAGATAAACGAGCCTCCTCAACCAAGTCTGTTGTCTGCAGCCAATTACAAATAGCACCAATTACTCCTGTATTGAGGAACGGGCAAAGTTTAAGAGAAGAATTCCCAGCTGAAAGATGAATTCACAAAGTATACATACACAGGAGAGCTTCACCAGTTTTAGGAGATTACAATACCTGAACAACATTCTCTCTTTGCTTATTTCACAGTTTTGTGCAGCAAGAACATACTTTGTTTTCAGGCAATTAAGAAGTAACAAAAAAAGTTAAGGTACATTTCTTTTAAAGGAAAGGAAGAATTGAAGTACCCACCTATTAATTATTAGATAGACACGGCCATTGACTTTGGCATGGCTATGAGGTGGGAAATGAAAGCACAAGAATGCATGAGATGAAAATGGGAAATGAATTAGAGAGAGAGAAAAGGAAACTGTTAAATAGGAATGAATGCACTTTCCTGTCTATCAAGAGAGACACATTGTCATAAACAAAGCACAGTCTGAAAGCATAACATACACTGTGCAGTGAAAAGTCTAGGAAGCTTATAAATGCAATACTTGGACATTTAGACCTTATGCAACTTCAGTTAAAACTGCAGGTTGTTTTCATAGACCCCAAAATATGAGACCAGCCTCTACTGCTTTATCTCAAGTAAGCCACAGAATATTCTCCAAATTTTTAAAAATAGCTACTTTGCTTCTTTTTTTATTTAAAGGTGATTATAATGGAGCATCATGCCACAGAAACTATCTGTCTCACAGCCTTTATCTCTGCCGTATCATAATTCATGCTGCAGCAAGTAAATGGACTTGGGAAGTCCTAATCAGAGGATTTTTATTTCTCTTGCAGATGTAAAATTGACCTTTATAAATAGTGAGAAGTACCTCACTCTGCCAGCTCCAGTGTGCCAGTTCCTGTCCACTCTATTTGCAGCTGGCAGAGCCTTACTCTTCAACTCACTCTGCAGACTTTGTTCATGTGAAGCAGCATCTTAATACATCAACAGTCTTGAAAATTTTAACAGGACTCTTCAGTTAGATACTAACATGACACCATAATCATACAAAGCAGTTCAGGGACAGATGGAAGAACTGAAGCTGCTTTGCCTATTACTTTCAAGACTAGCTCTCACCTGCAGTGGTTGTTTTAACAAGTTCGCTATTGTAAGGATCGAGATCTGTCTGCTTACTCAAAATTGAGGTTCAGTTTCTTTATTTAAAATGTTTTGTTTGTTGCAAAAGAATCAGCACAGAAGCAGTTTTGAAAGGTAAACTAGCTGCTGAGTGAATGCTAGTGTTTTCAAAGCAAAAGGGAAAATGAAGTTTTGTGGCCTTGTAAGAAAATTATACATATATATACGAGTCTTCAATCTGCGTTTTAGTTGTCCCTGCAACTTCTTTCTACTGCTAGCATTACTGTTAAGCTGGAGCTGGTTGTTGTGCTAGTTCTCATCCAGCTTTGTGCATTACCAATACAAACATCAACTGAGCTCTCATCCTGAAGCTTTGAACTATAAAGTCAGCTGATGCTCAGTACTGATTTATTGCACCAAGAGGGAAGCAAACAACTGGATCTTCCTATGTGAAGCATTGCTAATGGTAATACAAACCAGAAAAAGTGTTATGATTTGGGTATTGGACACACTTGTGAAAATTTCTGAGGAGAAACAAACAATATATGTGATAACTGTGATTTTGAAATACTGCAAAATGGCAAGTGTAGCAGGTACACCACATTTAAGAGTTAAAAATACCTAGCTACTTATCTGACAGCTCATCACAATCTAGGACACTTTTAGACTTCAAAAACCAGCAATAAAGTAGCAAGGCAAAAAAGCTAATGATATCACACAATCCTCTTTACCTGCCTCATTGCTTCAGTAAAAAGCCTGGTTCGACAACAAATGTCTACTTTCAGCACCCTATCTCCAGGAAAATTACTCCTGGTAAAAATGTCACTGACTACTGACTAAATTTGCATCCTACAACTTTCTTCTCTGATACTACTTTTCTCTTTAATTTTTTTTTTTTCTCTCAACAGGACACTGAAAACATTTTGTGTCTTTACTTTCAATGGTTCCATCCTCCAAGAATAATGTGACTTTAGTCACAGTCATTCTGTTCATGCCAGCATTTGGAGAGCTGTAGCTAATAGTTTGGTATCTTTCACATATAACAGAAGGATTTGCCAGTAATGCTTTCACAGGCAGTGTACTGCACCATGAACCCACCTAAATCCTGGGAGTGCCTTGGGTTGTTTTTTTTTTTTCCGTTTTGTGCCTATTGGATCACAGTAGGAGGGAGGTTGAAGCTGTTTGTATGCTACTCAGCACAAGCGCAAAGTATTGCGTGGTTACGGCAGACTGTAGTGCCTTCCCCAAATGCCGCAGCCCAGAAACAACCCCTGTTTCAGCTCAGACACTTGTCTGGGCTTTGGTTTCAGGGCTTGGCTGCCCAGTTCAGAGATGTTAACGTGCACGGCTGCTGCACAAAAAGTTTGCTATGGGCAAAGAAAGTTTGCTCACAGCCCATTTCAAAGGGTCCTTGAATCTATCATCAGATTTAGTAATTCAAGAAAAGCAAAAGGAAAAAGTATTATGCAAACAGTCATTTAAAAAGGTAAGTTAAAAAAAATTACAACATTCTTAGGAAATCTTATCAAGTTTGATTTGTTCTGGTTTTGGCAACTTATTTAAACAGAGAAACCAGAAGCATTCTATGAAAGTAGAGCTTATTCACATGCACTGCTGATAGGAAACACAAACATACTTGTACCATACACTGTAAAGTTGCTTCATGTCAAATTGAAAGCATGAAAAATATCTGAAATGCTTTTGTAAATCTAGCAAGTCTTAGAGCAGAAATCTCTCTCAAGATAAAGTGTCATTATTCTACAACACACTGTGGTGTACCTGATGTTATGCAGCTCGTCCCCATTTATAGAAGTGCAGCTGAGTTATACTTATCAGTGGACAGGTAAACACTCTAAAAATACTGTCTAAATGAATTGGCTTCTTCGAAGAATTAGAGTAAATGTCATTGCATAATATGACACTGTACTATGAAACCATTTCTCTCTCTTATACTCCTGGAGCAGGATGCTAGGCCAGATATGTTTTTATGCAGGAGAATATGGATGAAATAATCACAGGAAAAATGAGGTCCCAGAATAATGAAAAAATCATAATAAACTTCTTGATGAGATCACCGAATGTCTCAAAGAGCTAGCATAGCCAAGGGTCAGTAATTTAAAGAGTGA
>Ga0181612_106158_pt1 | contig 10156 bp, 11 predicted proteins | sample HoacroProtozoa21_FD_119630 | JGI IMG/M metagenome (GOLD analysis project Ga0181612, IMG submission 119630) | Hoatzin crop microbial communities from Cojedes, Venezuel. Combined Assembly of Gp0051906, Gp0051904, Gp0051908
CAAATTCCAAATAGTTTTATAGAATTATTTAAAAAGAATAAAATTAAAAACATCACAACATTATTGGTTGGTGTTTATTCATATAAAGGCAATATTTTAATTTGTGATTTTAATACAGATAAATATATAAACAATAAAGCACATAATTCATCAGCTCATGTATATTCAATAGATTTAATAAATGGTCAAAGAAATGGTTTATTTAAGAAAAAAGATATAAATGATAATGTTATAACTGTTTTTGATACTAAAAATATAGAAAAGTTTTTGAATTATAAATTTTACCATAATGAAAGTAGTGGTATTGAAGTATTTGACACATTTGATGAATTTTTCATATCTATTGCAAAAGATTGGTTTGGTATAGATTGTTACTATGAAATGATTGAAAACAATTTTGAAAATAAATATCAACCAGAATGGCCAGGTTTTTATTTAGAATATAAAGTTGAAGAATTCTTAAGAGAAAATAATAAAACCGGAATTATTCAATACTCTCAAAACAAAAAAGATGGGCAAATAGATTTAGATTTATACTTCCCTAAAATGGGAATGTATGGAGATTTAAAAGCACATAGTACTTTAGCTTCATCAATACAAGGTAATGATTATGAAACAATCATGAAATTATTAGAAACTGATAGTATATATTATGTTGTTGCTACGCATACTACTGAAAAAGATAAGGATTATAATTATGAAGTAACTGAATTTTGGAATCAAAAACAGAATAAAGAAAATATTCATAACTATGGAGATAAAATGAAACATAGTGTTCATTTGACTAGTTACTATATTTTAGAAATTAATAAATATAACAAAAAATATTTAAAAATATATAATCAAGGAAAGAATAGTAATGGAAAGCCTAGAAATCCTAAAATAATGATAAGCGATAAAGACTTAAATAATTTCATTGTTCATATTGTAGAATTTGATAATTAAAAGTAGCTTTCTAAAAATAATTTTGATATAATTATAAAGGTGATAAAAATGATAAAAAATAATTTTAAATATATAGACTTATTTTCAGGTATTGGAGGTTTTCATCAAGCAATGGAACAACTTGGTGGGAAATGTGTTTTTGCTTCAGATATAGATAAATATGCAATTGAAACATATAAAGAAAACTATAATATTGAATCTAATTTTAATATTCGAGATGTTAAAGCAAAAGATATACCTAAACATGATGTCTTATGTGCCGGATTTCCTTGTCAAACATTTTCTAAAGCCGGAAAACAAAAAGGTTTTGATGATGAAACAAAAGGAACATTATTTTTTGAAATTGAAAGAATTTTAAAATACCATAAAACAAAATATATTATTTTAGAAAACGTTAGAAATTTAATTTCTCATGACCATGGTAGAACATGGAACACAATATATACTCATTTAAAAAATATTGGATACAGATTAACTCCTAAACCAATTATTATTAGTCCACATCAACTTGGTATCCCTCAATTAAGGGAAAGAGTTGTAATTCTTGGATATTATGATCCAGATAATTCAGATAAAGATTTAAGTATAGACTTTAATGGTAAATATAGCAAAAATGATAATAATATATATAAGATTATTGAAAATAAACGTGTAGAAAGCAAATATTATATATCCGAAAAAGAAGAGTTAATTCTAAATATATGGGATGAATTTTATAAAGGTATAAATGAAAAAATTATAGGATTTCCTATATGGACAGAATATTTAAAAAAGAAGCCTAACAGTGATTTCCCTGATTGGAAAAAAGAAATTATTTATAAGAATAATAATTTATATAATAATAATAAAAATTTTATAGATTTATGGTTAAAAAAATATGATAATTTAGAGAAATTTACTCCAACTCAAAGAAAATTTGAATGGCAGGCTGGAGAAAGTATAAATTCAGTTTGGGAAGGATTAATTCAATTTAGACCATCAGGAATAAGAGTCAAAAAACCTACATGCTTTCCAGCACTAGTAGCTATGGTACAAATCCCTATAATTGGGAAATATAAAAGACGCTTGACTGTAAGAGAAGTGGCAAGACTTCAAAGTTTTCCAGAAAATTTTGTTTGTAATCGAAATGATCAACAAGCATATAAACAATTTGGTAATGCTGTAAATGTTGATGTTATAAAATATATGGCAAATTTATTATTTAATTATAAATTTTAAAATGGCTACAATTAATAAAATCAAGTTATAATAGTTTAGATAAATAAAAGAAGTAGAATTAGTTATTTTTAATTTTACTTCTTATTTTTTTAATAAAGTGATATATCTTATAAGATAAATTATAAATAAAGTACCAAAATGGAGATACAATTAAATCAAATTCACCAATTAACTCAACTACGTATCCACCAAAATTTTTTTTAAATAGATATAGTCCATATAGCGGATTATTTTCATTAAAGTCTCCAGTTATACCATAGAAATTATATTTTTTATAATTATTTTCTACTGCATATTTAATACCCCAAAAGTGGCATGAATAAGCTGATTGAAAGTTCATAACATCATCTAGTGTACCACCAAATAGTGATAATACTTCATTTTTATATATTAAAAACAATATTCCACCAAGTACTTTAGTTTTACCATATTTTTGAATATAGTCATTTATTTTATCTATTTGTTTATTTAATCTATCAATATTATCTTTATTTAATTTATTTGAATTATTATATTTTTTTTCATTCATTTTAAGTAAATTATTATCGTGTTTATAAATTCTTGAATTTAATTCATCTTCATTTTCTTTTAATTCTTTCTTTGTATTATCTAAAAATTCTTCAAAATCAATTTCAGCAATAACTATTTTTAATATTCCAGATTTTTCTAATTCATCCCACATATTTTCATAGTATGATAAAGGTCTATCAACAAATTCACGTCTATCAGCAGTCTTCTGCATTATTTCCTTAAATATTTTTAATTCATCTTTTTTAATAACTCTAGTTTTTATTGCAGACTTCTCATTTTTATTTAATATTTGTCTTGTTTTAGATTCCATATCTTTTAACACTTCATCCATTTTTCTATTTGTATCTATTACATGCATCCATCTAGGCTGAAGAGTTGTCTGCATTAAATTAAATCCCATATGAATGTAGCCTAATTCTTTTAAATTATCTACTATTTTAGAGTTATCTAATTTATCTGTTACATCTCCATTATTATCATGAGACTTATATTCTACATAGGGATCTATTTTAACAAATATTCCATTATTTTCTTTAATATATTTTTTTAATTTATTAGTAAATTCTTTTAATAATTTTTTATCATTATAATCAATTAAAAACCCGCGGGGAGAGTAATACATATATTTATTAAAAAATGGAACTTTTTTGTATAGTAGAAGAGATGCACTAACTACTTTTTCTTTATCTTTTAATCCAATAAAAACGTGCATCCATCCATTATGTTTTTTTAAATTTGCCCACTCTTTAGTTTGATGAAATGTAATTTGAGAGTTGTTATCTGCAAACTTTTTAAATTCTTTTTCATTTAATGTTACTAGCTTCATTTTCTAATTCCTTCTTTTGTTTATTTCTTTTTATATTTCTATAAATTGGCACTAATTTAGTAAATACAAAATACATAAATTTATTAGTAATTAAATCAAATTCTCCTAAAAATTCTACATAATCTCCACCAAACTTCTTTTTAAATTCATGAAGTCCAAGTAAAGGATTATCTTTAGATAAATCTCCAATTGTACCAAATTGATCATATATTTCTATTTTATCTTCTTTGGATTTTTTAATATGTTCAAAATATGTTAAATAATTAGCATATGTTTCTTGAAGTATATTATGATTTCCTGCATATAATACCCATGCTTTGTTAGAATATTCTACTATAAAGTGAGCTGATAAAGTAATAATATTTCCGTATTCTTCTTTTATATTTTTAAACTTTTTAATTTCATTTTCTTGATTTTCTTTTTGTCTTTTTAATTCATTAAGTTTAATCTTAGATGATTTAGATAAACTATCTATTGGTATTAATGATATTTGATCTTTTACTTTTTTTAAATCTTGTTCTAATACTTTAATAGAATTATCTATATTAATTTTACCTAAATAAAGTATAGCTTTAGAATTTTTATTTTCATTTAATATTCTATATAATTCTTTATAATATTCTTTAGGATGAGCAACAAAGCCTTTTCTTGTTTCAGTTAATACCATTAAATCATAGAAATCATCTATATCATTAATATCTCCGATTTCTACAAAACACTCAAGTTTTTCAGCCTTAGCTATTCTTTGTTTTGTTGTTTTAGAAAAATGATTTTCTATATCTTCAATACTTTGATTTAAATCAATTCTAAATGTAAATCTAGGTTGATTTGTTTCAAAGTTTAAAGTATAACCCATATGTTTAAATCCACAATCAGTAATATTATTAAATACTTTATCAGAATCATATTCTAGTTTATTAATATTTTCTTCATAATTTATTGATTTTCTAATAATATCTGGATCTATTTTTAAAAATATTGCGTTATATTCTTTTATATATTCACGCACTTTTTCGCTCATTATTTTAAGTAATTTTTTGTTTTCAAAGTCAATTACAAAACCGCGGGGAGAGTAAAAATAACTTAAGTTAAGTGGCAATTTTTTTTCAAGTAGTAAACAGCTTGCGACAATTTTATTTTTATCGTCAATTAGTCCTAAATAATGCGGAGTATATCCTTTTTCTAACTTAGAAAACTCTCCCCACATATAACTTTGCAAAAAATGAGATTTTTTATGTTTACTTACAAAATTTTCATATTTTGATTTATCTAAATTAACTAATTTATACATCGTGTTCACCTCTACAATTAAGTATAACATATTTATTTAATATAAAGTATACATTTTATATAATAATTAAAAGTTATTTTTTAGTTGCAACAAAAAAGAGGTTGCACCCCCCGGGACAACCTCAAAAAAGAATAAAAAGGGGTTGGCTAGTGTGATACTAGCGACCAATTCGCTTTTTGGAATTGGTAGTTTTTATACTAATTCAAAGTTACTTGTTTGTCAACATTTTTTTGAATCACTTTACACTTACTTTACATTATTTTTGTGCCTAACACTCTTTCTGTATTTTTAAAGTTATATTTCGCAACTTTTTTTAATATTTCACTTTGTTCATTTAATGTGTTATATCTTGAAATTAATTCTTTTGCCATTTTATCTACTTCAGGTCCTGCCCCAAGTGGCATAATTATACTATACTTATCCATTAATTTATCTAAATCTTTTAAAAATAAGTATCTAGATATAATAGAAGCTGCCGCAACAGATATACAAATATCTTCTGCATGTGGAATAAATGTTATTCCTTTTTGAATATTAGAAGCCTCTTCTACATACATATAATATCTATTTTCTTTAGCAAATTCATCAACAACTATAGCATCTATTTTTTTATTTTCACTTTTTATTTTATTTACTAATTTATATAATACTTTATTATGTAAAATAGATTTTATCTTATTAAAATTAAAGTCAGTCGAATTATAATATTTATTATATTCTTCTGGATTTAATATTATACTTTCATATTCTAATAATTTAATTATTTTTGGGGCAATATTTAAAATAATATCATCATTTAATTTTTTAGAGTCTTTTACGCCTATTTCTTTTAGTTTTTCAATATTATCTTTTTCTACGTAACAAGCAGTTACTACAACACTTCCAAAATAATCTCCAGTTCCAACTTCATCAGATCCAATAGTATTTAAATTATCATACTTACTTAAATCTTGCTTTTTATCAGTTTTATTTTCAATTTCAATTCCCCAGTGAGCTGCGTCAATATCTGCACTTGTTCCTTGAAACATAACTTTACCTGAATTATATAAAGTAATTATTGTATCTTCATCTTTTGCTTGGAATATAGCATATGGCGGCGTCTTATCTCTTAGTTTATCTTTATAATACTCAATCATTTCTTTTTTAGTTTTTTCATCAACTTTAATAACTACGTTCATTTTAAATCACTTCCATTTACAAAATTATAGCACATTTTATAATTTTATTGTATACTTATTATGGTGGTTATATGATTGATATACTTATATTAATTACAATATTAATGTTTGGCATTGTAGGCTTTAAAAAAGGATTTATTAAAGAAGCATGTTCTATAGTAGGTATTATTATAGTATTAATATTATCGTTTATTTTTAAAAATACAATAGGAGACTTCTTATGTAAATATATACCATTTATTAGTTTAAGCAATAATTATAAAAACTTAGTATCTTTAAATATACTTTTATATGAAACAATAGGCTTTTTAATTATATTTTCTTTTTTATATTTAATTTATTCTATTATATTAAAAATATGTGGTATAGTAGATAAACTAGTTAAAGCAACTATTATATTAATTATTCCATCTAAATTATTAGGATTACTTGTAGGTTTAATTAAGGGATATATATTTTGTTTTATACTTTTAATTATATTAAATATAGCACTTTATAATAATAAATTATTTGAAAGTAATTTAAAAGATATTATAATATATAAAACACCAATATTATCAAGTTTATCTATACCTAAGACTATAAATAAAACATATGATTTATCTAATAAAGTAATTAATAAAGAAATAAGTTATGATAAAGCAAATGTATTAATTATTGATTATATGGTAGAATATAATGTAATTGATAAAAAGTTAGTAAAACAATTAATTGTACTTGATAAATTAAAAGTAAAAGGATTAGAAAAATATGAGTAGGAAGGAGTTAAATATGAAATATTTAGAAAAAGAAGAAGAGTTTGAAAAAATAATTAATAGTAATAATAAAGTATTAGTAGATTTTTATGCTAACTGGTGCGGACCTTGCAAAATGTTATCTCCAATAATAGAGTCTGTTAGTAAGAATCACTCTGATATAGTATTTTTAAAAGTAGATGTAGATAAATTTGAAAATATCGCAAGAAATTATTCTATTATGTCTATACCTAGTTTAAAATTATTTGAAAATGGAAAAATTATAAAAGACTCACTTGGTTTAATTAGTAAAGAAGAATTAGAGGACTTACTTAAGTAATATGAAAAAAATATTATTAGTAATATTTTTAGTTTTAGTACTTTGTGGATGTTCTATAAAAAAAAGTAATGTAAGTACTAAAGAGTTCTGTGAAACATTTACTAAAAAAAATGGATATTGTTATAGTAATATGGATGAATATAGTGATAATGAAAATGTACTTGATTGTTATTCTGGATCTAACTCTAAAGAAGAATTTACTATAATATATTATAAATTTGATAGTATTGATTATGCTAAAAGCGTATTTAATGATTTTAAATATGGATTTATTAAATATAAATCAAGTAAGTATAATGAAAATCAAATTAATTTATTAAATTATAATTATTATTCTATAGTAAATAATGGATATTATAAAGTAACAAGTAGGATAGATGATACTGTAATTTATATTGATGCTGAAGAAAAATATATTGATAAAATAAATAAATATTTAAAAGAGTTAGGATATTTATGAAATTATTAATTATATCAGATATACATGGTGGTTATAATAATTTAGAAAAAGTATTAGAAAATGAAAAAGACTTTGATAAATTACTTATATTAGGAGATATTTTAAATGGTCCATTTAGTAAGGAAGATAAACTTAAAACAAGTAATTTACTAAATAAATATAAGTATAAAATTATATCTACTAAAGGAAATTGTGATTATTATGATAATAGTTTATTAGAATTTGATAATGAAAATTTATTTAATATGATATATATTGATAAAAGAATATTTTTATTAACTCATGGACATATATATAATAAATATAATTTACCTGAAATAGATTTTGATATATTATTAACTGGACACACTCATATACCTAAAATGGTAAAAGAAAATAATAAATATTATATAAATCCAGGATCTATTTCTATTCCGAGGGGCAACTCTAATAAAAGTTATATAGTATATGAGAATAATTTATTTATATTAAAAAATGTAGATAATAAAGTAATAAGTAAATTAGAAATAGGAGACGTATGAAATTAATTATAAAAGAAAATAAAGAAATAAGATTAAATAGATTTATAGAGTGGATTATATATATGATTATTTATACTATAGTATTTATTTTTATTACGTCTTTTTTTGATAGTATATATATAGATTCTAATCATTTAATATTTTATTCATTTTTAATAGAAGTAATTATTTATATATTAAATAATACAATTAAACCTATATTAGTTAAATTAACTATACCAATTACAGGAATTACATTAGGTTTATTTTATCCATTTATTAATTTATTTATATTAAAGTTAACTGATTGGATAATGGGACCACATTTTGAATTAAAGAATTTTTGGATAGCATTATTTTTTTCTATATTAATGGCATTTACTAGTTGGTTAGCAAGAGAAATAATAAAATCAATTATAAAGAAAGTGAAGAAGAAACTATGAGTGAAATATTTTTTAAAATAGGAAATATTACTATATATAAATATTCAATATGTATATTATTAGGAGTTATTTTAGCGTTTTTAATAATATACTTTAATAATGATAATAAAATAGATAAAGATAATTTACTTAATATTATATGTTATACTTTATTATTTGGTATTATTGGGGCAAGACTTTATTATGTTTTATTTAATTTAGATTATTATTTAAATAATTTATCTGAAATAATAATGATTAATAAAGGTGGACTTGCGATTCATGGTGGATTAATATTTGGACTTATCTTTTTAGTTTTGTTTACTAAGAAAAAGAAAATAGATTTATTAGATATTTTAGATATGTGCATGCCGGGGGTATTACTTGCTCAAAGTATTGGTAGATGGGGCAACTTTTTTAATCATGAAGCCTATGGACAAGCAGTTACTCATAATTATTTAACTAAGTTTCATATACCTAAATTTATAATAGATAATATGTATATAGATGGAGTATATAGATTTCCATGTTTTTTAGTTGAGTCAATTTTATGTTTAATAGGTTTTATTATTCTTGAAATATTATATAAAAAAGATAAATTAAAAAAGGGAAGTATATTTAGTTTATATTTAATATATTATGGAATAATTAGATTTTTTATAGAATCGCAAAGACAAGACTCTTTAATGTTAAATAGTTTAAAAATGGCACAAATTATATCAATAATTTTTATATTATGTGGTATTATATTATTAATAATTATATGTAAAAGAAAGGAAGGAAAGAAAAATGGTAAACGAAGAAATTTTAAATGATTTAATTAAGGGTTTACGCCAAGGGTATGAGCCTAAATTAAATGAAGATTGGAAAGGTTGCTCTAACATGTTTTTAGAAAAACTTGATGAATTAGATTTAAGTATTGATACTAAATTTTTTCATATAACTAATTTACATAGTTTATATGATTATTTACATTGTAATAATATAGATTCTACTGTAAAAGATGCAATTAGTTTATTAGATAATGGAATAGTTGAAAGTTTTATTAATGAATTATGTTTTGATCAATATGATTTAGATCTTTTTATTTTAACAATAGATTTATTTTATCAAGTTATGTTAGAAAATAATAAGATAAATGAAAAAGATTATAAGAAATTATGTGATATTATTAAGTATTCTTCTTTAATTTGGAAATATAATGTAGAAGATGAAAGTGATATTCCAAATTATGATGGATGTGATTGTGATGGTTGCGATTGCGAGGATTGTGATTGTGATGAATATGATGATGATTATGATTACGATGACGACGATGATGAAGACTATGAATTTGAAGATGATGGCGAAGATGAAGAATATGATGATGATGATAATGATAATGATAATGCATTATTTTCAATACGTATAGAAAGAGATAATAAGCCAACTAAAAAATGGTCTATAAATTTAGGAAAAGAAAAAAATAATAAATCAAATCCACAAGTTGGAGAAGAAATATTTAATGATGATATAGATATTTAGGAGAATATTATGTCATATACAAAAAAGGTAAAAAATGAAATAATTAATCAAAAAAGAAGTGGAGATTTTGCAGTAAGTTTTTTATCTGGATTTGTTAGAAATAATTATTATGAAAAAGATAATGAATTATATTTGTCTATTTATAGTTTAGAATTTAAAAATATAATAATTAATATGTTTAATAATA
>Ga0181612_129893_pt1 | contig 10156 bp, 5 predicted proteins | sample HoacroProtozoa21_FD_119630 | JGI IMG/M metagenome (GOLD analysis project Ga0181612, IMG submission 119630) | Hoatzin crop microbial communities from Cojedes, Venezuel. Combined Assembly of Gp0051906, Gp0051904, Gp0051908
TTATGGGAGGTTTGTTCCACTCTCCTTCCCTATCTTCCTTTTGTGACGTATGAGGAAAATAGATGTGAGGCAAGGAAGAAAAAATTATGTTGTAGATGAATAATAAAAAAGGCATGTTGCTAAAAAATATGTCACGACCATGGACCATCTCCTCTAGTACTTCAAGCACTAAATCTGATGTTGTCCTCTTGCTGTACTTTTAGGCTCACTGACTCCGGTGCATCTTTGATGAAAGAAAGGGGAAATCCCCTCTCCACATGTGCTAGGGAATGCATTTTAGCTTCATAGGCTGATGAAGTTTCTTTTCTTTCTTCAGAGCAAACTCCATTCAGGGTTGTGTAATGGACTTGCATAGCTGTGAGGGTTGGCATAAGTACTGTATTCTTTCTGAAGGGAAAGAAGAGCAGACCAAGCAGGAGTAAGAGGATACACAAAGTGCCAAGCTCCTCTGTCCAGATTTTCCCTTTCCTAGGCTGATCTGTACCGTGTTGTCTGTATCTCTCTTACAAACTCCTCAGCGCACTGTCCTACACTTGCAATAGCTCAGTTTTCCACAGAAACAAACTTTGCTGCTTTCTGCATCTCCCATTGGAAATTTTGTGACGTCAGATGATTATAAAAATATAAAAAATAAAAGGCCTGAAGCACTAAAGCCATCTATGTTTTTGCTCATGGAATAGGTATAGTGAGTGTGCAGGAGTGAGTATTGTCCCACTGATGTCAAAATCCACTCTTGAAAGAATCCTTCTAGCAGTTAAAAACACATTTCATGTTCCACACCCTGTGTCAGACCTTAGTGGCTCTGACCAGCCCCACTTGGGGCACTCACTCCACCCCAGGGTTTCCATATATCACCTCAGATTGGGACACCCAGGCCTTCTCTGTATGGGTGTTGAATCTATGCCGTGGGATACTTATCTACAGCCCCATCTTTTGGTGGACCCCTCAGACTTACGTCTCAGCCCCGATCCATGTTCCCCCATTTCCTTGCCATGCCATGGATGCTGCAGGCCCCAGCTCTGCCACCTCCTCATATCCATGGGGGTGGGAATGGCCTCTGTAAAGAAATCTCTGTCTCAGCCCCTTTTGGGGCAGCCGCTTGCTCAGTGCTGCCTGTCACTTATTTTCCATGCCAGGATTGCTGAAAATAACACGAGGGACTGTCAATTCTAATGGTGGATTGAATGGTACCTTCACAGAAGAATTTTGAATTTCTGCCAGATTTTTGGTTGGCAGTATGAAATGTCTATTTCCTCCCTGCAGATGCACAATGCTATAGGTATTAATCTTACACTTATGGTCAACGACAACATTGAAACTTCACTGGCAGGGGTTACTGGAAAACAAAAGGCAATAAGCCAATATATTTATAGTGAAAACTGTGTGATATTGCAATCCTGGATTCACATTAATGATCATGAAATCATTAAATCCACATAAAAGTATTTACAGCAAACATCTCGATGATCAAATGCTTGTATGACTTTTCACTTCAGTCTTATCTAAGATTCCTAGTTATACACAAGAAAGCAATTTTATGTATTATTGTCATTACTGTTCACTTCCTTTGACTTTTTGTTAAACTGTACCCTATCCCACGAGTTTCACATTTTTCTTCCCACTCTCCTCCCCACCCCAGCAGGGGGAGGGGCAATAGAATGACTGCGTGCTCCTTTGTTGCCGGCTGGAGCCAAACCACGACATAGCGTTAGTAGACAGAATTGTCTGAGAAGAACACTATAATTAGTTCATTCTAATTTACTGACCTCACAGATTAATTAATCTTAAAAATACATGAAATTCTAAACAAAACTGAAGAAGCCTATGACCAAGAAGTCACAATGTAGTTTGAGAAACTCCTAGTAGACAATTACTGTTGGGGGTGATAATTTTGCGTAAGAGCATGGGGAAAAAAAAACAAAGGAATGCCTGTTCAGTAGAATAGTCTTCCCTTCATTATTTTATTCCTTTTCCAGGTCTGATATGCGGATGCCCAGCAGTTCAGAACCCAGAACCAGTATCTTGCCACCAGGAGGAGTTCTCTGATGCCAGGAAAACGTTCTGCTAGGTGCTTTCAGCCAGTTTACCCTTATGCCTTCTTCAGAAGGTTATACTTAATTTTGTATGATTTACAAGTATTTCTGTTCTACTAATCTCTGTGTCTGCTTAGGTGCTGATTTACTAATGACAGTTTACCTATCCAGGACACTGACATGTATGAACATTGCTGGTTTTCTCCACAATTTTGTTGTTTAGATTGTATTTTCTGATACATAGTGATTTTATGCAACAAAAACAAAAAAAGACTCATCTATATTAAAACATGTAAATCATATCTTTTCAATAATACATTCTCATATGACTTTTCAATGCACATCCAACCCTGCTTTCTAGGAAGGGAGAAGGATTCTTTAGACAATATCTTGTTTCATTACGATCTGTGCAAATCCTAGCCTGTCTTTCGTCCAAGCAGAAGACTACAGCTTTCTATTTCCACACCTAAATCAGCTTTTTCAGTTTTATGATTAAGTTCATTGCTCATATGCATGGCTCTGATAGAAAAGCATCACTACCCTGCAATTTTCTGAAGAGGTATAGAATAAGTCCTTATTATTTTATCTTCATATCCATATTTCCCAAGCAGAATGCAATTATAGAGTTTGTTTAAAAACAAAGAAAAAAACCTTCCCTTTTATGCTTTTCTTCTGCAGACAGACCAGTCATATGCTGAACTGTATAATACTACAACAGAGAGTCATGGGAAGAGGAGATGAGTCCTTGCCTAAGGAGCCAAAGCTACTTATTACCCTAATGTCTGGAATAAAGCAACTCCAACAGAAAACAACTCCTTTCAATAGGTTTTGTTTCCATTTTTTTTAAATTTCTGGAGTGAATTCTGTAGTTCTATCTTGAAAACATCTTCTTTTTAAAGCATGTGTATCAATGATGAAGTTAACTGTCCTGCTTATCATTTGTTGTATTTTCTGTTCACTCTTGATGGAATAAGTAAACTGAAGGTTTAGCAGAGAAAGGAGGGGAAAAATGGAGTGAACAGAAAAAAACATATCCTATCTGTATAGATAAATAAAATGAGCTGGATCATAGGTGTTTCAAGAGTTGTTTATCTGATTGTTACCACCTAAAGTTGGACTTGCAGGCTAACGTGAACCACGTAACTCTACCTGGGAATATGCTGTTATACTAGGTTTATAAGAATCTGTGGTCTGCCAGCTGCTGGGAGACAGAAGGTGTTTGGCGTTGCTGAATTAGATAGCCTGATACAGGCGAGTTTGCTGCAGCTCCATGCCCTCAGGACTGACCAGGTGTGAGGCTGAGTACTTATCTGCAGTAGGCATGTACCCCCTAGTACACTTGTACAACACATATATATGTATATATACAGCCAACCCAAAAGTCAACACATACACAGTCTGTGCTCAAACAAATAAAAACATCAGCAACATCCTTATCCTTTTCCCCTCACTGACTGGTCAGGATCAGAATGAAGATCCATTAGTAGAAAATGTGTATGCAGATAGATACATAGTATGGATCCCTCCAGTACTTGGCCTGAGACTCTCAGTCAAGCCAGTGGCTGCCACTGGATCCCTGGTTTCCCCAGCTGCTGGCACCTGGGCATGTAACCCCCCGAAGATACAGGCCCATTCCCACTGCCAGTGCAGAACCACCTTGCACACACATGGAAATGTGCACACACATGGAAATACACACACACAGATACACATGCTGAGGATCCCTCCAGCAACTGGCCTCAGACACCCAGTCTACCCAGTAGATGGCTCACAGGTCCCCAGGCTCCAATTGCATGCTACATGATGAAACACAAATGCAAATGGGTTTCTCAGCCAACCCCCAGATCCCACAGTGTCCCCAGCAGCTGGCTTGGACCCCCTGGTTCTTCCAATGGTCAATTCACAAACCTCTGCTGTCTACCTGGCTTCCCAAGACATTTGCCCTACTCTCTGTCAAGTCTGCCTTGGCTTATGCTAGGAATAACACACTGGTATAGCAGCAGTAATCATATGCTATGCACGTGACCCAACCTCCCTGGTGCCTGTCACCCCATGCACACAGGCCCACTCTGATCTACAATCCAAATCCAGTGGCTGGCAGTTGCACCTCCACACGCAGGAAAGAGAATATGTTCTTTTACCCAGGCAAATAGCTAGAAATTGCATTTAATGAGAAGACAGGGCAGAATGCACTGATCAGGCACAGAACATGGTCAGATGTGCTTGCTGACCAGTAACTTCTTTACATGTAGCCAACACTTTCGACCTCATGCCTTCATTTTTCCACACTTCTTCCTCCCAAAACCAGCTTGATTCTTGTCATGGTTTAGACCCAACCAGCAGCAAAGAACGACAGGACCGCTTGGTCTCTTGTCTGCCCTGGTGGGATGGGGAGGAGAATCAGAAAAAAAAGGCAAAGCTCGTGGGTCAGGATAAAAAGAGTTTAACAGAACAGCAAAGGAAGAGGAAAATAACCACAATAATGCTGATAAAAAGAACATCAAAGTGAACGATATCCAGTGCAGTTTTCTCGCCATCCAACGCCCAGCCCACTCCTGAGCAGTGATTCACGTGTCCCAGCCAGCTCCCCCACTTATATACTGAGCATGACATCACAATGTACCAAAAATCCCGTTTGTTTGGCTAGTTTGTGTCAACAGTATTTTTGGGTCCTGGCTGTGTCACCTCCCAGCTTCCTGTGAAATTAACTCTATCCTAGCCGAAACCAGGAGAATTCTTCCATTTCCTGCCTGTGTTCCTCCCCTAAGCATCCCCTAACAAGTTTTCCATAATCCCAAAATGTTGTTCCCTGCATCCCATATTAAGCCCTGTGCTGTGGTACATAGCATACCTCTTGGACTGAGGTGATGAGGCAACTTTCTGGTGCCACTACTGGGCGGTGGGGCTGACACTTTCCTGGCACAGGGGCTCAGGTCTCTCAGGAGGCTGCTGGGTCATCTCACCTGCCAGTGGCATGCTGGCCTTCTCTGTCTGGCTAGACATGAGCCTTCAATCACCTAACCTAACAGAAGTTTAAGCAAATCATTACAACAAAACGTTGTGCTGAAACACAGAGAGATAACATTTCTCTCTCATGAAATGCTGTCATCTAGCCCTTATTAGCTAGTAAATAAATAGTAACAATTGTAAATAGCTATTAGCTAACTTGTTTACTGTTAAAAACATTTGTAGTTAAGTTGGAGCTCTGCTTATTAGCAACTACCAAAGCATGTACCAGGAGGAACATGTCGTTTAAGCAAAGTCTGTGAACTCAGATTGCCTTAAGAATCTATTAGCCCACGTAAGGGAAATTACAGATTTGCACCAAGCTAGGGTAGTCACTGGAGCTAAATGAAATATTCATAGAAACGAAAACACTTGTCTTCTTGAATAAATTCCACTGCTTTCTGCATTGACTGAAGGCAGAAGTTAGATAGTGACCCATGCTGAAGTTAGAATAGAGTCTAACCTAAAATTTATCAGTGTGAATCCTACCCTGAGTCTAAGTCCCTCCAACAGATAGAATAATTTGCTAAAAATTTTGGCTTTTCTACTTCAGTGATGGAAAAAAATCCCTAATATTCCAGTTTTAAAAGAGCAGTGTTACCTTTTCCTAAAAAGTGACACAGGTAAAGTTGTCTGTTGCCTCCACTTCTATGAGTTATGATCATATGCTGTCATCAAATACTTCCAAAAAAGCCCAATGTGGAAGAAATACTTGAATAGCAGAAACTTGGTTTGTCAACGAATATGAGTTTTTTGAAGACAGAAGACATTAATTTAAAAAGAAAGCATAATTAATTAAATTAAACATGTTATTTACAAAAATCAGTTAGGTATGTATTTTATTCTCAGTATACACACCTATTTTACTTCATTACTTACTTACGGGGAGAAGTCCAAATATACTCTGCAAAAATATCTTTTTTCAATATAATTATTGTGTTTTTATCATTGTTTCTTCTTGTTATAAATATGTATCACCTTACCCTCACCAATTTGCTCACAGAGCTCATCTCAAGCTTCTTCCAGCTTTTTAGGCGTTGTTTTGCATGAGGAGTTTGTGTGTAACCTTGGACTATGTATTTCAACAAATACTTGCTTTTAAAAGATTTGGTTTTTAACCTTCTACATGACACGGAATGGATGGGAGAAAGATGGAAAACATATTTCAGCTTTACAGTTACAGCATATCTGTATGTGAATTATTTCACATACCTTCAATAAAAAAATTACATTCTTCTTTTTCCTCTCCACTCCATCATCTTCTTTCTAAGCAGCAACACAATCATTTTTAGAAAAGTGAAATGTCAAACCCTAAACCATGAAACTGCTTTTGGAAAGGATAGCCTAAAAAAAAAACCATCCCAGATATTGATATCTGATTTAATCTTCAGCAGTCATATACCCATGCATTCTTCATACAGAAGCAGTGATAGTGAATATTCTTTCCAGAAGACTGCAGTTTTAATCTAATTAAATGATGGGCTGGTAGTTATTTACTGACTCTAAAATGTGTAGACATGTTCTTCCAAAGAATCATATCATTCCACAAACTGCATATGCTACTAGCACTGATAAACAGGCAAAGCAAGAAGTACATTTTTATATGGAATACAGAAATGTTTACCCTCTGATGTGTTCTTGTGAAATATGCAGTCTAAAATCATTTTAATTCCCCCATATCTCTTAAATTAAATTTTTAGAAAATGCTCAAATAAGCAGTTTAACAACAAAATTAGCGCTTCCAGAGCCTGAGATTTTCAGTTACCCATTAGCTACCATAGTAACTAAAAAGCGACCAAAACCAACAGTACCAAAAAAGATTTTAATATAGAAGTGAAACACTACAACTGACCACCCATGAGAAGTTTTAGATTTGTGGTTTTCAGGTTCCACAAAGTTTTATATGTACTTGTCATTGTTATAAGCACTGTAGTCTGAAACACGAGGAAAGACCAATCTCACAGCAAGCTCACAGAAACATACCTGACAGCTGAAGGTGAAGGGAAGAGTTAGTGGCCCTCAAGACTTTGAAATAATAATTATGAATACCAAATCAAGCTGGATTTTTTTTGTCTGCTCACAGACATTCTGCCAACAGAGAAGAAGCCAAGTACATCCAATAAGTCCATCACCAAGCTACCTTAATCTTCGTAATGCAAGTGCTGTCACTAGCAGCCAGCAGAATCATCCCTTCCCTGGGACAGGATTGCTCTTACTTCTAAGGATGTTATGTTTTAATGCAGCAGCCTAAGGGAGAACTTTTACCTAGCTGCAGATCCTGAGGAGCCCAGAAGCATAGCATCAGTCTCTGAGCTGGCATATGTTGCTTCCTTTGAAGTTAACCTATTTCTACACCGCCATTCTTAAAAGCTAGTGCAAGAAAATACCACTTGTAGCAGATTAGAGTCGTGTGCCAGCTATAAAACTGGTCTGTTTCCCTCTGTCTCTTTCTTTAGTGAGATCTGGTACTAGCTGCTTCAAGTAGATATCCAAGAACCTTTGCTGTGGCTATGATAACCAAACCAGAAGGGAAACTGTTCCCTGATCCATCTTTGAAAGTACCTCTCAAACATCTTCTACCTTTGCCATAAATGTCAAGACTTTTTCCACTGATAATAATACGTTATATGCTCCATTCACTTTTAGGCAGATTGTACTGAGGCACCAATATGAGATATTTAAACAACAGGACTCAAACTTTACAGTCCTTGGTGGGAACAGTGCTTTGATCCATTCTGCCCACAGTATTTTCAAACTGAGACCCAACTTTAAACTCCGAGACTCAGATTAGTTTTTACTATGAGGACCGTCACAACCTTATGTCACCTACTCTTCATCTTTCTATTCAATTTAGCTCATTGCCCTCAGTTCCGCACTTTATTATAGCCCTTGTAAGAGTCTCAGAAGTGTCAGAGATTGTGGTCTCAAAAAAACCTGTTTTCATATATGGATGTGTGCATATTTACGTATGACAGGGAGAGGAAGAAGAATACTTGAAGCGTCCTGGGAATAAGAACAAAGTTATAAGATTTAGAATTTTCTAGGATTTGCAAGGAGTGTCCATTAAACTGGTGATTGTAAATTAAATCATAAAAACATGAACGAAGAGCATCTGAAAGGCACAGAAACCAGAAAGCCAAATAAGTATCGTTGGTTTTTGGTTTAATTACTACTTATTCCGTGCTTAAAGGTATGGGCTTGTCTCCAGAAAGACAAAACTACCATTTATTTACATTTAGATTTTAAGTCATTATATTTGTACTGCATCAGAATCCAAAATCTTCATTTAAATTTACATTACAAGCCTTCCAATATGTTTGGGTTTGTTCCTAGTGTGTGGGAGATATGAGCACAGAGGCCGGAGGCACAAGAGTCAGACAGCTGTTTGAAAATTCACTTCTTACATCACACAGCTTAGACGTGATGTAGTCCTCAACAAAATTAGGACAGTTCTAGACTAATGCAACCAACTATTTCTACAAATCGGCCTGATCTTAAATCATTGCCACATTGTTGCTCAGTCTAAATCAGCTTAGTCTTCCACTTTGTTTTGAAACAATGTTTGACCTGTTTTTAGACTGATATTAAAATTTTCCATAGGTTTGGTACTTGCATCCATCATGCCTATTGCTTGTCTTTGCACCATGTATGAACAGTTCAGCACTGACCCTGTTTAACTTCATTTGAGAGGTCTAACAACAGTTACACATTTTGTTTACAATTCCTATAATTTATTAAGGGCTGAAATACTATGTGCCCAGCAATAACAGCTTAAAAATTCTCAGAAGAGAATGAAATCTCTTTGGAATTTTTCGCTGAATGTTCTGACCAACTGTATCTGCCACTTTTACTGAGGACAGTATTTTGAATTCTTTTACTGTGGACTGGCATACAGAAGAGAGAAGAAGCTGTCATAAAACACAGAAAAGCACAGAGCTGGAACTCTTCAGTCTCCACAGAGGGGAAATCGGGAAGTTGGTGAGTCAAGAGCAGAAAGAGGAGAGAATCAACATGGAGAGGAATGCCAGCAGCAGAGCAATTCTTCAGAATGTGCCTCCACTCCACTGCAGCACATAGAGCTTTTTTTAAACAGCACATACTGCAGAATCCCTCCACACTACACACCGACAAACTGTACATTTCATCTTAGCCAACAAGGACAACTGGTTGGGGTTCTTTTTTCCATGAATAGAGTCCTTCTTCAAAAATGTTTCTGGATGAACTCACCTAGTTTTGGAAACCTTATTCTAGCCTAGCAAACACCACTTTCATAAAGTCCCTTTGTAAGTCTTGGCTAAAATTATGTAATAATGAGTTTAGCTCCAGCAGATATAAAGACTAGTTTTTACAATGAGGTCAGTAAGTGGCAGATGATGATGACGTATGGTTTGGTGGCTGCAATCCAGTCCAAACAGTGAGTAAAGTAAAGTAAATGTTCTAGTCTGGCTTTGGTCTGCTCGTCCTACCTACACCTGCTGAAAGACTCCTTGAGGTACAGTGTATGAAATGACAGTGCTCAGTGTGCATTATTAACATGTTCTGTAGTCACAAGCAGTCATGAGTTTATAAAATATTGATCTGTTTTTAAAAAATAAACCACTTATTCGTGTCACAGGAGATATTTATGATTTGTTTCCATTGTGCAGGTTGCACACACACATACTGTCTTAAACAATAAAAGCTAAAAATACAGTCTCTAAATATTACAAGACACAACTATGAAGAAAAAAATCCCACATTCACATAAATTTTCCTCTGTTTTGCTAATTAGGCTCCCAAACAGAGTTTTACATTGCCAAATTGTACTCCGAATTCCTAAAGAGAGAAAGATAACTAATGCTCCCACTGAATCTCACTGAGTTTCATACATCCTCATTCCCACAGCCTCATCAGTCGGTTTATGGTCATTAAGACAACCTGAGGAAGTTGCTATTTCAAAGCAGACTTCCTGCAAAAAACCAAACGTATAGTTTCATATTAAAACTTCAAGCCTGATCTTTTAAGTACTGAGCAAATAGGGCTGTTTTGGTTTCGGCTGCCGCCGGCAACAAAAGCGCCACGCGGCCGCCCCTCCCCCCGCCGGCGTGCGGAGGAGAATGGAAAGAAAGAGGCAGAAA
>Ga0181612_135828_pt1 | contig 10156 bp, 9 predicted proteins | sample HoacroProtozoa21_FD_119630 | JGI IMG/M metagenome (GOLD analysis project Ga0181612, IMG submission 119630) | Hoatzin crop microbial communities from Cojedes, Venezuel. Combined Assembly of Gp0051906, Gp0051904, Gp0051908
CTCCTGTGCCGGCTGCCACTGCCTGCTATCTGACAGCAGCTCCAGCAACTGTCATCCAAAAGTGTTAAGCCTCCTAATTCTTTCTCTCTGGAAGAGTTATTGCAGAAATAGAGCTCAACCGAGGCTCATAGCAGAGCCGTCTGTGGGGTCTGGAGGGCTCTGAAATTCGATCGTAGGAAATAACTGGGGTTTTTGTTTCCAGCCTTCTCCCTGAGGAGCACTGAGCCTGATTTTGAAGAGACAGGGAGAGATGTGGGGGTCAGCACCATGCTTGTCTGTAGGTGCTTGGGCGGTTAACCCACCTGGACATCCAGTTATCACTTCTTAAGTAACTCTTGCTGCCCAAATGGCTCGGGGTAAGCTAGGTAAGCTTGCAGCAATTCTACCTCCCAGCTGCGATGCAAGTGCATCCAAAACCACACGAACACCTATACGTGAATAAGCACAGCCAAAATTAATGCGATGCACAGAGCATTTTTGACTTGCTCACCAACTCTGCTTTGAGTGGATCAGGAGTCCTTCAGGAGTCCAGGCATCATCTCCAGTGTACCTCCTGTGCTTCAGCATCTCATCCCCAGGAACCACACCAGACTGGGAGACGCTGGTAGCTGTGAGCCAACGCCAGGCTGGCGAGACGCCCCGTAGGCTGGTGACTCACTGCCTTATGGACGGCTGTCACCAGCGTGGCCGTTGTGGTGGAGATGCTCAGCTCAGAGCACACCGGTGTCTCTTGGTCCTCCAGTCTCAGCTTTTCTGGGGCCAGCCTGAGGCATGTTGTCCTGGAGAAGATATAGCATCTTTTGAGAGCAATAGCTCCACTAGTAATGGTTAGAGGGAGAAATAAAATGTTCCACTCTCTCCCAAGATGCTGTTAGAGTTTTTGCAATATTTTCAGTATTGTTCATGTCAGGAAATTGCAGTCAATAGATGTTTATTGATGTTTTCTTGCTGCCTCACTTTTGTATGCCAGTAAGCAGGATGGTTACCTGGGCTGGCATAGCAAGCAAAAGTTCCCTTTCAGGAGGTACCAAGGATGGCACCTGCCTGCCATCAGGGAGAAGCTGCCTAATTTTGGATAGAGGTTTTGCATGAGGACCACAGCAATATATTCCATCCTCAGAGTGGGATAAACAAGCCCCAGGATGGGCTGAATCTCCCCTGGGAAAAATGGGGTCCAGCCCTGCTCCACTGCCGAAACTGGGGATCCCTTTAAAAGCACCAGCTCCCAAGCTGATGCAGAAATGCTGCCGTGCGGCCCTGACCGTAAATGGAGACGTTTGGGTGCCAGTAGCCGTCCTTGCTGTGCGGGAGAGATAGCTCAGTTCCCTGCCGCGCTTGCAGGCTCTGCTCCAGAAGCACTTTCAACCATCGCTGCAGAAAGCAGCAGCAGCCAGCGCTGGGCTGGGAGCAAGAAGGCGGGAGCAGGCAAGAGGGTGAGTACCGCCCTGCCAGCCCCGCTGCCCTCCCTCACAGCCTTGCAGCAGCACGATGAATACATTGCTGGGGTTGCTTATAGGGCATGTCCTATAATGCACAGAGAGCTGGGATGGGCTGGCAATGATGCCCTCGGTGAGTGTCCGAGGGAGGCTTCCCACATCCCCACTTCTCACCCAGCCTCTCCATATCTGCAACAAAGCAGCTGGGAAGTGTCCCTCCATCTAAACGCAAGGGCTCAGCGATGACTTGACAGCTGTCCTCTGAGTGGTTTTGTAGGTTGTGGGTTGGTGTGTTGCTCCTCTCCAGAAAAAAAAGTATGTTTTCTGTAGGGCAGACAAATAACTGGAGGCCAGGCTGTACTCAAGTGGAGCTTTCTGCTAGGATTCTGGCAGGATGCAGTCCTTTGCACTGAGAAAAATGTGCAAAAATTGGATTTGGATCATAGTGTAAAATGGGTTGGAGATGAAGAGGTGCTCAGATCTACCTTCTTGAAAGGAGGCTTTATTTTCCCTAACTAACTGCAACGCTATGACTCTGGTATAAGTCTGATTTCAAAAACAAATTCTGGTTTACTACAGCAAGAATAAGACTGTAGTCCAGCTCAGTAAGTGTTTGGGAAATTACAAAGTAGATTTTTTTAACATCTTCAACATTAAAAATTATTCAGATCCACAGCTTTGGATCAGCCTGGGATCTGTAGGAGCATCTGAGGTGGGATTTACATCACCAGGACAAATCAATTCCCCCTCTGCAGCGTGTGGCTCCAGTAGATGAGCAGTCTCTCTCCTGCAGGGAAGAGTCCTCCTGGCCTTCCACCACCTCTCAGGTCCCCATCTGAGAGTTTTGATCATCTTAAATACAGCTAGTGTGACTGCAAATGGGGCAAATGTACAGCTGGATTCGGTCATTGCAGTATGTGGAGGGATGGAGAAGAGATTGCTCTGCGCAAAGGGAGGTGGGAGCCTGGACCAGAGATCCAGGTCTGTGGTCTCGATGAGCAATCAGTGAGCTGTGAGTTAAGACCTCTTCTGCTGAGAAAGTTGGCTGTTTACTGAAAAATAACAATAGGAAAACATGTTTAGCATTGCTCCGAGGGGGATGTGATGCTGGTAGCGTTGTTGGCTTTCCCAGTCAACGCACCTCCTGCAGACAACGTTGTTGCGCAACACCTAGATGTTGTCTTAGACAGAATTAACAGATAAATGAAAATGGACCAGGGGAGCCAGGTCTGCTCCCAAACACCGGCTTCCAGCCTGTAAGGCGTGACTATGTGGAGCTGCTCTATGGAGCCTCACTAATTCCCTCAAAAAGCATCCACGACCGTCGTCCACAGCCTACAGAGCATCTGGTGTTGGGCTGGAGGGGTGTAGCTCTGGGGTTTATTTCTCAGCTTAGGCTCCAGTGAACCCAGAAGCCCACACACTTCAAGTCTGGAGGGGAGAATGTTTGCTGGGAAATGGAAATGGAAGAGCACAGAGGCAGAAGAGAAAGAAATCCGATGTGCAGATGTGGGGAGTGAACAATTCGGCTGAAGAGAAGGAAGGGTGAAGGTGGAAAGGCTCGATTATGAGGGCAAAACTGAAGGGATTTTGGACAGGAGGTCGAATGAGCATCTCAGAAGGAAACTCTCAGCAGGGCTCAGAAACTAGGGGTGGAAGAGCCTCTGCTGTGCACCCTGGCTTGACTCCAGAAAGGCCAATGCAGTGGTGCTGGCCTTGAGAGGCTGATCCAAGCACAGAAGATCCCAGGTGTACTGGGTCCTCCAGGCTCCCTCGAGCAAACTGTGGGTGACCATGATGCTCAGTGACAATGGACAGGGCCCCTGTGCTACAGATGACACTAAAGGAATGGACCTTCCAGAGGAGAACATGCTCCAGGGTCAGATGCCAGCAAGGCAGGCTATGAGGAACAAGATAGCAGGTCATGCTAGTCAGTGACGCTCACTGGGAGCAGGATTTGAAGAGGTTGAGTAGGGTGCACAGCTCCAGGGCAGGGATCAACAGCGAGCCCAAATGGACAGGGAGCATGAAGAGCCTCCCAAGGGGAGCTGCTGTGCAGCAAAGGTCGATCTGTTCAAGCAGCTCTACAGAAAGCAAAGCTGCATCTAGGAAAGGCAAGACTGAAAATTAATGAAACCCAGCAGGGATAGCTCAGCCCCTGCAGATTTGCTCCTCAGCCGCCTGTGGGTCAGCGTAGGCATGGGAGGAGCGTTCGAAGAAGATGGGACAGGTGGAGGCAGGGGACAATAGCCGCTGGGAGCAAGTGACCCTGGAGAATAAGTCAGGTCAGGGCTGACCTTGCCTATGGCAGAGGTATTTCTGTGTCTCCAGGAGGGTAACCGGAGGGGGTGACAGTTTTCTAGCACAGTAATGCTGTGCCTTCCCTTCTTTCTGAGTGGCCTGCTGGTTTCTGAACAGAGCTGAGAGCAGGTTTCATCCTTTCATGCACCAAGACCGCTGTAAAACCCCACACATCTATCAGGTGCCACATTAGGAGCCTCAGGGAACAGACTCCCACAGCAAAGTGCTTACGGCCTCGTAAGAACATAAACAGGGAATGGCAATCATGCTCCTTCATGGAGTGAAATGAGGGTGTGATTTCCAAGGGCCTGCATAATCAATATCCCTATTATCAGTCTTCCAGAATAAATTGCATTTAAACTAATACAGGCTGGGGAGCTATCCATGAGCTGTCAGGAGAGAGATAAGCTGAAGACATATGTTTATTCATACCGCATATGCTGAGAGCTGGATAGTCTTCACAGCTGGCCAAACGTGGGTGAAAATATTCAGTTGTTTTTTTTTTTTTTAGTTGTTCTGCGCAGATTTGTCAAATACCCTTAATTTTGAGCACATGTGGAGCTTTTCAAACTTACTTGGGGGGCGGGGGAGAGGGCTGGTGACAATCCCAGTAAAACATCTGGTGAAGGGAGAAAGCTTTTTCCTTTCTGACGAGTAAACTCCTGAAGTTTTGAAGAGCATCAGCAATTTAAATTGTCCTGGTGACCTCCCGTCACATACACCAGTACAGGAATGGCACATCCAGCATCTAACAGCTCTGTTACAGAGAAAAAGTCTCACTCACAATTACTTGGGAGGAATTAAAAAATTCTCTATTGTTTCTGCCCTGCTCAGCTGTTCCATGGCTTCAGTGGAGCTTTTGTTCATGCTGGGGCCAACCTGTGAGTGTCCGACAGCGGCTGTGAAATATGTCATTGTAGCCCGTGAGATGCTTCTCTAGCCATGGACAACCCAGTGTCCCCCAGCCTTGCTTTCCTCTCCTCGGGGCAACTGCCACAGGGAGCTACCAAGCAAAAAGGTGGAAATAAATCGGGTTCAGCAGCGGGATGATGAGGCTGAAATGTGTAGAGCTCCTTCCACTTTCCGCTGCTGCTCCCTGACAGTGGACCGGCCCTTTGGTTGGTGCTGTGTCCTGTCCCTTGCCCCCATCCCCAGCTTGCCTGAGCACCTGCATGATTCAGTCCACGGCGGTCACTGGTGAGGTTCTTCTCGTTTAACTTGAGGTGTGTACAGCGTGGGCATCTGCACCTGAGCCAGACTTTTACAGGTGGTGGAGAGAGGAAGGCACTTTTAGGGCATGGCTGAGCTCTTCCTAAAATGGATAGTCTGAAATTAGTTGTACCCCTTCCTTTCCTTGACTGCAAAAGGAGTCTCTGCAATTAGGTCTTAGGAAGGTGTTCACGTTGTGGATGGTTGTGTGTGGTCAGATCAGTGCCGCTTTCATGTCCTCCTGGCTGGATGAGGAAACCCAAACTGTAAATTCAGGCAAGCAAGTGCTAAATGTGGCACTGGACAAAAGCTTCCTCCTGGAAGGCAATGGCAAATAGAGTAGGAATAGAAAATTATTTTTTTACAGCATGGTCTGAGTGAGCAATTTTGAAAAATAATAACCTATGTACCAGATGATTTCAGGAGATATTGAACAGTCTAGAAGAGAGTAGCTCAGAAGAAATGATGAGCAAGGCAGCACAGCAAATTTGCTTTCAAGCCAAGGTGAAAAATGTGCATTTCCAATCCCAGCTAGCATTTCAGGATGGAGCATTTCCCCTTATCACTGCCATCGGACTGTGCAGTACAAATACTGGGTTGATAGCGAATGAGAGATGCCAGGCTTGCTTGTCTAAGCTACATTACTCGGCTCATAGAAAATTGTTTTCTGTTCCCTTTCCTTTTCAGCCACAGCGAATGCAGCTTAGACAAAGATCTCAACTTTCAGGCAAAAGGCACTTCCTTCAGCACAGCACGGTGAGAGCCTCGGCCACGAGTGAGGCTCCTGGGCTCAGGGGTCTTGCATGTAACGAGCAAAAAGCATCTTAAACTGTTACCATCTCACTGGGAGATGGTTTCTTTTCCCTTTCCCTTGCTGCAGGTAACCAAAAGCGGCAGGTGGCCACGGCTGCATGGTGTCAGGTTGGACCGGTTTGCCCGCGGTGCTGCATTCGGGCAGACCACACGTGCTCTCACAGACATGGGTTTCTGCATCACACCCGGTAATGACTTTGAGCAAAGCAAAAAGGAGCTGGGTCTGGCACCATGGTGCTACTGGCAAAGGTTGCTGGGGCTGGTTTGCCCCGCTGCTTGCGGCGTGTGAGGGAAAGGAGATGTCTGTGACCATGCAGGGGGGCAGGAGGCTGGGCATCAGCAGCGAGGGGATGTGAGGAGACCACGCTGCCCTTCCCGAGGGAGATCTGGGTGCTCCCCAGACCTGACCACCCCACCTGTCCCTCTCCAAACCCCATCTGTTCCCCCTGCCTTCACCCAAGAGTGTGTTTTTTAGGCCCCGTCTCTTTGGAAATGATGCAAAATGCTGTCCTCAAGTGATCAAGCAGATCTCCATCCCCCGAACTTCACCGTATTTCCAGTGTGTGGCTTATCGGCCCTTTCTGTCTTTATTTTGGGGAAGTGCCTACTCATGAGGAAGCTTTGGGCGATCTGATGTCAAAATGGATTTGTCTCTCTCTTTGGTGGTTTATTTTCCCGAATTCCCCTCCTGCCCCAGGGATGCACTAGCTTGCTGACGGCAGCACGCCCGTGAGTTCAGTGCCCGCAGAAGGAGCGAGGCAGGCACCGAGTCCACTGCGAGCACAGAAAGGCTGCCTGTGGCATTCGTGTCACCCACGACACAGGATGTCATCAGAAAAACCATCAGCTTTTCTAATTTTCAGGACAGAGGAGATGGCTCTCGACTTATAATTGGGTCATGCTTTTAAAAAAACTGCATGACCTCATCGTGAGCAACAAGACATGTGCTCGTTCTCCCCTTACATTCCTCTCCCAGACTCTGCTGGAGAAGCAGTCCTTCTGGATGAGAGGCTGTTAATACAGATAGGATGTCTTTTACTTTCCCATCTATCTGCACTCGGAGATGGCTCATCACCATTATGTTTGAACAAAAAGTCTTCTGTTATTATCTTTGCTGGGAAGGTGCCCATATTTGGGGAGGAAAAATCACACATCTAAACCCGTCTTGGGAGGAAGCTTCAGTCTCTGTCCCAACTTTGAAGACAATGCTGTCTTGGTAGCGGGTCAAACCAGATGCCTGGAGGCAGAGCCAGCAAAACTTGCCAACTCTGGAAGGTGTTTATCTTTGGGAAAATTGATTAATAGTATAAATTTTGGTTTAGTGATTCTTCCCTATTTTTGGAGAGGACTCTCCCCTCCACTGTTCTGCCTGTCTCTGGCATTCCTGATAGCTGAACAAGGCTAATCCCTCCTGTGCAAGCAGACAGCAGGCTAGCGGTGCAGCCTGGCCCTTGTCACATCTGCCTTCGGGAGCCACGTCCCCTTCACCCCTGGAATAAGATGGGGTGAGCGGCACAGGCATCCTCTCGTCCTCGCACAGGCACAGTTTGGGCCACAGGGATCAATGCACTGCCAAGCTGCAGAGGTGCCTCTGGCTCATTGCTGGGTGTATAACTCTGTGGGTACAGCGGAACATGGAGAAGTAAAGCGGGGTTGGAGCAGGAGGTGCAGCGGTGACTGGATGTGACCTGACGAGACCGTGAACAGCTGAGCAGCTTTCCGCTCATCCCTGCCCTCCTGGTTTGGCAGCCCAGACAGTGTTAGAGACTTCAGCTTGTCAGAGTGGATCTTATAATCTAAGTTACATTTGTTTCCTGGAAAAGAAATGAATTAGAGAGATTTGCCTTTGCCCTTTTCAAGAATAAAGTAAAATAAACCAGCCAAGCCATTTACACTTCATTTCCCCTCCTCACTTCAAAGCCAAGACGAGCATTTCATGCGTAGACTCATTCCGACCCACACGGCGATGCGGGCAATGCTGTAGATCACGCTTTCCCAGTCTCTCAGATGTTTATTGAAGGAGACCATCCCAGCATGTGTGCATCAGCCCCACGTAGCAGCCAGGCCATTGCATGGGACAAGTCTCGAGCTGCTGAGCAGCTCAAAGGCAAAAATGTTGAGGGTTTTGGCTGTGGCATTGGGCTCTCTTGGTTACTAGGAAGACAGGGTTTTGAAGTAATTTAGTTCTCTCTTTTGAGGATGCTTCAGCAGTAGGTGTCTAATGAGAACATCTTTCCATTTGGACTCTGCCTTTACTCCTTCTCTATCTCTGTCACTAGTGGGCAAGTGATGAACAAGCCCATATCTTGAGGTTCAGTCCAGGCTTATCTTCTCTATTTCTTTGATTTTTCTCATCTTGTGAGTACCTCGAAACTTTATACAGATAGGCTATATGTACTAATGTGCTTTAAAAAGGAGGAAGCACCATTGATGCCCCTGATCTGCTCCAGCTCATGGGGACTGGGCACCCATTTCTGATGGCTCCCAGCTCTGCTCTTTCACTCCACTCTTCTCACGGGCAGACCCAAACCAGGACCACAGGTAGCAGCTGGGATAACCCTCAAGCCCTGGTGATTCCAGTGTCCTTTCTCTCTGCACCCATGTCCCATTCACTGGCCTCCTGCTGCCCCTTCAGTAACCGCAGATCCATCAGTACAAACATCTGCGAGCTCCAGCATGGCTTTGGGTCCAGGCTTTGGGAGCAGAGGGTGAGAATTGCCCCCCAGCAGGACACAATATATTCCTGAAGATGGAGATCCCAGAGCCCAGTGTTTCCAGAAACTGGGGTGGTCACTTCTATATGTATTCAGGATTTTCTCAAATTATTCAGCAAATGTCGCTCAGCTACAGGGACACTGATGGTCAGGCACACTCGGTATGATTCAGAGCTTGTCACAAGCATTTTGCACAGCTCTAGATCTTGGGCTTTAGCAAATGGTTTTAAAGCAGTCCTTTCCCTGAAAAACACTATGGAGGCAGATAGCATGAACTATTATTTATTTTCACTGTGTGGACAGTTGATCAGTGACAGATGTTTCTAATTGCATTAAGCAAGTGGAAATAATGAGAATTAGATAGCAGATTCTCCAGGAATTTACATTTAGATTGAGTTACAATTTCTATTAAAAAAAGCAAATTCAATGTAGATGCATTGCTTCTTCAGCAGAAATGGGAGCTGATTATTTTTAATCATTATTTGATTATTTAAAAATTAGCTGTATTACTGTACTTAAAAATATTTGACTCAAGGGGATGATTTAATATGTGCACTTTACGTCTCCCGAAAAAGACATGGAACAATGAAATTGTTCGTCAGCAAGCATCTCCTCCACCTCCCCATTAGGGTCATATTGAAAGGCAAATGAAAACCAGGGGCTGCCACAACCCTATATCTCACAGGACTTGTGCAAAATTTGGCCGAGGCCAGGATGGCAGTGACCAGATCAGGCTCACCCAAACCAGCTGCATCCCTGACAAATTGAATTAAGTTGCACTGATGGAAGACAAGCTGCATGCCCCCCCCCCACCCTTAGGCATCACGCTACACCGAGCTTGGCAGGAATTTCAGGTTGATCTCCACGCCGTGCGTTGCGTGTGCCTGATGTAAAGCCAGCCGAAGCAGAGCAGAGGTGGGTGCGCAGGCTGGAGCAGCGTTCGGGATCTTCAGCACGCAGAGAGGAGCAGCATCTGCTGCCTCCAAATGACACATATATGACAGTTATCTCCCAATTCATGCCAAGAGGAAATGAGCTGTGGTTCAAACCACTGGAGGTTTTCCTTTTGGGAGTCTCTCACAGCTTTTTTTTATTTTATTTTATTTCCTAGATTTCAAGTTCAGCTTCAGACACAGAAATGTGTGAGGCCCCTGTCAGCAGACAGGGGATTTATGTGCAGTGCAGATTATTGTATGTCTCTGTTAAGCGCAGAATCCAATCTATAATATTTTTTTAACTAACTAGCTGGCTCAGCTTTTAACTTTTTTTCCTTTTGCCTAGTGAGAGCCTTATCCACAACTCCTTGAAGTCAGAAAGTCTGTCTATCAGCTTCGGTAGTCTTTGGATCAGATTTCAAATTACTGATTCATTATTAATTACGCATCTGGGACTTCCTTTTCAAAGAGTTCATTGTTAAATAAATTTACTTTTAGACATTACAGACTTGGCATTCTTCTGCATTTAATAGAAGTCTGGCAAACCAGCAAAGAGCCATAGGCCAACTTCTCTTCTACTATTGATGGATGAATCTCTACTGAACAGCAGTGGTTTACACTAGAAGGATATAACATATCTCTTTGCTCTCATATAACCACTTTCTGTCTGAAACTAAGTCTGTGTTTGAAACTTTTGCCTTTTTTGTCTCCTCACTTTTTCTTAACTTTTCCCTACCAGCAAGAGTTC
>Ga0181612_136404_pt1 | contig 10156 bp, 7 predicted proteins | sample HoacroProtozoa21_FD_119630 | JGI IMG/M metagenome (GOLD analysis project Ga0181612, IMG submission 119630) | Hoatzin crop microbial communities from Cojedes, Venezuel. Combined Assembly of Gp0051906, Gp0051904, Gp0051908
AGCCTTTTTTTCCCGAAAAAGGAAAGGTGGTGGTTTTAATGTTTCCCATGTAAGACCAGCAGCAGATTGTAAGCCTGTGAGCCGCCGAGGGACAGCCCTTAGTGACTTGTCCGAAGTCACCAGTCTCCACAGAGCGGTACTTGCCTCACTGGCATGGCTGCCCACGTGACAGGGTTGGCTCCCTGGTGGGATGTCCCATCCTGGCACCAGTGACAGTCCCAGCCTTGCTTCGGGACACTCAGCAGAGAGAGCAGGGTAGCGAAGCCATGTAATGGCCACAGGTCATGCAACTTTATCAGACATAGGTCAGGAGACCCTGGAAGATGGAAAGGTTTGGAGGAACAGGATGAGAAAGACGGATTGTCATGTGCCCAGGGAGAGACTAGTGAAACCTTTCTTCCTGGTCGAGGAAATCCACTGCTCCCCTGCCTCAGGTTCAAACCAATATCCTCTGCTACCCAGGATGCAGGACACCACCCTAGCCACAAAAACCCCTTGCTCTTGTTGGGCATGTCCAAAGGGGACCCTCCCCAAAATACAGCTAGCCACAGGATCTGGTTGTCTGATGATTTTGCTCATTTTTTACAGATAGCAAAGTGAATTTATGTAATTGGGATCCACAGTGTCTCTGTGGAAAATAAGGCTTTCATCCCTGTGGATGTAGGTACCCTGCGCATTTCACTGCGGTAGAGATGTGTACAACCTATTTTCACACCAGACAACGTGCCCGCTCACAGCACAGAGACTTGCACGGGCTGGTACACCCAGATTGCCACAAGAAGGTAGCTTGTGCTGCGCTCTGTGCCTCCAGGATGCTAGATGTCTTCTGGCACGAGCTGCTTGGGTATGACCAGACCACACTGCAGTGGGAAGCGAAGACTCACTAGCTGAATCCTTTTTTCCTCTTTTTTTTCTCTCTCTGACCCTTTCTGTGAACTATCAAGGAAAAGTAGCATGCAACACACAGTCCTGGCCAAGGAACAGAACTTGGCAAACACAGGTCCCCCAGTGTCAGCTGGAACATCCACTCCAAAATACTCAAAGCAAAATATTTGTTAAGTACGTAATAAAGCAAAAGTGTTAGGAATAAATGTTGTTATAAAGCCCACAAGCGTCCTAGTCACCTGCTCAGTATCATTCCCCTTGCAGCATATGACCCCTCACCCGTTCGCTTCTGCCCAGTTTTGAATTTATATGTATCCACACAGTCAGGGAAGCATGAAGTTTAGCTTTGGACAAAAACCATAAGTTCAGACCTAAAATCTTTGATAAAGATTCAGTGGCAAGAGGAAGAGCTGAAGCCCTGAATTCAGGGTTCAGAACTACTTTTAGCTCTGGCCAAGGCATGAGACAGGGTTTGATTGTTGCTGTTCTTGTCCTCATCCAAGTTGCAAGGCAGTCCAGTCTCACTGTCCTTCATGATTCCTGATCAATTTGCATGTACGCCACTATTTTATTTCAAAAGTCTTCGTAATGCACTCAAAAATACCAATTAGAGATGTGGGAAATAACATGCGGACAGATTAAGTTGCTGTTTCTGCCACAGCTGTGCTGTGGGGTCTTGAATAGGAATGTGTCTGAAGCTCTTCAGAAATCTCTGCTTTGTTTACATGACAATGCTTCATCCCTTCCAGCTGTGGAAATCTTCATCTGATTTCAGGAGACTGAAGCAGCAGAGATGAAATGTTACTGAGTGGAAAAATACCTGCAGCAGGAAAAAACCACAAACCACCAAAAGAGAAACATCAATTTCATGACTACACAAGATGGTGTCTAATGACCACAAATGCCATCAGACACATGACTTCAGATTTCGTGTTCTTGCTTAAGAAGAGTTGTAAGCCACTGAACCTTCACAGAACAATCAAAATGATCTCCTATTCTGGGGACAATCGTCAGCAAATATATGAATGGAAATATTTGGGCAGTTAGATTCTCTTCCTTAGAAAATGTGTTCTCTCCTTACTGGGCAGAAACTGCACTGAGAATACGCAGGCAGCATCACCAACCCTGTGAATCATGACTTTGTGGCAGTCACAGTGCTCAGCACAACTCAGCAGTCCCAGCTAAAGCACCACTGAATTACAAGCAGAGAAGAAACATCTCCTTTTCTTTGTGGCCCTGATAGAAATGGCGGGGTGAGGCCCGTTTGGCTGGGATGCTCTCCGAGCATGCTGACATGCGTGGCTGCTCGTATTTGTTCAGAGCAGAGGGCTGACGGACTAGCTCACATCTCTGTGAAGGGCCAGCAGCAGGAGACTGCATCCGAGTGATTCGGCAGCTGCCGAATACGGGCAGAGCAAGTAATCACTCCTTTTTCACCTCCTCCATGGTGTGTTTGATTTTATCTACCTGTCATATCTTCTCTCTCTAGCTGTCTCTGTCAGACTGAACTGTGCCTGTCTTTTCCATTTCTAGCCATACAGCAGTTGCTCCACATCTCTCACCAGCTTTGCAAACTGCTTCTCTGTCGTTCCTCTGTCGATCCTTCTTACATCTGTCTTGTGATGACATGAGCAGGGCAACGTGAGCCTTTCAAGACGATAGCGCACCGTGGGTCTACAGAATGGCAAAACATCCTGCTTGATTCCCTCATTTCTTTCCTGCTGGCTTTTAACTATCCATTTACCTTTCTGACAGCTGCTGTGGGTTTAGCTGAAACTTTCCTGAACAGGAAGTTTTCCTCAGTGGTAATTCTTCAGGGCCCACCACTGTGCACGTAAAGTTATGTGCAGTAAAATTAAGTCTGCTCCTCTGCACTTGATAACATTGACTGTCATCTGCTGTTTTATTCTCAGGCTATTCAGTACCATGGGATCTTTCTGTAACTCTTCATAATCAGTTTTGATTTTGATTACTCCAAGCCATGAAATGTTGTGGGCACGTTTTGTCACCTCCAATGAAAACAATTTTACGGGGCACTCATGAGTATATTGAGCTGCCCTGTGGCCACCATGCATCCCTGTATGACCTTGAGTGATGACCTTGACTTGTTGTGCAGACTGGCAGGTATTCCTACCCTTAGGTTCTCGTCTTTAAATGAGTTGCTAATCCATAAGACAATCTTCATTTTGTGACAACTTGGTTTATGTAAGGAAGAGACTTCACCAGAAGCTTTGAGGTATGCAGGTACACTGTGTCTACTGGATCAGCCTCAGCTACGTGTGTGCTGATTCTCACAAAAAAACTAGCAACAAATTTATGGGCCATTATTTCCAAGCTGTATAGGCTCTTCTCCATTATTTTGTATTTCTCCATATGTCTATGAATTCTCTTCTTTATAATGCTCCTCACAAATGCCCCTCAAATGAAAATCAGCTTTATGAGTATGTAGTTCCTTGGTTTCTTCTAGGGACCTTTTCAGAAGTGGGCATCACATGTCTCACTCTAACCTTGAGGCTAATTTAAGCAAAGCCAATTTAAGCAGTGGGTTATTCGCCACAGTAAATAGTTTGGCAATTTCACATCAGAGAAACTCTGAAACTCCTGTGTTAGTGCCATCTGGTCCTGTTGATCTGTTGTTAGCTGTTTTATTGGTTTGTTTTAAAAAGGCTTTTAATGTCACTTCAGTTTGAGACCTATCATCAGACTGACCCAATTAAACTTTTCAGTATGGCAGCTCTGCTGAACTCCGAAATTAGAGTGAACACCAATGCAAATAATCCGTTTGGCTTTCCTGCTATTGCTTTGCCTTCCTTTTACACTTTGATCTTTTATCAGCTATACTGAGTTTCTGCCAGCGACCTTCTGTTTCTGACGTGTTTGTTTGAAAATTTTCTTGTTATTAGTTACATGCCTTTAGTGTGATGCTACTAAGAACCTTTTTATTACCTATTTCATTGCTATGGTTTTACATTTCCTTTCCCAGAACATGTATTCTCTACTATTTTTTTCTTTTGTACCTTCCTCTCTGTTCTACAAGATAATCTCTTTTCGTCTGGTTTCCTTTACTTTGCCCTTTACTTGTGCCCACTTTGAAAGTCTTTTTTGAACACATCGTATATCCCTACTCTGAATTCTCAGTATGTCTTTACATGTGTCCATGACATCTGCAAGCTTTTTACTTTTTTAACTGTGCAGTTAATTTAAAAAAAGTTTTCTCATTTGTACATTTTTGTCCCTTCTGAAGCTCTACACTGTGATTCTTGTGGGGGTTTTTGTTCCTGTGGACTGGCTCAATTTGGGTGCGCTGTAGTCGCTGTGCTAAGATGCTTGGGTGACACTTGTGTCCACAGCGATGCTCTTCTCATGGCTCAGGTCAAAACCAGGTGCTGTTTTTTTTCAGTTGTGTTCTCTGCCTAGCTACTGCAGCAAGCAATTATTTATGGCATTGGCAAATAAGATCTTTCTCATAACATTTACCCAGGCTGCAGGACATCACCAAGACCTCCAGTCTTCTTCCATTTTCTGCCATTTCATGCTTTCTCATTACCCTTGCCATTTCTCAGTCAAGGTCGCCAGTCTGGTCAGGTGGCTGAGAGAATCCCCCTGTTCAATATTCTTCCCTTTTAGGCACAATATTGCAAACCACAGGGATTCTCCGTTACCTGTATGCCACAGACAGCTTACTTACCTGGTTTGACTCTAAGCTCTTTTTAGACATAGAGTAGCACAACATAATCTGCAATTCCTTTATCAGTTGCAGCCTACAACTATGCTACCCCATGGCTCAGCTTATTTTCTGAGTTTCTGGTATGTCCATAGCATCATCAAGTAAAAGTCCACCCGTTTTAATTTTTAGTCTTTACCCCCTTCCAGCTTTTACAGAAAAGCCATCACATATCCGTTCTTGGCTTTGATGAACAAGGTTTGGGGTTTTTTATTCATGACTACTCCTTGCTGTCTCCCTCATTAAATTAATCAGCTTCAGCCTTATCTTTTTTTATTGCTGTTGTTGTTTTTCCCAAGTAGGGATGTAATTGAGCATTGCATATAGTCAGGAAAGATCTTCGAATAAATCTAGAGAGCTACAGGATGTTTGCTCACTGATGTCTAAAAAAAGCTGGAGAGCACTCTGCCAGCCCCTGGCTCCTGCAGTGTGAGCTGTTGCAGTTTTGTGCTGTTACTTATTAATTAGTAGCACAGAACTGGGCAAAATCAGTCACGTCAAGAAGCAAATCAAGCAGGATAGCTTTGAAAATGTTCATGCTGTATGCTCAAAATGGGCTGATAATGAAAACCAGCTAACAAACTATAAACGTATACCCGATGTCTGGGCTCCCAGCAGGAGAGCCTAAGAAAACCTGCAGCTGCGTGACAGGGACAGAAGCAGAGCCAGAGAGCTGATGGTTTGACAGCTCGTCATCCTAAACAGGAGTCACAGGGCTTGCTCTGTCAGAAAATCTCCTGGAAGTTGGGTCACTGAAAAATAAAAAGGATTAAACGTCCCAAGAAACCCCATTTAACACCAGAGACATGATCACACAGTGCTTGCTATCCTTCCAGATCTCATTGCCCTAGGGTAAAAACATATTATTTATCCTTACATGACAAAACCTGCAGATTTTAATAGATTACTTTCACTATGGCATCAGGAACTAGTTTTGTGCACCGTCATGTCTCTGCCTGTGTCAGCCTACTGCAAGCCATCATTAATGCATTATCATTATTCACCTTTCAAACAGCAGCGATGGACCATCCCCCTGACCAGCAGCCCACCTCGATGGGGGCTGTGTAAACACAAAATTATAATGCCAGCCCCCCTTTTCCCCCCAAAGTTTGCAAACTGTGGAGAGCGTAGGCCTTTTTATGGGTCAGTACAGGCATATAATGCTCTTTAAATTATCTAGCTTACTAGCTAGCCTCGACCAAATTCAGCGTGGAATGCAAAAGGCCCTGAGAACCTCACTGAGTGCTCAGGGTGCCTGGACCACAAGAGTGTAGCTGTGGTTGCTCTGCTCCAGAGAAGCAGCACTCACTAGGTCAGAACTGGCTTTGGTGTGGTTACATTGCACCCAACCGAGTGCACAGGTACTCTCCAGCCAGGTGACATTAGAAGAACATACACAGAGCAAACGTGAGAGAGGGTCAGCAAACACGACTGACAGTTGTCTTGGCAGACTAATGATCTACTTGCTGTCAAATTCATTTTTGGCAAAAGAGACTTTGCAGAACACGGGATGGATTTGTATATATTTGTTGGGAACAATTCCTCATTATAAGGAGAGGTATGGGGGGAAACACATGAAAGAATGTGTTTTTATAAACTACTGAGACTAGATAAAGTCTACAGGCAGGTGTCATGACTCAAAAAAATCCATTAAAAAACTCAAAAGGTGACAATTATACAGTTTTCTGTGGAGAGAGGAGAAGAGCTGAACCTGCACCTTACACTTTTTCTGTCCTCCAGTAATGAAGCGCTTCCTCCTTCAGGCCCAGACACATGGGTGAGGTCCCCAGCTTGTGAAATTACTGTCTTTTAAACATTGAAAAAAGACAGAGGATGAAGAGGGAGGAGAGGGAAGAAATAAAGGAGCTGAGCTGAGGTCTTCTCATCCCACCCATCCCCTGATACAAATACCTCTGTGAAAAAAAAACAGTCCCCAGAAGGACCTTAGCAAGAGCTCTTCTGGAGCCGTGTTGCCCACAGCACAGTCACAGTTTCGGGTACAGAGGGACAGGCTGGACCTTTCCATCAGCACAGAAGGAATCTGCTAAGGGACCTCCTGAGACCTCAAGCAGCAGTGCTTTCTCCAGGCTTTTGGGCTGCCCTCTCTTCCGTGGTGAAATTTTGACACAGGAGAGGGGCTGTCCCAGGTCGGGCGCTGAGGGGCTGTTTAATGTTAGGAGGGTATTTATCTTCTCTTCACACACCACCCTCCTCCCAAGTGACTTGTAAAGAGACTCCTTTGCATCTTCCTTTTTATGGCCAGACGTGAGTACAGCTAGTTTAGAAACTTCTAGTCATTATTTCTCATTAGTTTTTAATTTAAGAGAAGCAGCTTACAGTCTGTTAAATGCTTTACTCACTGCCTTGCTGAGACTATCATCTGATTTACTGATGGGTTGTGAAGACTTTCTTATTGATTTTCCTTTGCCCTTTTATTGTATTACTCTAATACAATAGTAAAAAGATTAACTGTGATCAAGCAGCTAACACAATTAATGGGCTGGCAGAGGAAAGAGAAGCCAGACTAGAAGAAGACAAAACAGTTCTGGAGCTACTGAAGTATATGGTTGAGGCACCCTTATGGCTATTAGCATTTACTTTTGAGACTCCATCAATGACAGGTGGGAGACACCACGAAGCCTGGAAGAAGACAAAGCGCAAAAGAGAAAAAGAGAGAAGCCAGGGACTGGCCAAAGCTTCACTTTACTGATACAAATGATGAAAGCCTGGGAAAATATTACAACCCTTTAAAGATACAAAAATCACGAAGCAGATTTAAAAAAAAAAACCAACTAAAAATGTGTATACATTTTTAAATCTCAGAGCTCTGTATTATAGCTGTGGTTGTGGAGGGAGAGTAAACCAAAAGTTTCTTAATACCTGGGTGAGTCAATACTGCTGACACCAAGGGACAAGATAACCTCACTTTCTCTGTGTGCCTGGGGAGAGGTAGGCCACCAGGCTGTTGCTTCATCTCTGAGCAGCCTATATAACCGTCTCCTGCTGATTAGTGAAGTCCTCTCCCATGCAGACCTTGCAGAGAGCACATGGTCAGTCTATGAAATGATTCTCAGTTCTATTTTTTTTTTCATTAAAATCGCCCCAAACGCCGCACAGCAGTTGTTCCGTGCAGAACGCAGACAAAGAAAAAGGCAAGGGGACATCTCATTTGGGACAAAGGAGACAAATCTGAGGCAATTAAAATAGACACCTTCCTCCACCTGGAAGCCTAGGCAGCTAATCCATACCAGCAAAGCCAGAATCAGAGAAGAGAGGGAGAAAGAGACTTCTAGAGGGAGGCAAATGAAAAATAAAGCAGCATGTTGCAATTACTGAACTATATGACCAAATAATACTGTCCTTTCCAGACTAATTAGTATTCTGTTCACCTCAAGTAGCAGTAAAAAAACCCCAAACTCTGATGTCCCCTCCACTTCAAGCTCCGTTTGGCTATTTATAGCATCTCTGTTTTCAAGAGTGCACCAATTACAACTGTTCTGCCACGACCTCTGTATTTCAGTGAAGCCCTGCAGAAAGGAAGCTGGCCAAAATGGAACATCACAAATTCTGCATCTTTCACTCTGCTTGGCCTCATTTGCTCGGCATATTTCATACCGGTACTTTTCTGAGATAAGGGATGCTTTGTCCAAAACCTGCAATGCAAAGGAGAAGACGACCTGTCCGCTTCGTTTCGGCTCAGACCCTGCTCTCCAGCTCTTGCTGTCCGTAGCGAAGCCCATCTGAAGGCTGACAAGCGCAGCTGATGGGAAGCCATGCCAAGGTAGCTGCTCCAGAAAGTTCCTTGCCTCCCCATTTCCCTGTTCACTTTCTTGCACACTTGCCCCGGAGCAGCCCCAGCGATGGGGCGTGGGGCCAGGGCAGCTGCTGTGAGGTGGTGGTTGAAGCTTCTTTGTTAAAACAAAACTAAAGGGAGCTCTGAGAAATGCGGGAATTTCTTCTCCGTGTGCCTGGGCCAAGAGTTGGAAAGTGTCTCAAGGACATAACCAAAAGCAGTATAGAGTTTTATGAATGAAAGCATGGTGTATGGCTTCATTTTATGAGTACCCTTGTTCCTCAGAGAAAAGCAGCGAGATACTGATTAGGGGCAGCAACAGTTTCCAAGAAGAAATGGAACTTTTGTGTTTTCTGATTTTTGCAAGTTTCGAACTGACTTCTGTAACTCAAAGGCAATGAGCCTTGCTGTAGGACCATGTGATTTAGGGTATATTCACTTTTTTTTGTAATGTTTATTTTCGCTAGGGTGGGAAACGCACACATGAACACCTACAGTCTGTAGACCTATGAAAACCAGTTACTCAGCAGCACCATGTCCTGCATCCTCAGAGGATAAAACGGATTGCAACAGCAGTATTTTGATTATGAGGACAACAGCTCTTTCTCTCCTGCTTGCAGTGCCCAGAGCACCCCCAGAACCTGACTGCGAGCGTTGTAGTTCATCCTCTTTTTAAAGTCAGTTTTGGGGGTAGCATCCCAGACTTCACACTGGGAGGTATCTCTCCCAGGGATCCTTAGTGGAATGAAAACCTGTAAGATCACCACAAAATATGCAGCGGCAGTTCTCCAGATGTAATATTTGGCAACAGAATTTTTTAGCATTTCAGCTCGCTTCAGCCCAGAAAAATCTTACTCCTTTCACCAAATAATTGTTGATTTGATAGAGCTTCTTATGCTCACTTCATTCAGCATTTTGTGTGCTATTTATTTTTGAAAGACATTCTTCTGCTCTTGGCAGATGGAGAATCCTGTAGCTGAATAGTTCTGGATGTTATCCCAGGCCTTTTTTTCTCCCCTTCTCATTCTCCTTCTTTCCTTTATCTTCCCCAGATTGAAGCAGGCTTTGCACAGATCTGGAGGATTTTTAGTTTCACAGTGTATTTGAAAAATAAGAGTGGCTCAGGGGATATGAAACATATGAAATGAAGCGATGACTTCAACTACAGAGTTGTGAAAGCCAATGCCTTCTTATGTAGTGCCTGAATTAATTTGGTTCAACAAATTACTGGTGTTTTCTGTATTCTAGCTCTTCCTACAGATGCCTTGCTATCACAATTCCCAAGAAAGAGCATAAGTAAATGCATGAATTTTCAATTATTTCCTCTTCTGCGTTTTCTTGTTACGCCCTCATCTCTTGCCTTCGCTCCTGTAATGGCTAACAAGACTACCCGTGGGCTCAGAGCTCAGTTTGCAGGCAAGGGTTTGCCATACTGCAGTTTCTAGCCTGGTGTTAATTCATGGAAGTGTAGGACATGCTGCAGATACAGTGGGCAGTGAGTTAAAAACAATTGCTGTAGTTTCAGTCTTGCTACAGTGACAATGGCTCTAACTTCTTTAATATCTTTTGCATTAGGAGCCAGCTTCTTACCTCCTTACCTCTTGCAAAGGGACCTGTCTCTAAGGCACTCAGTGGAAAGAGTCTGAATTATCCCAGCTAAACAGCTATGCCTGTATTTTATGGAACAGAGAAACAACATTTTCTTCAGCTATTCCCCCCCCCCCCCCCCCTCCCCCTCCCTCCCTTTCACATCC
>Ga0181612_158719_pt1 | contig 10156 bp, 2 predicted proteins | sample HoacroProtozoa21_FD_119630 | JGI IMG/M metagenome (GOLD analysis project Ga0181612, IMG submission 119630) | Hoatzin crop microbial communities from Cojedes, Venezuel. Combined Assembly of Gp0051906, Gp0051904, Gp0051908
AACCCCTACCATTCTGTGATTCTGTTTGGGGTTACTGTCTTCCAAAGAAGTTCTTCCTTACACCTATTTTAAGAACCCAATAGCGAATTAACCATCTAAAAAGGAAACCTCAGAAAAGGAAGTATTTTCTGCGTAGCCCTTGAAAATGACAGATGTAACATCTAAAATGATTTTCAGAACTTGGCATTCTGGGTCTTTAAAACAGAAGCTTGTCCTAGCTACCTATCTTATTCATTGAATAAATGGAAAGGAAAAGAAATACAGTGAAATTTCTAAAGCTTTGAAAACATATATCCCATTATAATTTATGGTGCTTAACGCCTTAACTTAGGAATTTCTGGAAATCCCATTACAATTGTTTGAATGAATGTGACATTGCAAGGGAAAACAGAGATGGAGAGAAAGGAATTGTAAATGTTTCCCTTGGGGAAATTAGTATCTTTCTAATGGAACGCTAAGAGTACAGACAATTTTGCCCCAGTGCCTCCCACTCTCCTTCCAAACAAAATTTTAACCCCGAAAACACATCCATTTGGTAGGAAGAACACACATCTGAAGGATGTTCACCTCCCCACTTCCCCACCTGCAGAGGCTCCACAGGCCTCCGTGTTACACCAGGCACGTGGGACTCACACGGGTACTTCAAAAGCTCCTTAGTGAACCAGCCTAGTGAGTGCCTATTGCAGAAAAAGTGACTGTCCTGGATCTGAACATCCGTGAGCACCAGTTGCTCATGGTGTATCTGCCTGTGCTGCCTTCCACCCGGAATGATCCAGATCTGCCACAGGCAACTGCTGAGACCAAGGCTTTCTGATCCCTGCTCATGGGCATAACAGACAGAGGCAGATAAGGGAACAGATGGGTCTTGAAACATCTCCAGAAAGAGCAAAGGCAGGCTTCTGTGACCTACTAAGGAAACGCACTGCAAAGTCAAGATGCCTTGAGAGAGAATATTTTGCCAGTAGTTCAAGCCAAGTCTCAAATGACTGCTGACCTCAGCAGGACTGGAGGGGTTTCTCCCTCCTCTGGAAAACACTCAGTGCCTTGAAACCTCTTTTATGTATTGCCAATTAAAGCTGAACCAAACGCAATTTTCCATCCTCTCAAATGAACAGTGAGGTAAAGACAGTCCATGCAGAGTTAAAAAAACTGCCTTTTCCTTATAGGAGAAAAACTGATTATGGTGAATTGTGTAGGAGTAGAGAGTACATGACTCACGATTCATTATTGTAGTGCAGCAGGGAGGCAGAGCTAAAGAGAAAGCAGAAGGGACAAAAGTAGGAAAAAGTAGGTATATACGTTTTGTCAGAAAACTGTTACTACTGAACATGCATTGCAGCAACAGCAGACAGCCAGAGACAACAGGGAGCAAGCTGCCTGTGTGCAACTGTCTGTTGATGTGCACATCTGTTTATGAAAACTTTCCTACCTGCTCCCAGTACAGGTACATGTACAACCTGTCCTTTTGCAATTAAGTACTTTAGTATCCAGAATCAGTGCTCAATTCTCATTTAAGAATTTCACCACTAATAAAAATAAGAGCATCTTTATTTCACTAGGAATTATGTCTGCACACACATTGAAAGATAACATGCAAACTATGTGATTATAACCAGGGGAGATAGGCTTCTTGTTTTGCTTTTAGAAATGCCTTCTCCGTCCCTTCATTAATGCAACAGTCAGACCTATTCTGTATTAGTGACTGATCTTGACCTTAAAACTCAGGAAAAATTAACTACGTGGAAACATCATTCATGCTGAAAATCTGAATGCCAAAGCTCTGCAAACCATCCACCTCTGAAGCACTACAATACTTAAGTAAACAGATAGGATTTTCAGTACACACTGCAAGGATCATTACTGGCACCAAGACAAGCACCACTTCTCTTCTGTTCCTCTAAGTACCGCAGTCCCTGTCCTATCTCCCAAAAATTTACTCTACTGCTCAGTGAAAGAAAACACTGATCTAGAGACACTGAGGCAAAAATTTGGTCTTTTGGATGTTCTTCCAGGCAGCATTAATCACCAGGATATTTTCATGCTTTCAGCAAGGTAGGTACTTGCAGTATATATTTGCAGTATGGAAAATATGGCTGCCCCAAAATATGCAAACAGTGTATTTGCTGGGCCAAGAAATCTCATTTGGAAATTTTAGTACACGTTTAAGTCAGTACTCCTGACACTTCAATGCTGATAGTCTAAAATTAAAGAACAGCAAAATACTTACAATTTTAAGATATATTCAGAAGAAATTGCATACTGATTTTCAGATTTAAACAGCCTTTATTTCTTCATGTGAATTGCAGTTTTTGAAACGTTGCTGGTATAGTGCTATTGAAACTTAAACCCTGTCAAAACTAGTCTTTGCTAGAATATTCAGTAAGTAGCTATTTACATTTTTAAAACATAAACCCAATTAAATGTCTGTCAAAGAACTAATTACATAATACATATTAATTATCTAATTATATGATTTTTACTAAGCTATGCAATTAGCACTTGATTATATAATTTCATATTTTATAGTTATTATGCCATTAGGAAAAAGGTAAGTTTTCAGCAAAACCCAACACAGTGTACATTGGATAAGAATAAGACAGTGACGTTCGCGAGTCACATCCACAGTTTCCAGATGGAAAAGTGCCTAGATGTGCAGTGAAACAAATGGACATGCTATTAACAGCAACTGGATATTAAAATTTACAATCTCTTAAAATCTTTTTATGTCCTTTGGTATTTCTGTATGCAGTGATTATGTATTTTAAGACACACTGATACGATCTTAGAGTGGACATGAAATCTATCTGAGAAAAATAACTGTATTATGAAAGATTCTACATTGAATAATTGTTTTCTTAGAACATTATGAAGCAGTGTGATGTTATTTTAAAGAAAAGCAGACTCACTGGCTAACTACAGAATTTTTCAGTGTTCTAAACAATTTAAATTGATGGAAAGATTGGCAGGGTCACTGTCATGTTCCAATTTCTATTGATACCATCCTAGGAGCAGATTTTTGAAAGAGTATTTTCATGGATATTTCACAGGAGCAACTCTAACATGCAGGACGGTGGGGAAAAATAGTAATTAAATACAGTTTTGAAATTACTTGTTCAAATTTTGAGATGAGGCTTTAGGTTCCATGTAGTCACATGTGGAACATCACAGCAAATCTGATTGCCTTAACACTTGAGTCTACCCACGTGACTGAGCTTAAAGATGTCATTCTACAGAAAGTTGTCAATTTTTAATATGGCACCTTACCATCATCAGTAAAATGACTCAGCAAAAGGACTTTTTTTGGGTAAGCTCACCCCACAAAAAACTCTGTGTCAGTATCATGGAGAAGGGAAGGCAGGGAGCCCCCATTCTTCTCTCAGACGTTTCTCTAAGGACACTAGATACAATAGGTTAGCTTTGTCCAACGATGTGATCAAGGGACTGAAGACTACGAAAGACTAAGTGCAAGATTTTAAAAAGGGGGTTGTATGCCTAAGTCCCAAAATGTCATTGCCAGCCTCATCCACTGGCAGCCACTTAACCCTCGGAGACACCAAAACCCTAAATGTCACCCTGGAAACATCTTACCTGAGCTCTACCTTGCATGCACTCAGACTTGCCCCAAACTGAGCAGGGTGCTACCTGCCTCATATATGCTACACTGCGTGATACTTTACATCCTTCTGTGAGAGACTACCTCATACACACTAACACAGCCAGGCCCCTTTCAAAATGCAGCCATGCCTGCTTTTTGAGGCACTGCTAAGGGGTGCAGTAACAAGGAGTTGCTGTGTACCATGTTGACACTCACATGAAATCACCAACATGGCCATCATGCAGCAGAGAATGCAAAATTCATATAGCCAGACAGAAAAGGAAAAAAAAAAACTGATGGTGACGTAATCAAGGGTAGGCATTCAGAACCTCAGGTTCACGCACAGATGGAGATACTTCTCTTTAGACCTGAGGCAGGTAACTTTTCAGATGTAGGATGTTGAGATACACCCCAGGTCCTAGTATTTCTTTTTGGCTAGTTCCTGCGGCTCTCTGTGACAAAGACAAGAACCTTTCATGTCCCACCTCAAGAAGCTAACAATTAAAATCAGCAAGTTCCAGCCTCAGGCATGGGATATTATGTGTGCAACAGAAATTCAGTTTCATCCATTAATTACAATAGGGCCAGGCACACACACCTCGGTACAAGAGTGTAAGTACTGCAGTAACCAGAATAAGTTTGGCATCCGCTAAACACACTGAAATGTGATTCTTCCAGAGACTTTTGGAAACTTAAAGGTAGAAAGACTCATCTGAAGTCATACATGCAGTGTGCAGGACTTGATTATAGATCACTGAAAACTAGCAAATCCCTTCCACCATCATCTGTATCTGAGCACCACTGTGAGAAATTAGTAATACTTCTCTCTCTTAATTAAACGATGAGATTCTACTTTCTTGTTCACTTTTGCATCCCGCCTCAAATCAGCAAGTTTACACATTGGAATTGCATTTCAGTACTTTCAGAAGAAAGAGAAAATATAATGCACAGAAAAATAATCTCTCACCTTCTAGATCTTCCTTTTCAAAATGTGTTTTGAGAATGGAGCGAGTTCCACCTCTATCCACAACAGCCTCTTCATCATTTCTCTGTAAAACAGAAAAAAGGACAGGTAAGCTGCTTCTCATATGGAAACTATTGGCAAGACTGTATGATGACACTACTATGAAACAAAGATGCTTTTGGTATTTATTTCTTTACTTTTCCTACTCAGGAACAAAGAAGTTTTTAAGAATTTAATTTTCCTTATTAAAATCTATTCCTTATGAATCAGTTTTATTGAGGCGTGATTACAGATAACTTTGACATGAAGAAGTTCTCCTGTTAAAACCTGCAAGATGATGAGTAAACACTGGTTACTGGGAAGCAAGAAAAACACCAGTCAATAGGATAATGAAAGACATGAGATAAGAGACGTCTGGTTGAGGCAGCTTTATTCTTGTACTCTCAAAGAAAGGGATTGCACATGTATTTTTGTCTTTAGACCAGGATTCTGAGCTATAGGCAGAATTCCCAAATTATTAGTACTAACACTCCTTATACTTCAGCAAACCTAGAGAATCATACTCATTGACAATATGATAAGAAAGCAAACTTTAATATCATGGAAACAACTGGCTTGACTTACTAGTGAATTGCAAAACTTCTTTTCTTTAGAAACACAAGCTGTAATTACAACAAAGGCAGACAGCACACACTACTAGCAGAACACAGAAAAGCTATTCCTCAGAAGAATATATTTCATGTTCAACTTCACACTGTAGTCATACATGCATTTTAACTGTATTCTCTACTGCACTGTAAATGTACTATGTGATAAATTAGTGTACTGTAGCTTTTTTAGCCTGAGCACAAAAGTTAGTGATTTTGGTCACTTTTGCATGAAAAAAAAAAAAAAAAATCACATTTCCCTAAGTAGAGAAATGTTTTGGGAGTTCTGCAACAGAGTACTGGACGCTGTGCTAAAACAAATATTGGCTTCACTATGAGTTTGACACCACCAACTGTAAAAAAACAGTTGTTAAATACAGTCTATATTTCACAAGATGATTTATAGTGGTTTCCAGTAAATAACGATGAAAGTAAAAGGCTGAAATATACAAAAACATCAGTTACTATATCATTAATATATATTTACTTGTCGTTAGTGGAAGGGGTTTAGTAAGTGATAATAGATCTATAACTGCTTGATTTCAACATATAAAATTGGTATCTTAATGGAAGTCTGAAGAAAGGGGACTTGAATTCTAGCATTACCTGCTAAATATATATCTACATATAGAATGCAATAGAATAGTACAAGAAACGAAGCTACATGAGCATCCCTCCTCAAAGAGCAGATGCCCCAGGCAAAAAGATTCACATCTTGAGCTGGATGTTGTGCATTCTGGATTTAAGTTTCTGTTTCAGGCTCCTCTTTTTTAAAAATAGCTGTCATGCTGTAGCTATCTTACATAGAAAAATCCTGGGAATGTGTCAGCACCAAGCATCTGGACTGTTAAAGAAAGAGAGACTGAGAGCGTTACACTGTCTTTATTAGAGCCTTCCCGCAGATAACAGTATGCAACTAAAATCTGACAATAAAGGCCTTCTATTGAAACTGTTTTGTCTTTTAGAATCAGCTAGTAACCTACTAAGATGTACTAGGGCAGCATAATTTCACACAAACTATTTGATCAGCTCAGGTAAAATGAAGCCATTACTTCAAGCAGTTACACACAACTGGGCACGTTTGTCATGCTGGTGTGATGTCATGCACCTGGGTGAATGATTAGGCAGGATGCCAAAGGCCAAGTTATTACAGCCACATCAGAAGTCGTGCTATTCTAGCACAAGACATAGCCATCGGTATTTTACTGAACCTGATACTGACCTTATGGAAGAAACTTTAGGGTAAATTCTACAATAGGGAAAACACTAAATTGCTGGACAGTTTAAAGCTTTACAGATCATCTAAGGAAACTAAATTCAAACTAATTCATTAATATTTATCAAAATATGCTCATACACTTTGACTTCTCCTTTCCCATGTGTTCAGTTTTCAGCTTCTGGCAATCCTCTTCCCTGCCTCCTCTTCCTGTAATGTCACAGCAAGTCTCAGCCTTGCCTCATTCTCAGATGTGGGTTTATTCCATTAACATTACAGGGGAAAATAGCTTAATTAGGAGTATTGTGTTGTTGCCAATTCACTTGTCAAACTAAGCAAAGTCCAATTAAAGAGGTCTTGCGCTGTACACTCTGGCTTCTCAGGGAGCGGTCCGAAAGCCACCTTGCACTTACCAGTGCAGGAGTCACACTGCATTTAGTACACAAGTAATTTCTGTGATTCCTGTACTGCCTCCTTGGAGGAAGAGAGAAGGGAAGGAAGGGCTCGCTAGTAGTTTAGTACAATTAGGTCTTAATCTTATTTAGAGGTAAGCGTTATCGCAATACAAGTGAAAATAGCGGCAGATCCACTCCACTTTCCCATGATGACTAGAGACTAGAAACTTTATTTCAGTTAGTAATGCTCTGCTTGTTACTAGCATGTCAGGAAAACTATGAAATTATTATATTTAAGTGTTCCAATAAATGACAGTTTGAAAGTATAGGCAAGAGTAACCATAAGACAGTCCTCAGGGAAGATAGAATTCATGCTCTGGATGACTTTTAATGTACCAAGCAGCCAACAACCTCCACACTAACATCCTCAGAGTCATGAATCTACTGCAGTTTTGTCCATCAGTTTCAGCAGGATCAGAATAGGGTATGAAAACTAAATGTTTTGCACAGCAATGCCAAATTTACATCAGAATTCTACCGCTTCTTCCTTTCAGCCCGTTTGAAGGTGATGAAGGTCAGAAATTTTACATAGTGCATAAGTTTGCTAGGATTGAGGTATTCAAACCATATTGACACACTGCAGCAGTCTGCAAACAACCGTGTGGGCACACTGACCAGGTACGAGTCCTTGGAACTGTCCATTATTGCAAGGAGTTGCTTGCTGAGTCCAGTGAACACTGTGGTCTACTGCTTAAAGCATGGGAGAGGGATCCAGGCAGTCCCCGAGCGCTAATCTTGCCTCTGCCACTGACTTGCTGTGTGGCCTTGGGAAAGTCACTTAATCTCTGTGCCTCAGCTTCCCCATCTGTAAAATAGGGATAATAATACTTACTTATCTACCTTCCTCACCAGGCTGCTCTGTCCCATAATTAATATTCACACAGCATTTCAGAACTGTAAAGCAGTACAGAGGTGCTAAGGGATTCAATTTAGGAAAGCATGCAGCTTACCCATGTAAAGAGACAGGAAACAATAGATTGATAAATCTCAACATTTAGGCATAAAATGTTTTTTTGACATCAAACCAATCTACATTAACACCTTGTAAGTTTTACACTGCACAGCTTTGACAACTTAACTGGACAAAGTTTACATAAAAATAAACATACTGGGCTTGCTTTCTCTTGGCCTAATTCAGGAGCAAAGCTACAGAAGCCAGTGGAATTACATTTCTGTGAAGCTGTAATCCAAGTGCAATAAACTTGTCATATATTTATAAGCAATCTAACATTTCTCTTTTTAATTATATTTGTTAATATTTTATGGTTTTATAAGTTAATCACAAAATGGTTTACCCAAAATGTAGGCACAAAACTGTTTCTCTAAAGCAATAAATTATCAGCCAACACACAGTAGAAGAAATAACGTATCTGGAATAGAAGAGTAAGAAAAAGCTGAGGCTTTCACGCGGAAACCACAAGGTCCTTAGAGACCAGGGCTCAGTCCAGGATTTCACCTCTTACATTTTCCAAATGAATACTGAAATTAGCTTCACCAACAGCAGCATCTGCTGCACACATTTCACAAGAAAAAATCTATTTTAATGAAACACTCTTATAAATACAGTTGTTACTATTTTTGTCTCTTTGTAGTAGAAGTTTAAACACAGTGGTGAGTATAGAAAAGCAGACAGGAGAGTTGTCCTCTGCATCCTTTACAGCGCAACCACACGCTGTAACATTGAAACAAGTATTTCAAGTTGAACAAACTTGGGGAAATAAACCGCCTTCAAAGACATTTGGCTTCTACTTTTTGGTATTCAGTCGCGAAGGAAGAAGGTCACCATGACTGCTAGGCATACCGATTTTCAACCTTTAGATCAACAACCTGCTTATCAGAGCATAAAGGGAGGCTGTAGCTGTTGCCAGGAACTCCTAAGTGTATTGGTTACAAGAAATCTAAAGGCCCACGGTTCAGAAACCGAAAACCAATGTCCAAAGTGCCATTTCCATCCATGTACTCACCCATGTACAATACTGAGCTCATTGCTCAGGATATTCCAATGCTAGATAAATGACCTCCTGGAAAGCTTCCCAAACTGATCCTCTTTAGCCCTAACTGTGATTCATAACGCGTTGCTAAGAGGTTGATCCTTAAACCTGTCACCTCCAGAACTGTGCACTGCCCTTCCACACCTCAGATCAATTTCATTAATAGAGAAACTGCACATTTAGAAAAGCTGACAAATGTCATTTTATGACAGATGTTTTCAGGTGTTTCTAGTTACAGCTCTTATAAACTGTCTATGCTTTCATCATGTGGTAGACGATTGAGTAGAAACAAGAGGAAAGTAACTCCTTTCAAAGGTGGATCCATACAAAGGCCTATGACACACACTTAAATATGTATGTGCTGACGTAGACATGTACACCTGTACAACTTCAGTATAATTCTGGATGATGGAATTAGGACATATTCTTCACATTCTGGATGACAAGAAGTTAGATTAAAGTCTAGGTGACCATATACAGATTTGAAGTTATCTATACATTCATTATATATATTTACTAAAAAAGGAAAACCAATACATGATGTTTAAAGACAACGTTGCATATATCATAAAAGCAACCTGAATATTGCACAAACATTAAGATCGTCTGTTCTGGTCCCTACAGTAAATAAAATAATAGTATAAGAATAAAGTTTCATTGGGAAACAAGAAACTGTTAGTGCAATAGGAAATAATTAAACAGTTGCAATAAATTTGTCTCACTGTCCTTCCCTTGGTAGGTACTCTGCTCCACTGGTAAGCTATTTGGTACTAATATATTGTGAACAGACAAGTCAAAATAGGCAACACTAAAATTTTCATTTTGCACAGAAAACCAGAAACTATTTCTTCTCTTAATCCACCTTTCTATCCAATTTTCTTCATACTTGGCTACTTTTATTTTCTGTCTCTGATATCTGGTTAGTGTTTTCAATAAACTGGATGACTGCTTTTCTTTGAAATGCAATGCAAAAATCAGCTACAAAGAGTATTAATATTCCAAAAAATTCTTCAGCATTTTTAAACCTTCAGGTAAAATTCTTTCTATTTTAATTACTTTCTTCATACACCCACAGCACAAATCACAACATAGCCAAAAAGAATCCTTTTTCAGCAACTTCCTTTCTGCAAAATATATAGCAGAGCAGAAGCCATTTTGACTTTTTCCACACTAGAAATTATGCAGATGACACACCTGCTGAGTCATAAGGAAAATAATTATGGCATTAATTACTTTTTCATATAAGCCACTTATTGATGATTAGACAACCTACATAATACTCAAATAC
>Ga0181612_165359_pt1 | contig 10156 bp, 4 predicted proteins | sample HoacroProtozoa21_FD_119630 | JGI IMG/M metagenome (GOLD analysis project Ga0181612, IMG submission 119630) | Hoatzin crop microbial communities from Cojedes, Venezuel. Combined Assembly of Gp0051906, Gp0051904, Gp0051908
CCTCTCAATAAAAAAGCACTTCCTGGTGTTCAGGCAGACCCTCCTGTGTTTCAGTCTGTGCCCGTTGCCTCTGGCCCTGTCACTGCACACCACTGAAAAAAGCCTGGCTCCCCCTTCCTTACACCCTTCCTTCAGGTATTTGTCCCTGCAGGCTTCTCTTCTCCAGGATGAACAGTCCCAGCTCTCTCAGCCTTTCCTCATAGGAGAAGTGCTCCAGTCCCTTAATTATCTTAGTGGCCCTGCAAGGGATACTCTCCGGTATGGCTCTTGTGCTGGAGAGCCCAGAACTGGACACAGTAGTCAAAGTGCGGAGTTACTAACAGCAGTTTCATGAGATTTGACTACTTCTGCACATATAAGTGCTCCAGGAGATTATCCAATCATTGAGAAGATTCTGGCTGTCTACCACTGGTAGCTCATCCAACAGCTGCAAATTTGTACCATTCCAACATTTTCTGCTCAGAAACAAAATGGAAATGAAGCCATGGAGAAGTAGAGCTGAAGCATCCAGTGTTGGGCATGGATTACAGAAGTACTGGTACACCAGTGGCCTTGAGACCTGCCTGACCAGCACAGCAAATCTTATGTTGCCTTGTGTTGCTGAGGAAAGCTGGCTGCACAATTGGATCTGAAAACATTAATGTTGGAAAGGTCACAAAGACACTTTCAGACCCTACTACATAAACCTGAAAAATGTGGAAGTATATTGATGGAGGTAGTCAAGAAGCCTAATCCTTTAAATTGGAAAGGTTTAAATATCTTTCGTTTACTATGGCAAGGAAGCAAGGTTTTCTTCCATATTATTTGGAAAAGATGGAAAAAAAAAATCAGAAGCAATGGAAATATGGCAGGAATTGGGATCCAGTTCTTGTTCCTGCTTGCAACCATGAAAAATAATTATTTCAGAAACCTACCACTTTCTAGGCTTAAACTTTTCAAGTTTCTTCCCCCTGAAAGAAAATTATAGAAAGAATTTCAACTGTTTATCTTTAGTTTTAATTATCGCTTCTTAGAAAGAAACTCCTTACACATTTTCTCAGAGTTCCTTAACTTAAAGACTTCTTTCATCCCCAACAGATTATGAAAGATACTCTTGTTCACTCCTACACTTTATTTTGTGAATCTAGTTGCATTCTGTTAGACCCTTCATATAAGACAGATTTTCTATTCCTCTTCTCAACCTAGCAGTATCTATTGCAATTTGAACTCAGCCTTTCTTGAACATCAGGGATCAACATTTGTACTTGATATAGTAATTGTCAGAAATAGACAGGCCTGAAACTGGAATGATGGAATAAGAAATTCTGAATTAAGCTTTTAATATAGATATAAGAGTAGATCAATTATTCTGAAAGAATCTGAGGCGCCAGCTTTACAGAGAGTGAATTGTGTTATTAGTGGTTTTCAGCTATAGACAGTGTATGGAAAAACTGTGACTAAGACCGAAGTAATTAGTGAGAGACAAGTTAGATGGCAGACTGGTATCAAAGGAAGATCATGGGTGTAATAAAGTCACCTTCCATAGGTTTAATAGTTTGTAAATGTATCGCATGATCATAGAATGGTGAGAGCATCAGCACAGGATGGCACAAAAACTGTCAATAGCTCTAATGTGCTCGGCACAGGTGCTGTTCAGTTGCATATTGTTAAAGTAAAAAAAGGATAGTTAAAACTATTTAACTTTTTGACATTCAAGCTGTTAAAGATGATTAAATGTAATGTAGCAGTAGCTATAGGGCATGTAAAGATCATAAAAAGATGAAAGAGACATGGCGTGATAACCCAACAGTGCATCAGCAGTAGTGGCAGAACAGTAATAGTCTACATATTCTTCATACAGCTCCCTTGCTGCTCAAAATCCTCTCTGTCATGGACTAGATTAATGAAACTGAGAAGAACTGTAAAAAGGTAGCACTTTGCTGCTAAAAACTGGTAACTATCTAATCTTTCCTTGACACTAATGCTACCTTTTCCACTGTAAATTCTTTCCTAGAAGAATTCTTCATTTTCTGTGTATCTAGAGACCTTGATTGTTATAAATTACTTGTGCTGTATACCTGGTAATTTCATTTAATCCTAGCTACTTATTCATCTGCCAGCTGACACAGAAACCACCGCCACCACCCCAGAAACACTGCAAAACAAAACCCAAAGAAAACCACGGAAAGGAAAAGGCACAGGGCTGGATTCTGACAGTTTTCTTCCTTCCCACTGGAAAGATGCAGCCTGTTTTGGTGAAATGGTTTGAATTTTCTGGATGTTTATTTCTTCCTTAGCATTTATATTTACATGAAAACAATATGTTCCTGTTGGATTGCTTGACAATAGTCAATAGTTTCAAAAACTCTAATGTTTGAAAATAATTTGTTCACGAAAGTTTAGTGGATGACATATATGAATTTCATAGATGTCTCCAGAATTAACAAGATCATCTTTAAACATTATTAATTCCAATATGCTGTTCTCATAAACAAGAACTATTTCATAAATCTGTTAAATGTCCTGTAATACTTCCTGAAAATCTATATAGGTTCATGGACTCTGACAGGAGCAGTCCTTTTGTAACAGTGGAATTACTAGTATAAAGGCACTCAAGAAGCGAAGTTTTGCAGTACTGGCCATAAATTCTTGTAATACTAAATCTCGCTAAATACAGCAGGCATTTAAGGGATTGACCTTAAGAATAAAAATAGAGAACCAGAATTCTCTTCCACAAAGAACTGAATGTCAGCATTTTGTTTTCACTTAATTCTCTCCAGAGTCAGCATCTTTTCTAGCATTTTTTTTCTATGGAGATCATATCTGTTAGAAGTTTCTTCATTTCATGTGCTCTGTCCAACCTCCTCTATCCCAGTATTTGACTTACCTATAAAAGCTCTGTTTACATAAGTATTTTCTTAGGGAAATAATTTTGTTTGTTCCTTATTAGGACTCAGCTGTATTGTAAATCACTGTCAACCTCAGCAAAAGATACGGCATTGTGATTTGGAGACAGGCCCTATTGAAGCTCTGAGGGGACTGTGGTCTTCTAGATAGTTGGTCTGTGAGCCCTTGCCACATCTTCTTTCCTCCAGAATATCTTTATTTTTTCAGCACCTAATGGTACTACGTACAAAAGTCTTCATTTTTTCAAGAAAGTGTAAGCACTGCATTACCTTGCTGCTACTGAAGCAAGAGACTGTCTTGTAGTTTCTGACTCTCTACGCAGTTTAGCATGATAAACATAAATTACTGAATGTCATTCAGATTTTAGACACAACGAATTTTTCAGGTTCACAAATACATAGTAAATACATTCCCAAAAGGTGTTCTCAGAATTTCTTCTCAAAGGGAAGGGTCACTAAGACAAATTCTCCATTGCAATGGATAACTGACTCTCTGCCTGTGCTTTTCAGTTTTGAGACTGATAGAAACATCTACACAGAGAGAAAGAAAAGAGTGTTGAAGGAATACAGCAACATAGGAACAAGGAAATGAAAACAGTAGCATGATACTTTGCACAATGACACACTGCATAGGGATAAATACTTGTACAAAATTTAAGAGTATTCCCCTGGAGAAAAATACCAAGTTATGTTATAGGAAAACTATTATTTCTCTCAATTTTTTGTTTCAGAAATCTATTACCCAGTACCACTTCTTTGCTGTAGCTAAAACAACAGGGAACAGTTCTGAGAAGTGGAAATGTATGAAACCATTAAAGGAAGACGGCCAAAGCATCCGGTCAGACAAGCCTTCTGACCGAGTCATGTCAGCCAATAGTGATACAAAGGGTAAGTTACCTGAAAATCACAGAATTTATGCTAAAACCACTGTGTATAAATAGCAAATGCATTTTAGATTCCAGACCTAAATGTGTACATAACCATACAACTGTAAACATAAAAATGTACTTTCAAACTCAGAGTGGTTATTGATGTTTGCTTTTTATGAGAAATTAAATTTTCTGCAAATGTTTAAATGTGTGTTGTACATGTTTAATTAGGTGAGTTTTACAGCTCCTGGCTGAAATTTCTGGATAAGAAAGAGCAGCACAACAGCATCATATTTTAGCACCTGAAATGCAGGATATCCCAGTTTAGGTCTTTGTTCCAAATCCTGTAAACAGGGCACTCTTTCACACTTGAGGAAAGTGTTCTTCTCCAATAGCTTACTACAGAATAGATTATGGCTTTGACGGGGTTAAAGGGTACAAATATTTTGGAAAGAGTTTGGGTTTCACTTCACATTAAAAAAATGTGAGTGGAAGTTTCCCATAAAAAAAAAGTGTTGGGTTTTTTTCTCCAAAAACACCTCATCTTTTTTTCCAGCCAGTATTATTTCTAACTGAGAAGAAATGAGTTTTGAAATACAAGTGAGGGCAAGGTGCACATGCATGATTCTAAGAGTATACTAATCATTATTCATGCAAGTGAAGTTGTCATAATTACTTTCAGACTTGATTAATGTTCCTAGAAATCCATCTTTTGATATTGAAAAGGGTGGGAGGTTCATTAGTATTTAGTCCATTCCTAATACTAAGCTGTAGGAGTGCTTTGGGGACAGCATAAAATCCTTTCAATGCACCATGATTAAAATATTGCAGAAGCACAATACATGAGTAATTCTATATTTAAGGTTGAGATGTGTTTTATGCTCAAGAAAGTGTACAAGGACTTTCTTAAGTAAGTTATGAAAAAAGCATATCCTTCTGAACATTGCCACTTTTATGCTAAGTACACAACAATCTTGTTCTGAGAAGTTACAAAATAAAGCAATTAACTAGTCTGAGTTAACATAATTCAAAGATACTTAGTACTACTTTGAATCATTTGTTGGTCGCTACTGATCTAATAGAATCACCTGATCTTTCAAAATGAATGCTCACTGAAAGTCCGTGCTATGGCAACATCTCTCTCCCCCACACACTTCCCATCTTTCTGCATTTATATTACAATGACTGCTAATCCAGGCTTTGTTCTGAATGAATAAAAGTTTTTTTGAAAGAATACAGGGCAAACTTCAAAAAAAAAAAAAAAAATCACAGTTTTGCATCTTTTTTCCAGTACTGATCAATAAAAACAGCAGGTTAGGTATTCACAGAGATCTTGTTTCCTTCCAGAGATCACTGTTCACAATCAGCTGGAAATTGAGTAATGCTTCTCAGCTGAGACTGAAACCTGAACTTCTGCAGTTATCAGTATTTTACGTCTGTTTATTTTTGCCTTCTATTCTATATTTCATGTAATAAAATTCATTGTGAAGTAAACAGAAAAAGGAATTTTTAGTTTAGCAAAAATCATATCTGAGCTTGCCAAGGTAAAGGCTATCAGCTGCAGAACATGGAGGCTTGCCAGAACTAAACAATAACTATCGTTTTCATAATTTTTTCATGTTTCACAGACCATAACGTCACCCTCTTCTGCTTACTGCACCGAAGTTACCACTTCAGTTACACTTTACTTTTCAGATTTACGTTCTTACTAACTTTTAACATGCAAACCTGTAGTTTACGGCCTTTTCCACAAACAATTGAAGTGGTAGGTTGACAAACTAAGGAGATAAACAGAAGCCTATTTGGGCTGTGAAACTTTTGCTGTTGGCTGTTGTGCTAAATTTGCTTTGCTGCATGTTAATGTTAGAGGGCTGTCAATGCACAGCCGTGAGATGCTCTCCCGCATTTCAGCTGTGTGTGCCGAGTGGTACGGGTCTTGACTACGTTTAGAAAGCCAGCCTCTAAGACGGGACCTACTTTCAGGCTTTATGTTTGAGAACAAATGTGCACATCACATGAAAAATTCAGAAAAGGCCGTTACTATTTCATCAACTGCCACAACAGTAAAGTATTACAGATATTTTACACTGGAGGACAGGCTGCTGTTGTGTGCTAACTGCTGACTGCAGTGAATTCTCCATTTGTTCTGTTTAGAGCCAAACACCTCTTTTGGTGTCAAAGTGGCTGTGTGTGTGTTCACCTGAGGTGTTGGTCACGCATTACCATGCAAGAGGAAAACAACGTTGTTTTTACACATTTGGGAGGGGGGGGAATTAAAATGCCATGAAATGCAAAGAGCTTACAGAATATGTGTTGTAGCTTCATTTGACAAGGGAGATGTCTCAAGCCATCAGTTGTACTGATCAACCAAATGACCACACATTGTCACTTCTTACCTTTCCTTTTGCAGAAACTATTCTGAGTAGCATTTTAAACAAATGTTCGTGGTTAAAGAGTTTGCACTGAAGCAAATGGAAAAAAAAAATATTCGAGATCTAACTGTTTACATGTATTCCTTATTGTTATTGATATTTTTCTTCAGAATTAAGGACTGTTTCTGTTCGCACTAGAACTGCAGCAAGTGCACTCAGGCTGGCATACTGCACCACTTAAATGTGAGATATAGGAAGATACAGAAAGGTGGTGTTTTCAAAATGGAAAACAGATAACACAGAGCTTATTTATATCAGGTAATTATGCTTATTATTACCTCCTTTTGGTGCCAGATTGGCTGTTACTCCACAGAGAATATAGGTAAGCACTGTATTCTCAGAATTGCCAGTTTGTTGTCAGGCGCAATGTCAAGATACACAGAGTCTGAGCAAGGAATATTATAATTCAACTGCTCAATAAATGAAATATGTTATCCCCATTAGACCTCAACACACTTATGCAAAAAATAGCCCTTTATTGCACTACTATGCCTGCTGTCAGTTACCTCAGTGTTAAAGACTGTAGGAAAATTACAATTGCAATGAGCCAGCGGCTACCCAGATGCTGTCTTCTAACACCCAGCTGACAGACATGTTAATGCCTGTACTAACTAGTCATCCCACAGACCCAGCCAAGCACCCTTTTTCAGAATTTCTAATACCTATTTTTAGAGGCAGAGCAGTGACAGACAATATAGGTCATTTCAGAATCCAAGTCTGAAGTCATCTTGCTAATGTTTTAAAATGCGGTGACCTCAAAGCTGGTGGATGTTTCTGGACTAAAGTCAGCACGTTTTTCTCTTCTGGCCTTGCTTTTGTGCTGATACACAGACACGTTTCCTGCAGGCTGGGACATCTGCCCTGGTACAAATTTTACAAATCTGTATCGTGGGTCATCACAGTTATTACAGCTACACCGTGCAGCCACCCTTTGGTAACCCATGCACCCCTCTGGCAATCACAGCAGTAATCATAACAATAAACAGAAAGGATTCACTTTTCTAAAGTCTCCAAAAGTTTTGACTTCTAGTGTCATTAAATCGCTTAAAAACAGGAAGAGGTCTACAAAATAGAAGCTCCAGGTCAGGAGCATCCAACTATTGTACAGGCATCTAACTACTGTTCCTTTCAAACGGAGTTCATTGCCTACAGTATTTTACAAGCATCTGGGAAAATTTTGGTTTCTTACTGTTGTGAGCTACTCGATCTATGCTAGTTTATGCAGGGTCACTCCTGAGAGGCACATCAGGTCTGTGGCTTAGAGGAAAGAGAATCAGCACAATTCTAATCAGTTCCAATTTATCCCATCTCAAACTTATTCGAAGTTTTAAGAATATATCCTCATCCGGCACACTACAGAAGAAAACAATCCTATAATTACTTAAAAGGTTATAGCTTTAAGGGGTCTCTCAGCCTCAGGGTCCCTTTGTGTCAAAGGCAGCAGAATGCCTTTGGTAAATATTTTACTAGCACACTATGTGCAGTTCTATTTTTTGTCATGAACAAAGCACAACCTTAATTTCTCAAAAGGAATCATAATTCTCTTGTTTACATTTCTGTCACTCAAAGAAAAAAGTTTTGTCTTCCTGCTCTATTTTGTGTTAAGAACAAATTATAATAACAAATATAGTTCCCCACTGATTTTTTCCCTCACTGTTTCCTCTATTCTTTCTTGCTTAAAATGCCTGTCAGTACTTTTAACTGTTCCTTGTACCTCCAACAAGACTGGCCTTAGGCTGTAGCTTGACAAAGACACCCAAGATACCTCCATCACTTCATAGGTGGCAGCTGTCACCTTCCCAATGCTCCTTTTGTTAGGAAACGCGTGTCGCTACTTGGTCTTCCTCTAGCTGTCATGAAGTCGTATAATCAGGATGCTTCAACATGGTAGTATTACATGATGCAGCTCTTTCACACCTCAGAAATAAGAGTTAGTCCTACAATTATGCAAGTTTTGTTACTTAGGTTTCTGGTACGTTTTGTAAAAATGTTGAGTTCTAACTCCAAAGTGGTTAACATGGGATAGCATATAAAACGGGTGCAAAAAATACAGTGTTTAAAAGGAAATGAAAAATGCCACTGTTGTAGTAGTAGGAAGAGGACTTATCCCAGTACTACCTCACTTTCCTCATAGCCACCCTTACATGTATATCTGCGTTCTTGTAATGACTCACTAGGTCATCCAACTTTAAAAAAAAAGTAAGAGATAATGTAGTCTACCTACCTTATCCAGCATTAAGAACTGCAAAAATAACATGCTAAATTATGGCAATTTCTCTATCTGAGGCAATGAACAATAACATCCCATCAAAGTTTTAAGCAAGGAATCTGAAAAAAGAGTCAAACCTTATAGAAAATATAATCATCATGCGTAAAACAGTTCTCTAGACCAAAATGAGAGAGGTAATTTGAGAAAAAAATATGGCTTTACTTCCTTTTTTTTCCACTACTTGTGAGATGACTAAAGCTGCCAATGGTTGGAGATAGAACGCTGCTCTTAGAACAGCAGTGCATAAGAAATCTCTGTTTTCTTGCTTTCCCACAGTTGCACCTACTTATGCTGATGTTTAACAGGATAATTCTTTGGGATACACTTCAAACTTAAAAACATGACAGAGGTAATGATCCTTAGACTCCATACAGAGTTGTTTTGTGGAAGAAGGATCTTGTTATTTATATTCCCTATACTGGAAGCAAATTTATGACTGCTCATGTTTTAAGGCCAGAGACATCTATTTTTACTGCAGAAGTTCATAATTGTCAACACAAAATCTAAAGGCAAATCTGTTATTGACAAAGAGATGGCTTAAGGTCCGTGAGATCCCTTCCATCTCCTGAGGGTCTATAGACCAAGGAAATGACTGTTTTGCCCGTGCTATCCTGAAAGATCATAATCCTTACTGTTTCAATTTAAATTTGAGTTCAACCTTCTAATCACTTCCTCCCCAAATCTTATTTTAATTGAAAACTAAAGCCGAATTCCAGTACCCTGAGTCCTTCTGAGAGGAGACAAAGGCTTCTGCCTCCACCCCAACTCCTCTATATTCAGGCTCAAGATACAGTCACTGTTACCACTGTTTCTTCATTTAGTGACACTGAGCTATTACTCAAGCCTTCGTGCAAGGACAGTTTTATTAAAGTCTTCCCACAAAAACTGGTGGAAGGAGGGTGTGTTTAAGAAACAAAGAGTTTAGAGGCAGCACAGAGTAAGTTTCTACACACAGTCAGAGAGCACAGCTTGAAAATGTAAGCTCACACTGGGGATTTGGCATTCAGTGCCACAGAAAACATTGTATAAGCACTGCCCTATGCTTCTGTCTGTTACTTCTCTGCTACTACTTGTCTTCAGTTCAGTGCTTCAGCTCTACTTGTTAGTCACATGAATTTTGTAAACTATATAAAAGCAATTAACCTCTACATCCAAGTAGTATGAATTTAGCAATCAGCAATGAATACTGAATAAGAATTATATATGCATTCAGACAGTATATACCAGGTACTAGCATAACACAAGGTCAAAAGTGTCTTCAGAGTGATCTCAGGAAAACCCAATGTTTCCAAGGGTGGTCTACACTTAATTTTACTGAGTTCATAATCTCAGATTCAACTTAATGAAGAAACAAAAATGTCCCAGCTGCAGAACCCTGCTGTTACTGAGTGCTTGATTACAGCCATCTCTCTTTGCAGGAAAGTCTTTTATAATGCATCTCATGTCCAAATGTGATTTTAAATATTCGTTCGTTGGCTCAGAGCAGTTTGTGCCTAGCTAGACAGGTCCCTATCGCATTTTGGATAATAGTTAGAGGACAGTACAACAGACTCAGAGGATTGTCTCTCTTGAAAAAAGAAAAAAAAAGAGTCAATAAAATCCATAATGAGAAATCCATATTTGTCCATCTGTGCATTTGGTAAGCATAACAAACTTGTTGATTTGATACCATGGGGCTTGAGTAAATCAAAGACCTGCCAG
>Ga0181612_167976_pt1 | contig 10156 bp, 6 predicted proteins | sample HoacroProtozoa21_FD_119630 | JGI IMG/M metagenome (GOLD analysis project Ga0181612, IMG submission 119630) | Hoatzin crop microbial communities from Cojedes, Venezuel. Combined Assembly of Gp0051906, Gp0051904, Gp0051908
GAGGTCCCTTCCAACCCCTACTATTCTGTGATTCTGTAAAGCTCTAAGTGAAATTATCAGCTTTGGTCAAACTGGGTCTGTCTTGAAAGTTTTTCAACAGAAGTCCAAACCACTCCAAGATAAACACTGATGAATGTGCGTTCTTTAAAATTTATCAGATGTAATGATAGGTCATAGTTACCACCTTAGAATCAGAGTGCCAGTACTACTTACCTCAAGTTTATATTTCATAAGCTCCTTTGTGTAGCTCTTGAAAACCAGTTGTGGTGCAAGTTCAGCAAACTATTTGGAAGAAGTGACCTAGGCGAAGTCTTCATACATTTTTTTAGTTAAGACAACCAACCACACTAAGACTTCTAATTATTTCGTACTACTGTAGTATATAGTTGTGAATATGTACGCTTACTCTGTAAAGATGCTTTCCCATGATGCAATCGTTGGTCAAACACATCTCCAGTTTATGAGCCTTGTGCTTTTTGTACAAAGGTCTACTCGTACAGCTTAGCTTGTAAGGTGTGTGTTTTTTTGTTTTTTTTTTTTTGGATAGTGCCTGTCATCGAAAGTTTTCACCAAAATCCTTCATTGATTTATTGGAATAAAACAGGAATAACTGGCTTTAAGATTTATGCTGGAGTGTTTGTTGTTCAGGGACCTACTGACTTGCCAGTCAGATTCAATCTGTTCTGTGGTCTGATTTCTTTAAAGCTGTGGTGGAGTCCAGACGGCTTTTTCTAGACTTCTGCACACTCTGGTGCTAAGTTCCTGCTTAGCTGAGACCCCCACCACTGGTACTGGCAAGTGCTTGAGCTCTGAGGCTCCTTGACTGTTCGGACTTTCAGGGCCCTGGCTGTAAAACTAGCTTGCCTCAAAGCCCTTGCAAAGAAGCTATTGGGGTGCCCATTTTGACTCTAAACTGAGAAGAAATCAGGTGTTCAGGTATGGAAGTCTCATGTATTGCCTCATCCCAGTTATGGTCAAAATGGAGACATGAAGCTAATAAATGCAAGTGAACATAGTGTTGTAGAGATATAGGCAGAGGAGAGCAATTTATCTTTGTTGTTGAACTTAGATGGAAGGGCACACATGTGAAGGAGTACTCAAAAGCTGTTTCAGGCAGCAGCATCTACAGAGGAGCAGACCCTGAACCTGTAAGTTAGAGGCAAGGTGTTGAGGATAGAAGAGTGATAGAAAAAGAGATGGACCGTTGGCCTGAATCCTTAAAAAAACCAAAACAAACAAACAAACCCCAAAGAACACAAAAAAAAACCTGAAACAAATTCACAAGCACTGACTTACATTGTCAGCAAACAGCCTAAAAAAACTCGGTTTAAAGAAATTAAGGTGTTTCTGAGTTTCAAAAACAAGGTGTCAAAACTCACATCTAATTCTGACTTAAAAACATTGAGGGTTTTTTTCTAGCTCAATTTAATCTTAAGAAAAGGACAAACCCTTCTGGCTGTGGTCATGTATGCTAGCCATCAGTCAGGAGTAAAGTTTTACAGCTGACTTATAAACCCCTGAGATGGGTTTTTTAATGGAAATACTGACAGTCTCTTAACTTGAGCAATGCTAGCAGGCACCGTTATAATAAATGAGACTGAGAGACACATGATACAGGCCCACAAGGTAATTAATGGCTAGAGTAAAATAAAATATAGACGCAACATCCCACAGAGAGCATGACTCAATGGAGCAAGCTTGTAATAAAGCACAAAGAATGTCTGTTTAGTAAAGGGCTGTGTGAAACTGCTTGTAAAATAAATCATGAGCTAGAGCTAGCTGAGCTCTCTGTATGTTTCTTTTAAATTAGAGGATTAAAAAACTCCCCTGAACTGTAAAAAGCCTTTTTTGGCAATGCAGAATCACAGTGTATAATGAAATAAGATGCAATGAAATGCAAAGTGCACCTATGCAAACATGCACTTAACAGACTTCTCAGTAGAAATATAGCAGGGAGAAGTTAAGACTGCACCTACTACCTAATCTTACTTTTTAATCAAGTAACTTCTTGAGTAGCTGTTGTGATTCTAACCCAATTTTCTCCTCATTTGGAATGCTTGATTTCAGCCTTGTGACATGTCATGTGTCTAAGCAGGCATCAAAATAATTCTTATTCTTCAGTCTCCTTACTTGTTTAAGATGCTAAGCTTTCTTTAAAAAAAACACCCAAACCAACCCCAAACTGTGTCTTGTTTCTTGCAGTGCTTCCACTCACTGAGGACACTGTAGCTACAATACTTGCAGATAAGCTGTTCTTTTCTATTTATGCACAACTATGCTTGCTCATAGTTTATTATTGTTAATCTATCCTAAGTTCATGTTGCTAAGGCAAAAAAAATAAGTTGCTTCAGATTCATAAGCCAAATGAGTTAGACACCACAATGAACGTATTCCTGACAACTCCCAACTCTGCAAATCTTGGAAGGGAACAGACTTATGGCTGATGTTGAACTAAGTTGCAAGTATATGCCTTGTCACTGCTACTCTAATCTCTATCAAACTGTTCGTGTTGGCAAGTGTCTTTCCCACATTACTTGAATTAGGAGTAAAAATACTTCCTTGAATTAGGACTAAAAATACTTGGACATTACAGAAGCTTAATTAGTATGTAAGAATGGTTTTAAAGAGCGGGCTTTGGCAGTGACTTTGAAGGTGAACTATGGCATCACTACAACATCAAAGTTGTCTTCTTTCGAGGTAAATGGTGTAAAGCGCGCAAATATAAATGTCTTATCCGAATACACTTTTGTAATTTTCTATTTCTGCTTTGTTCTCTGCATCCTAAGAGGGAAGAACTGGAAATGGCTTTCTAGGCTGTCATACTGCTAATCTTCTGGAATGGTGCTTTTCATGTTTTTATTTGTCTTGATTGTGGAGCAGTGATCCATTTAGTTTCAGGCTCTGTATAATGGGGAAATACTACCACATCATCTTCATGAGCCTTGCCTTGCATCATCTACACTTTAAAAATTACTGAAGAAGGCGATTTTCTAACTTTAGATAGTCTACTAGTTAATTTTACCATAGTCTCAGTTCCTTGTCATTCTTGGGAGGCAAGCTGCCTTGAACTCAGAACTGTATTATTTTCATGTTACAGTAGTGATACTTTTATTATAATTCTGCAAGTGAAGCATAGCCAACTACAAGAAGTAGCTTTATACAAGTGGAATCAACTTCAAAAAAATCCCCTTAGAAATCTAGAATGCTATTGTGCTATTTGACGCTTAAGCTGCAAGAAATATTTTGGGAAGAACCCACCTACCCTTGTCAGAAAACTAGAGGCTTCAATAAATGAACTCTTTCAAATTGCACTGGATGATTTTGAAGATGCTCTCACTGCCTTTCATTTTGTTTTGACTCTGAGATATGTATGGCTGGTATAAATGTTTCCTCAGCTGCTACAGTCACGTGAGGTTTATGTTGTAGCTGTATTAAGTGCGTAAGTCTCAGCTGAGGTGCAGTAACGAGCCCTGACTCTTCCTTATTCTGTCTATAGGATCTCGGACACTGGCTCAGTTTCAGAGCTAGATTATGGACTATAAAGGATTTTGCAGTGCTGAGTAGGGCAATACTGAAGTTCTTTAAATGCGGACCATCCTCTTTCCAAAAATCCAATTTCTTTTGTACTTGAGCAAAAATAACTTGCAAATCATTATTTTCATTTTTTAAAGAAAATCACCTATTTGCATAGATGGAAATCTTTTATGCCTCCCACTTGTACTGTGTAAGAGTGAATTGCTTATCTGTTATTTTCAGTTTCTGTCTTAAATTTACAACACTAACTGTCTGAATCTCGTTTCTTGATTTACAGAGAGCCTGCAGATACTTGCCCATATATTGCTGATTTAAACTAGATCTGCTATCTAAATCTTTACTGTGCATACAAAGGGCCAGGAATTAAATTTAGTACACGTGATGATTTTCTGAACATCAGTAAGAGAACCGAGATGTACGGAAACACTGGATTTTGATCGTTATTTATGAATTTCTACCTCCAGTGCCATTGGTATCTTAGATCTATGTGCTGATTGGGAAACTATTAACAGAAGATCAGGTTCCACAGTCATTACCTTGGAAATTGTAAGGAATTTGCAGTGTTTTGTATTTGATAATGACACAGCAGAATCAGAAGCTTAATTACTCATGCTGGGTTTTTTAATATTGCAAATACAGTGCTTTAATCATAGCATTTGAACTTCGCATGTTTTCTTCAACCCTATGAATACTAGAACCTGATTTCTGATAAATTTTGCTATCAGGAAATATTTATAAATGAAGAATGTGTAAATAGGAAAGGCTAATAGCCATGGCTGGTGTTTGAAGAGTCAGACAATAGCACCGTGGAAAAAATATTCCTACCCACTTTTGTCACTCCTATTTCAGATTCTACATTTTTCAATGAATTCCTCTGAAGGTTATCGTGGTTTGACCGCGGAGTCTGAAGTGTGAGAAGTTTACTGAAATCACTTTAGTTTCTTCAAAAAGCATTTAAATTCAGATTCAAAAAGGCCCACTGGTCAAAAAGGCCTATTGAAGCCTGGAGTCAAAGAATCACTTATTCCACCCCAGTGGGGGGGAAAAAAGGCAACTTCATCCTTTATTTTTAAAGGACAGTCCAATTCTCTAATAGCTGCTTTGCATAAGGGAACATATGCCTGTCTTGCTTTGCTAGGATAAAGCCAGAATTGAGAGAATTGCATAGGTCATGTCCATCATCTACAAGTATTTGTGCTCTGAGTGAATGCCTGTGGAAAAGGGGCATTTCTGTCACGTTGATGAGAAAATTAGTATGCAGTGTCTCTTTCACACTTTTTATTACACCTTGCAGAAACAATTGGTTTAAAATTTCTGTGGTGAGGTAGGTCTGTAGCCAGTCAGCTAGCAGTAGTTCTGTTCATATGTGCTGCTCTTCTTCAAAGCCTGCTTCCATCACTTGTGTGTATACTCCAGCTCAAATTCAAACTTGGCTATTTAAAAAATGTCCTGAAGAATGGATATCTCTATTTAAAAAGACAAATCTTATTTGCAGCTATATGGGTGATCTTTGAAAATATACTGTATCGGCATGCAGCTTTAATTCAGATACGTTTCTGAAAAGTGTTCTATTGGGGTAGCTTTATTTCTTCATTATTTTCCAAATGATTTACTACTTAACGTCCTCTCCTGTTTCTAGTCCGGAATCAATTCCATAGATAGGATGCACTTGGGGTAGAAAGTTTTGTGTAAGAGGAGTACAGACCTATCTCTGCTTGAAGTTAGAGTTGGAAGTCTCTACTTCAACCAATGGCTGAAACTTCATTTTACTGGGATTCTGCGTGGAGCACTTAGCCTGGGTCCAAGTTTGGTCTTGTTTTATCTGGCAGCATGTTCTGAGCTATAGTACCCGTAGCCAAAGTTTCCAAACTCTTTGTGACTCTAGGGTCAAGGGGCAGGCAGCATACCAGGCTGAGATAGATCTTGGTCTCAGTGATGCAAGCAATAGTAAATACGCAGCTCCAGATGACCTGATGTTACAGAGGCTAGGAGCTAACAAGAAAGCTGTTGCCTAAGCCAGAAGCAGCGGATGGGCAGGCCAGAGTCCCACGTGCTGCTTGCACTGCATGTGCAGCTGCTCAGTTGTCCCAAAATACAGTGCTTAGTTATCCAAATGCTTGAGTCCTTACATACAGAAATCATTAGCCAAGAGTTAATTTAATTAACTTACTGCATAAATGTAACCCATCTTAAATTGTGTTTCAGCACATAGAATATGCCACTAATGGGTTGACACTTATAGAGAAATTGTTGCCATTCAAAATACATCTTTATTCATGTTTTAAGTGGTCATATTAAGCAAACTCATGTTTCATGTGTCATCTGAATATTAGCCTTACATCAGTTTTTTGTTCCTGCAGCATACAGGAATCTGTGGGGGCCAGACTTGCTTCCTTATTGAAATTGAGATTGAAACTGCTGAAAGATTTGTTGCTAATACAATGGCAACCAAACTTCTGAGAGACACAGGTTAGAGTGGCACCTCTGAAGTTAAAGAACAGATCTCCTTCAAGGGATGTCTGAAGTTCATGATGTAATTTTCTGAGAGGCTCTCTGGTTGTGGGGGAAGAGAGGAAATATCCCTGAAACTGTCGTCTCCCTGGCCTTGCTGCTGGTGGTGTGCATTAAGGGAGGCTGCCTTTGCATCCTTACTGGAGGCCTGGGTGCTTCTTTGTGTGTAAACTTTTGAGGGATAATTTACAGATCAAATATCTGACTCTGATGTCGACCATTAGATAACTATGTCAGGTGGGTAGGTTGGTGTGTGACCTGAAATTAGATTAGTGCCTTTCTTCTTTTTACTTTTTAGTGTTTATTAAAACAACAATAAAATCACTGACATCCACTTGAGACTTTTCCTGATGCTCATCTCTAGTTTTGCAATAAATTTGTGATACATGATTCGTACTGATGAACACAAGTAGTAAACTGAGGAGGAAATGATAGGTTTCTAATACTGGGTACCAACATTTTAAAATGAAAACAAATTAACTTTGGAGAATATCTAATTTATTTTTCCAGTAAATATAGTCAGTTTGGTTAACAGAGGAACTCTGAGAATAATTCCAATGCTGATTTTAAAAAATAAAAAATTATCTGGGACATTCTAGACCTGGGATGGGGATATTAAGTATCATGTGGAATAAAACATGAAAATTACTTTTCCATTTTGACATCTTTCAGGCAAACAGAGTTCAGTATTCAATTCTTAAAGCAATTTTGACCTATCAATATATAAAACTAACCCCTTTTGCTCCTATGTGTACTAGGACAAAAATGAGAGAGTACTTCCTAGGGAACAATTTCCTGTATGGTTCCTCAATGAATGGAAAAATCTTTGAATAAAAATAAGTGTCCAAAGCACAAAGGCAAAGTATAAATGTCACCAAAACTGTTGTGATCCGCAGAAGAGTTGTGAAGATTATGAGCAATACTGTATAACCCACTGTAGGTAATGCTATTAATGAGAAATCCTGAAGTACTGAAATAATGGGAAATATTTCCATTTTTTTGGTACAACAGGTTGCTCTTTATGAAATGGTATAACTGCAGACTCTCTGTCCATGGGGAAGTGTTTTAATACTGTTTTTGAAGACACTTTCCATTTCCGTTGAATATACTCTAGACTCTTATATGATACACTTGATTTCACCCTTTTGTAGACTCTCCTGAAGTTTTGTTGTGTTTTTATTTCTTTCTTGAGCACTTTGGATATTATCCTTTTATACAACATGGTCATTTTATTCCTGTTGTGATCTCAGTTCATGACTTAAGTTCATGACTGTTTCTTATAGCTGTTTCGGTGCTGTTCATTTTCACTTTTAGTTATCAAGAGCAGAGTGGTTATCTATAGTGCTTAATTTCATAGTTGTCATCAAAAGAAAATCTTTATTATAGTTGCTGAATACTATATATAGCGGTAAAATGGTGTTTGTCCTCAGATGCAGACTGATACAAAAAAACAGTTTATTGTCGAAAATCTTGCTGGGGAGAACTTTGATGCCTCTAGCAATTGATAGCTAGTACCACACTGCACCGATTGTTTTGTACTTTGAAATACTATAGAGTGCAGACTAAGAGCTGATAGGTCTCTAATTCTTCATAATTTCCCTGCCATTTCTGTTTAAATAAAACAAACAACAAACCTGCATACCAACAAGAGGCAGTACAAATTTTTCTTCTCTTGTGTATTTTGTGAGGAGGCTTTAAAGGATTTTGTATGTAAGAATGCTATTTTTTTCCTTCACTTTCACTGCAGGTTTAACTTCTGTTTCTCTCTTTGGCTGTGTTCTCCTCTATTTATACAGTGTCTACTAAAATTTCTCGTGTTTTTTCTTACTGATTCTTTACTGATAGTCATATTTGTAGCCCACCACTACGTCCTTTTAAAGCTAGTGGATGCATTAGAGTGCTCATATCAGCCTGGCCTAATTTGATCCATGGGGCAAATCAGTCTGTGCCACTGACTCTTTTATGGGATTATGACGTGCTTAAAAGCAACGAGAAGAGGCAGCTGCCTGTATGGAATGAGAAGTTATGTGTTTCTGAGTATGTAAAGAGGCTTACAAAGGTTTTTTTTAAAAAATAGTACAGATTTTGCAGTTAAAGTATACAGTTCACTGGCAGAAAACATGGTTTTATTCCACTGGCCAATCTTCCACTCCTCAATCTTGGTATCTTTCACTCTTACCTCTTTCAATTTCTGTGCTCCTGTTAGTAGTATCTCCATTTCACTTCTTTCATCACCCAAAATTTATTCTAATAAAATTTTCTTCAGTTAATGTACTTCTAGCCTTGGTAGTACACACAAAGTCCATCACAAGAACGGTTCTTGAACTGACAGCAGCTGGGAGACATCTCCAAACAAATGAGTTTGATGTTCCCATTGCTGTCATGTCTGTGCAGAGAGCTGTGGGGAGTGTTAATATTGATGTGGGGCCTTATGATGTTTGCTCAGACTATCTGATTTCTTTGGTCAGCCAGGGTAAAACACCTAGTACACTGGATTAAAACAAAAAGTCCTGCAGTTGGGACACTGAGGTTGTTTTTAAATGGGTGGTTCATAGTTGTTGTTCAGAGATATGAATCGTTGTTTAATTGCATCCTAATATTGGACTGTTTGAGAGCAGCAAGGCTGAGAGGAGGGAAACTATCCACACTCGGAATTGGAGTGCAGCACTTCTGACCTCTTGTCTGTGATCCATTCTACAATTTAACACTAGCCCTAGGGTGCTTTAATGGGTTCTCGTGGCATTGTGACCCTCTTTTGGAAAAGGCTGACCTGCCAATAGGCCTAGATCTGCAAATTTCTGCACCTCATATGACCCAAAAGTCCAAGGATATTTCCTACTGGGTAGCGTCTGCCAAGAGATCTTGTATTATTCGTAGCAAGGTCAAGGAGAAACACTGTGTATACTAACTCAGGTGTTTTAAGTGTTTTCTGTTAAACCTTTCAGTGTAGAAATACATGGGGATGGAAAGACAGCAGTGTCAAGGAACTTCTATATGACTTTTCAGTATAGGCAAATAGGCAAACAGAGCTTGTTATCGTAAATAGGCAGTTTAATGAGTGTTCTCATTCCTCTTACAAGCCATTGTGTTTCTGTATTATGGTATGTATGGCATGATATGAAAATGGGAGCCCTTCTACACCCGACAGTTGTGTTGGACTCAACCAAGAGAATCTATTCTGATATATGAGGGATGAAGAGCAGTGTTTTGCAAATTCTGCTGGAGTATAGTTAGTGTGAGTGCTTATAGCCATAATGGAGCGGGGCCTGGAAGTCTCGGCCTTGGCTTTAGCTGAGAAAAATGTAGCTTCTGCAAACGATCACCTTTTTGGGGAATCCCACTGTCCAGAGATTTACAGTATCCTAGGGAAACCATTTCTACAACAGATCCAGAAGGCAAGTGGGAGACAACAAGAAAAAGGCTGAGAAGTTAGTATTCATGGGGTGTTTCTTTCCATAAAATTTTCTTCTGCTTTAGGAGTACTAAAACTAAATGCATTCAGCAAGCTGTGTTTCCTAGATTTACTATCACTTTGGAAACTGCATTTCTTGAGGAAGTAAATGATGGTTAGGTAGATGGCTGGTCTGTGGTTTGGATATTGGTTTGCTGTATGCCCTTTTTCAAGACAGATCTAAAGTTTGGAAGTAATCAGACCCAGATTATAAAAATGATAGGGTGCTATGACTAATGTAAAGCATAAGGGAACACCGATCATTCAGAGACCTAGGCAGGGCCATGTTAACTTAATTCCTGTGAATGCAGCACTGATGCTCTTAGATGTTATCCAGACTTTCCAAGCGTAGCATTTGAACCCTGATGCAAAAAAATTCAAAGAAATTACCTATTGCCTTCCCCTCCTCATTCCTTTTTCAACTGACATTACAACAGAGTGAAGTGTCATGCATTATGCAGCACAATTTTTCTATGGGAAATGCTCAGAGACATCTAAATTAATGGAATAAGTATGTCAGATTCTAACTGCTAAACTCAGAGGGTTTTGAAGCAGAGATACATTAGCAACATCTGGTTTCTTTAAGAATTCTAAATAAATTCATTTTTAAAAATTAAAGATGCCTACATGCAGCATCTTTTTGACTAAGTTGCAAAGAAA
>Ga0181612_168577_pt1 | contig 10156 bp, 6 predicted proteins | sample HoacroProtozoa21_FD_119630 | JGI IMG/M metagenome (GOLD analysis project Ga0181612, IMG submission 119630) | Hoatzin crop microbial communities from Cojedes, Venezuel. Combined Assembly of Gp0051906, Gp0051904, Gp0051908
CGGCGGTCGGGGGGGAAGCAGAGCGGCGGTCAGTGGGCACTACGACAAGAGGAGAGAGCACAAACCGCCCCAAACCACGGCACCCTCAGCCACCTCCTCGCGGCCCGGCCGGGGCCCGTGGCACACACCCACACATCACAAAGGAGCTCTCGCCGAAGGTTTCGCCAGCTGCTTTCTCCACGGTGACAGCCCGTCCTGCGGCCAGCCGTCGGGCACAAGCGTCGGGAGCGTTTATGGGAGCACTGGGCCGAGGCTGAGCTCCACGTGATGGGTGAGCCAGATGACCTCAGAGCTGTGATCGCTGTCCTCGCTGGGCCGGATTGGAGCAGCCAGGTTTTTAAACTCGTGCTTCATCTTGAAACTCACGGTCACTTCGCCCTCTTCTTTCTGTGGGGTGACCTTGATGAAAACTCCGACCTTATTAGCTTTTCTGAAGGCAATAACGCTGCAAGGCAGAAAACAAAAGAGCGCTGGGTCAGCCAAGTTCTCAAACAATTGCTGTCAGAGATTTGTTCTGACACCACAGAGGAGGGATGCTCAGTTTACAGCCCGTGGGCTGAATATGCCCTGCTAGGAATGCTGCCCTGCTTTGTGACTTATTCCCCGCTGCTCCTTCTGCAGGGGCCCGCAGCCCCTCCTGCCCCACGACCAGAGCGTGGGTACCCCCACTCTATGCTGACGGCTTCTGGCACATCCGCCAAGCAGAACATGCCCGCGTTGGCCACGGGAGCTGTGTACCCAGCTGTGCAACAGGGAACGGCCGTAGCTTACAGCTCGAGTTGCTCTAAGAGGCTGCCAGAACGTATTCCGTTTTGGAGGCACCTCTGTCACACACCCCACTGCGTTCTTCTCACCGCTACTGTGAACCCTCTGCTTGCAAAGGAAAGGATGACACAGGGTGTTCCTGGAGGGAATTAGTACCACCACCTACAAGTCAACGGCTATAAGAATATGCATCTTGCCTCAGAGGGAGCACACTTCTACCGAGCAGTCCAAACCACAAGCAGAAAGATTTGCATTGCTGATCTCTGACCCCCCAAAAACCCCACCACCACTACACCCAAGAAAACCTGAAAAAAGCCCCAAAATGTGCTGAAGACAGAGAGGAGAGCAAATTACTCTGTTGAAGTGCCAAGTATTTAAGGGAAAGGATCTCCACAAGACAGACAACACTCACTCCGGGTCATCCTGGAAGTCTTGGGGCTCTGCCAGCTCATCATATTCCGCGGCAGCATCTTTGCCGGCCAAAATAAGCTCCTTGGGAGGAACTACCACCTGAAACAGAGCACGAAGAAAAAAAGCCTCTCAGCGCTGATCACTACATACACTGTGAGGAGCAGAGAGCCCACCCTTTCTGAGGGCTGCTTTACTACAGTTTAACAGAAAAATGATTCATCCTCAGCTTTCCTCCACTCTGGTACCAGCTGGTCACCAGCCTACCAGTGACATCGTGTATTTCTCCTCTGGGTCCTAGATCTCCAGGAACAGACACAATTTCAAAATCCTTTATCATCTGATGTTTACATTGCTGACAGTCATTTAAGCTCCAAGGAGGAAAATGCAACACAGTCAGCAAGGACTGAAGGACGTATGAAAAGCGTGATCTGTGGAAGGACAAATGCGAGTGGAACACCTGGGAAGAGGCTTGGGCTCCCACAGCAGGAGGGTACGATACCTTGGCAGTGCTGTTGATGTCGTCAGGGTCTCCCTCCTCGCACTCCAGCAGTGTGACATGCGTGATGTTCTCCACCGGATTGGTCAGAGTCAGAAGGACTTGGCTCTCCTGGGGAGGTTCAAGAATCACAGTTCAAGCAGCAATTACTCTAAAATTCATCGTTACTCTTAGCACCTCCATCTTCTGTGACTGATCAACACCTTCAAAAACTGCACCACATATCCATCCCATCACGGGATGGCTAACGAACACCCTCAGTCCATAAGAAAAGCGTCAATGCCATGCAGCACTCTTTCTTAATGTAAGAAATATACATCTTTGGAATCTGGCCAAGATCTCAACTCCACGCCTTTCATTCTTCAGATATTGGTGTGTGCTTGTGATGCCAGATGTCACACTGCACGGTAATCTGCTCCTGCAGAGTGACAAGTACATGCAGTGTTATCCCGACCACTCCCTTAATCCCCGCACCTTCTCTAAACAGGGCGAGCGAGGCCCTCAGGGTACAACCATCACACCATGTCATCTCCCAAGAAGATCCCACATCCACACCTCACCCTATGACATTTCTGGAAAAATCCACTGACCTTCATGTAGCGCAGGTTGGGAATAGACATGATTCTCACTTCAGGGATGTAGTTACTGCAATGAGAACAAAGCAAATGACCATGACTATAAGCGACCTCTTGAAGTAGAGAGATGTATTCAGAGACATCCATGTAACTCATTCAACGCTATTAGAGCTTAGCTTACATTAAAAAGAAAACTGAAGTGCCTTTTTGCTATATAAGCCTGATCCTAAAAACTCCTGCTACCGAGGGGTGCTGACACAGCCCGCAGTGCCCTTTTCAAACTGCTAAAATCTCCAGAAATCTTTTTAGTAGATCAGGAAACAAACCCGTTACAGATAAGCTAAATTTATTTTAAAAGCTGATTACACCATCCTAAGAGATGACTTGATCATACAAGAGGTCAAATCAAGAGTACAAAAGAAATTAAAACAGCAGGCATTATTGTCAGGTATTGTTCTCCCCAGTCCCCGTATCTTACTTACACAGCAACAAGCTGGATCTTGAATTTGATAGATGTTGGATTGAATTCTGGTTTGCTCAGGTTATGTTCACATTTCTAGACAGAAAGATATTTCAGTCAGCACCAAAAGACAGCGTCCAGCCACACACTGAACAATCAGAGCTGTAAGCACCACGCCACTAGCCAGGACACTACCGGCCTCCAGCGCAGCGCACATAAAGACTACCTTGGGATGCCTGTAGCCATAGCTGTGTCACGTCACTGATACTCCAAAAATGTCATATCCAGCACTATCAGTGCAATCTCAAAAGCATAAGATTTGGAACCAGGATTGAAAACACTTGCACACTTACTGAATGCAGCAGAAAGAAGGCACAAATACCTGCAAGCCCTTTGTCTTGCGCTTCAGAATCCATTAAAAAACACAAACAGCTGGAACTCAAAACTGATCTCCTCATAAGCTTCAAACACAGGCTCAGCCTGACATTACTTATTTCCAAGAAAATATTCTGCATTTGCAAAGCGTTCTGCATCTTACTTACAAGAATATTGTTCTATTTTTCTGGAAACTAGACAAATGTCCCTGTTTCACCAAGTAAGCAGGTGGCTTTTTAAAGACCAGGTAGTAAGCCAACAGCAGAACTTGGATTTAATTCTTGCCAGTCTTCACTTCCCAGCTCTCTGCTTTTCTCCTCTGAAATATCCTCCTTCTGCCTTCGCTCTAAGGGCATCTTCAGTATTCTGCACTGCCTCTCGCTAATGTTTGCTGACTTCATTTTCGTCTTTAGTAATAGCAGAAATTTGTTAATTCTGGCTGTACTGGCAGCCTTCTGTGACTCCTTGGCTAGGCAGGGCACACAGACCCTTATACAAACCCACCCCTGTACCTTTCTGCATCTTTGACAATGTTGTCTCCCCTTCACAATCTTCATCACATCAGAGATGTGACTGCCTCTCTCATCTCCCAGTGCTGTTACCAGTAATTTGGTTGAGAACGTTCAACAACCAGCAGCATTTCAGCAGTTTCTTTTAAGCAGAAATACACAGCCCGTTTCCCACCATCCAAGTTCGGTGAGCCTAGAAAAAGCAGGTTTTTGTATTGAATTACCCACCCGACAGCGCAGCGAACGTTTGATCAGGAGGTGCTTGTGACGCGGGTAGAGCTGGGAAGCACAGATCGGCTGGAAGTCGGGCTGCAGCAGGCGCTGACGCAGAGTCGTCACTGGGCACACAAAAGAAAGCAAGACCAAATCAACGTCTCACCCAGGGACCGCAACTCGAGCTAGACTGCACACCTGCACTGGCCTAAGAGCACTGTGCGCAGACGTGCTACAATCTCTAAGAAACTGAAGTTTCACCCGCACCCAGTAATTCAGAAGCCACCGGCAAGTGTCACTGTTTCTAGCAGTGAATGAATGGAAGGTAAGGGTTGGAGGAAGGGCTGCCCTGACTGGGCATGGTAAAGCTAGAGCAACAGCTGTGCCAGCCCAGGAGAAACAAGGGACCCTGATCTCTATTCAAAACTCAGCTGGGGTGGAAGCAGAATTTTGTAATCATCTAGAAAATAAGCTCTTTCCACCCCAGGGGCAAAGCAGTTGTCATAGCTTTGTCACCCTCACAGCTGGGTGCTGCAGGAGTACAATGAGTACAATATGCAGCTTCTCAGCAAGGAGTTTGCGTAACTCAGACTCACGCACAGAATTAGTGACTGCATAGTTCCTGAGGCAAGGGACTCCAGCAGCCAAACACCCTGTGGATTTCTCCCAAAAAGCAGGCTCCTCGCTGCTCCCAGTGTCTAACAGGCAGTGAGCCACCTGGCAGCCTTTCCCTCACTGCGGGGAACCATGAAAGCCGTCTTCTTTACCAGCACCACTCTCACAATGCTGACAGTCTCATGAGAAAGGGAGACCGAGACGATCCACCCCCTCCCATAAACCTTTCATGAATCAATTAACTCTGATGGACTTTGTAGGCCTGCAGGACTACCGAGAACACCTGTCCTACTCAGAGCCACCTCAGCACCAAGTCCACATCGCTTCCTGTATCTGCTGTTTTACCCCATTCGCTCCTAAGTTTTGTTGACCAATTTACAATATTTGCTCATTAAATCATAAGCGAGCTAAGTAATTGGCAAGTGTATGCAAGCCGTTCCAAGCTGATGTCGAAGTAATGTGCAATGGTTACTGAACAGGTCAGTTAAGTTTCCAGCTCCCCAGTAGCTCAGCTATTTCCTTATTTCCTGCTATTATTTGAAAAAGGACGTCAGCTCTTCTCTCTCTCCAAAAGTTGACACTTCATATGCAGAGAAATTAAGGTCAGCAAGAAAACAAAACAACCGTTACCAAGCCTGACGTATTTGGCTCTGAACTTTCCACATACAACACGAAGCTGAGGCTGCATTCCAAGTTACCATTTCAAAAGTCACAAAATTCCCACCGTTTCAATCCCAGCGTAAAGATTACTAAGACCTTGGGCCATTAGGAACCCCACTGACAAGTTTCCAGGCACTGTCCGTGTTATAAATTGCATGGGCAAAAAGTGACTGAAGATTGAGGTGTTACCTTCTGTCAGATTGATTGGTCTCGTGTAGTAATCCTCAGGAAGAGGTTCCACTTCTTCCACTGCATCAGCTGGCTCAATCTTGATCTCCTTCTGGTCCTCTCCTTCTTTCAGCCTGAAGCAAAGTGAAGGACAACTGGGTCATAAAATATGGCATGCGTGTTCTGTCAGACAGCAATGGCAGTAACTGCATTACAACACAGAAGGCAGCAAGAGCCGAGATTGCAAGACAACAGTAACTGCACATGGAGGTGAGCTGTCACTTGCTTCTATCAGGAGAAAGCAAAACATCTGGAGCTGCTGCACAGAGATGCTGGAGGATCTGATATCTAATACTCCAGAAAAAACGCTCCTTTCACTGCTATCTGCCAATACGTTCATCATCTTTCTGAAGTTGCTTCACTGTTCTGTAGGAGGTTGCTTACACCTCCTACCCTTCCCAGAAAGGTAACCCCAACCCTGAGACTCACGAGAGTCCAGCGAGGGCACTGATCGGTGCTCCAGGCCTCTGGCGTTGCAGCCTGGTTCCCAAGCCGTATTTGTCCTACAAGGTAAAAAGGAAGTGTCAGCTTCAGGTCTGCTTCCTGCCAGGACAAAAAGACCTACTGCAAACTCATCCTCTGAGCTGCATGACAAGCATAGGGAAATAAGCAAAGAAAAGCAAAAAGGGAAAGGTATTCAATGCTTCCCGAGGTTTTTTTCCTGGCTCAAACTGTTAGTAAGGAGAAAACAATTACCACCGCACTGCAGACAGGGAAGAGACAGATGTGGCTACTGCTTATAAAGCCATTTCTCTTTCCTTACATCACCAGCCTGCACTACTGACACATTTTCCTTTGATCTTCTCTTCAGAGCAACTGGATGCCAACTAGCACAGAACGAGAGCTCAGCTGCTGAAAGAACTGGGTCAACGTGGGTATGCATCCACCTGAAATACTCCGTGGCCCTACCAGAAGCAGCTGGAAGGTTTAGCCTCCTCCAGGCCTTGTTACCTACAGGTGTCTCTCACTGGGCACCACCAGCTGGGAGGAACAGCTGAGCTACTCCTCAGCTTTCTACAGCTGCACTGTACACAGGGTGCCTGGAGGCAGAAATCTTCCTTCTGGGCAGGACCAAAAACCTGAATTCTGACAAAATGAGAAATGTGAGCCTACCCTGGTGATTTTCCATGGATCAGAAGACTAACGTTAGTGCCGTTTGCCTCAGGCAAACAGGCGGCTGTGTCCCAGCCGAGCTTTGCCAAGGACTCCATTTCACATGTATGTTACTTACCCAAAGACACTGCCCAATTCGTAAATAACAAAAATACTGTTTTGTAACAGATGTTATGTTCTAATCAGTTAGTCTCACATGGGTTTGTTCAAGGCACATCCAAATTGGAGGCCCTGAGGCAAGGTGAAGAGTAGGATCTGTTACTGCCCTTTGGTCGGTACCATGACAGCTTTAACACCAGCAGAAACCGTGAAAAGACTTACCACTACGTGTATAGTGTGTTGCTGTGGAGAGCGCCCAAAATAGCAGCAGGTAGCAACGGAGACAAAAAATGCAGCCATAAGACACAAGCAAGAGCACAGAGCAAGCACAGTTAATTGAGAAGTAGCAAGCATACGCAGAGTCATCCAGCTAAACAAAGTAAGCATTTACCTGCCAGTTACAGTAAACAAGTCATTCAGGGCACAACCAAGTCAAGGTTAATTTCAGTTGAGACATCACATGGAAAAGCGCCAGACAATCCTGATCTAACTGCTGCAGAGCTGTGGTAGCAACTGTCCTGAGAAAGAGCTACCACCGGTATCATGATGGCGGTTACGCTGCATTTAACTGCTGATAACGTATTCCTCTGCGTGGCAAGTATAAACCCTTCTGGCATTATCAGAGAGGACTATCAGAGAGTGAGGCAATGTAATAGGCAATAATGGGTGTAAAACTACTTGTCCCTAAAGAAACCCCTGTGCCCTAGCACATTTTCTCCACGTTGTCCTCAATAAAGAAAGGCTGAGCAGCCCTATCATGCTACCAACTGGCTAATCTTTCACGCTGAGGCTGTTGTGCATCACTTCTCCTGCTCCAGACCCCAGTACTCCCAGCTCACCGAAAAGGCCAGGGGCATGTAGTTTCGGCGCCGCACCAGCTTCTTTCGGTCCCGCTCAATCTTCTCTTTCTGAGCCAACTGCTGGTAGTACTCCACCAGTTTGTTAATCTGGAGGGACGAAAAGGAACAGACACCCAGTGAACTGGGAACAAATGCCAGACCAGCTGCAGTACTTGGCTGTGAACAAGGTGGGGTTCCTGCTACTAGTTTTACTCTGTTCCTAGTACCAGTTGTATTTGGAAGGACATATATTAAAGAAGTCTCCATGTCTTAACCCACACCGTGAGGTACAAACTGATCCCCCTTTGGGAACGACGTCTATCGGAGAGCAGTGTCCAGTTCTCACTTTGTAGTTGGGCAACTGCAACTTTGTCCAAGCATTTGCCATGACTGAAGACAGTAATGTCATGTGGCCAAAGCCGAGCAATTTGGATTAGTGCGGCAAACAGCACTTTCTCCCCCACCCTGAGGCCGATGACATTTAGTGTAGTGCCCTAACGGGTGACAGGGAAGAGTAGCAAAGGTGCAGTTCTGTTTTCCAGATCCTAGATGCACTCTTGGTCGGAAAACAGCTTTTGTTCACATACATACGCAGTATATTCATCGGTGTCGTTTTAACAGCACTATTAGTTATGGTGTTTGCAAATGAGTTTCTTCTGAAAAGGAGATTTTATACTGCGACATCCACGGGAGAGCCTCTAAGAGGCCTTCCTTCCACTGAATTCAGTCAAGGTGGAGATTAGGAACTGGAACTGGTATCTGAAGGATTATACAGATGCAGAAAAAGTGATCGAGAGGGCCTGGCGTCTCTAACAGCTCTTTCTAGCTGATGTATCTCAGCCTAAACACGGCCTCCCCCCTCACTCACCCGCTGTGTGTGAGGATTCTCCGGCTCCTGCCAGCCACCACTAGCTGCACGAGAAACAGAAAAAACAAAGTCCTCAGGAGGAGATTTCCAGACTCCACACAGAAATCACATCTAACATCCAACTATCTTGCTTTTACTCACGAAATATGACGTTCCTTATTTTTGCTACACTCGGCATTGCAATTCTTTAAGTTCACAGCTGCACAAACATACACCTCTGAAAGCCTTTCACAGGCAGGTTTGGGCTGAAGGAGCTTCGCCAGCTTTTATACTGTGTTTTTAAACAACTGCTGTTTGAGAGATACTCAGGCCAGCACCTAGGAGTCACTCTGGCAGCAGGTACATGAGTTTACAAGAACGGCCTCTTATTACTGGCTGCCCATGTCTCTGCATCTTCAGCTCCCAGCCTTCAGTCACAGCAACACTGGAAGTCCGAGGATCTGCTTGGTCTACTCAGCCCCATCTCTGGAGCCTGACAGGTATTTTCTGAATGTCTTATGCACCAAGAAAAAGATGAAAGCTTTGTTCTAGTAATGTCATGAAGAGAAAAACCAGGTACAAACACTGACTAGCAACTCTGGAATAAGCCTACATGGTGGAAAATAAATTAGGTGTTTACGCTGTCAGACAAGAGTGGCTTCAAAGACTCTGAAGGTGCACAAACAGGATCTCAACCATGGCAAGAGCGCACCAACTAACAAAGCCCCTCATCTGACAGCTTTCTCACTAGTCAGGTAAGATGAGCATGGGAGCGGGTCACGTGTTTCACTAACTCATCTCAGCTCTTCAGAAGAGACTTCAGCAACAAACACTTTTCCTGTAGATTTCCAAGGGTGACTCAAAACTTAGACAGATATTACGTCTATCATACAACCAGAAAGCAATTTAATCATCTATTATCTTCAGAACACATACTGGGCTCCTGCTGTTACTCAGTTTTCTGTCTTTGACTGTCACTTACCGACAGACTTGTCTGCCATGCCAACATCCCGGGAAGTCCAGCGGCAAAATCCACAGGCCAGGTAATACGCTTTCTTCATGGTGGTCTTGGCTGGGTCATCAGGGAGCGGAGCAGGAATGCTCGTGGCCCGGGTGGAAAGGGTGTGCATGCAGCAGGGGCAGTCAAAGCAGTTAGCACACCTGCAAAGAGGAAGGCACTTCAGACACTGCCCTGGCAAGGGTCCTTGGCCGAGGACAATGCTCTAAACCAGCAAATCATGATTAAACCAACAGACCTTCTCATCTTATGCAAGAGCATTAAGGAAAAAGGGCAACAGAGCCATCAAGGGGAATAGGAGGGCTTCAGAGTCAACATAAGAATGGCAACAGCAAGAAATACTGGGTGATACTAAAAAACCCTTTCTAATAGGAGAGCAGGTCATCAAAAATACTAAACGTGATGTACCAGTGCAACACCCATCTACAAGCAGGACCGGAAGAAGGATCCTGGGAACTACAGGCCTGTCAGCCTGATCTCGGTGCCACGCAACATTACGGAGCGATTCATCCTGAGTACGCGCACCGGGCATGTGAAGGACAACCAGGGGATCAGGCCCAGCCAGCATGGGTTCATGAAGGCAGGTCCTGCTGGGCCAACCTGATCTCCTTCTATGACCAGGCGACCTGTCTAGTGGACGAAGGAAAGGCTGTGGATGCCATTTACCTGGACTGTAGTAAGGCCTTTGTCACTGTTCCCCACAGCATCCTCCTGGAGAAACTAGCTGCCCATGGTTTGGATGGGTGTACTCTTCACTCGATAAAGAAGTGGCTGAATGGCCGAGCCCAGAGAGTGGTGGTGAATGGAGTTAAATCCAGCTGGCAGCCGGTCACAAGCAGTGTCCCCCAGGGCTCAGTTTTGGGTCTCGTCTTGTTTAACATCTATATCAGTGATCTGGATGAGGGAATTGAGTGTTCCCTCAGTAAGTCTGCA
>Ga0181612_173473_pt1 | contig 10156 bp, 9 predicted proteins | sample HoacroProtozoa21_FD_119630 | JGI IMG/M metagenome (GOLD analysis project Ga0181612, IMG submission 119630) | Hoatzin crop microbial communities from Cojedes, Venezuel. Combined Assembly of Gp0051906, Gp0051904, Gp0051908
CCCAGGAGCCGGGGGTTCCTCTTTGCCTGATGTATTTTTGGAGCCGTGAGACTTGTGCCTGAGGTTCCCTGCACACCTGAAGAAAAGGCAATAACATAGAGACAAATAGACTAAGGTAATAGTCGAGGAGACAAAGCCTCCTTTCATGCCCTGATCCCTGCTGCCGCTTTTTAATAAACAAGTGCTCTTCCCCTGCAGTGGTTTCCAGGAGCAGTCAGTTTAATCTCCAAAAAGTGGCTTATTTGGGTTTATTTTCAAAGCTGATCCTGAAGCATCTGTACTCCCAAAGCCTGGCTGCCCAGATGCTACATTGTGGAAGGGATTTGAGATGCTAAATTAGCAGCAGAGGATTTCGTATTTGTTGTTGCACTAGATTCTGCATTGAAGGCGAGCTGCCATGGTCCCATCTCTATGGAGGTGACCTGGAGACAGGAAGGCTGGGCTCAGCCATGTCTGAGGATGCACAGCCCTGCCTGCACTGCAATAGAGACACAGCCCCTGCCCCAGTGGCTTTACAACCTCAGCGGAATCCCTTAGCACACCCCAGACGATGGCAAGAGCCAGGCCTCTGAGCACATTGGTGAGAACAGGGGAGCACAGATGGCAGGATTGTGGTTTGCTCTCCATTTAACGTCGTGCAGCCAGAATCACCAGGAAAAACGGGAAGGGAGCAGAGTTGCTGTGCCCAGCACGGGTGCCGAGTGCTGCCTGTCCTCATGTTGCCCTAGCTCTGCTGCACATGTTGGCACAGCCCTGGCACACACACAGAGCTCTGCAGCCATGAACCGACCAAGGCTCCACGCTGCCAGCCGGCACAGCCGCTTTTTCCCCTCTCCGGGAAGGCTAACAGCTCTCTGAATAGCTCTGCCATTGCAGGACCGTGCTGCATCAGAAGCAGCGCAGCAGGGTTTGGGGACCATTTCTTGCGTGCATTTTCTCTTGCTAACTGTGATTCTCCATGGCTTTCCATTTTCAGATGTTTCTGAAAGCTTTCTCTTTCCCCCTGTTTGGACCATGCAAAACTGCAGAGGAACATTGGCAGAGGCAGAAGAGACCAGAAGTGTTTCCCACAACAGAAAACATGGTATGTGTTTTGTATAAAAATTGTGGTACATATTTGCATGTCCAAAATGTATTTTGGATTCAGGAAGTCTGCTTGGACGCGTAGGAAACCACCTGACTTCTCTCTGCATTTGACACAAATCTCTGTGGAAATTCCCCTTTCCCTAACATTTTGTTCAGACAGCAACACAGATTCTGACTGAGAAGGAAGGAGATATCTGATAGCATAACTTGATCTGGAGCTCTCCCACTCTGCCCTTCCCCTCACCAGAGAAGATGGTTTAATGCCCAGGCATTTACATTGCTAATCCCTGTTTGCAGGTTGAAATCCCAGTGGGACCACAGCGGTTCAACCACTGGGAGAAAATTCAGCACCAGATACCTGTGAGGCCTCTGGGGCAGTTTTGAAAAGGGAGGTTTTCTCTGTCTCTGGGGCATTTTGAAGTCCAGGACACTTGGCCTCATAAAAGGGCACTGGCCATGTCTCCTTTTAGCAGTATTTTTCCTGCTCTTCAGCCTAGCTGTTGTGAAGACAACTAGTCTTCATCAACGGAGATGCTTGCGTTTCTGTTATCATCTGGGAAATGACTTAGGACTAAATCCTTTCCCCCCTTTCCTGCTGCTTCTCCCATGTAAATAGAAAATCATTCTTTTCTGTAGGTCCTTGGGCATTTTGACATATGAAATGAGTAAGTCAAGGCTCTGGGTGTAGTCACCAGCCCAGTCTGAACACAGGTTTTGAGAGAATGGAGCCTAAATAACATACTTAAAAAAAAAATCTCTCTTCAGTTGCCTCACAAAGTTTTGACCCTCATCCACTGAATAACAGGATAACTGAGGTTGGCAGGGACCCCAGGAGGTCTCACAGCGAGGCCAGCTAGGGTAGGTCGCTCCGGGTCATGCCTAGCTCAGGCTTGAACATCCCTGGTGAACCTGTTTCAGTTTTGGCAACCTTCATGGTGAGAAAAGCTTTTCCTTATCTCTAATGGAAATTCCCTGCATTTCAGCTTGTGACTGTTGCCTCTTGTCCTCACTCCATCTGAGAGGCTCTGCCCCTCTACCACCACTCTCAGGTGGCCACTGGCAACACCAAGATCTCCTCTTCTTCAGGCTGAACAAAGCCAGCTCACTGAGACTCTTCTCGGACCTCCTGATCTCCAGCCCCTGACCTCTGCTGTTCTCATTCCAGGCTGTCAATGTCTTTCTAGGGCTGGGAAGTCCCAGTCTCAACCCAACCTCCATCTGGGATTTCCAAATGCCACACAGAGGGGAGGGATCACTTCCCTCACCCTGCTTGTTGCACCCTGGCCATACAGCAGGTTTTGTGGGCTCTACAAGAGGTTCTGATTATTGGGGTGAAGATCAGTGAGGAGCCAAAGGACTCCTTCAATGTGTTGGTATCAGATGGCTGATCTTCACCTGCAAGTCACACTTTAGTTCACTACAAGTCCCAGAGCAACAGCTGGAGGGAGAAGGTCCTAATGTGTCCCCCAAGGCTGGAGGGAATTTCTCCCAAGGGGATTCTGGGGATGCGCAGGGAGATGGCCCAAAGTGTGCAGGGACAAGGCTGACAATTATACACTGAGGGCAGCAAAGCCAGGCAGAAGGTGGTGTGATTTTGCTGATAGGAAAGTGCACAGTTAGAGTGATGGCTTACCTCTAGCCTGCTCATGGACTGATGACACTGAGTCACATCCCAGGCTTTGCATTGCCTGGTGGCTTAGGCAGTGCTCTGCACAGCATCTTTCTCTGCTTCTGGGCTGTCCCATGCATCAACATGCAGCCTCCTGGTCACAATGATCTTTCCAAAGCTTTCTAGAAAGAGCTCAGAAAAGCAAGCATGCTGTAGGTCAGGGACTTGCATTGCTTTTATCTACACAGGGAGATGGACAAAAACCTTTGGGCTCCAAAGCCAATTTGCCAAACACTACTTTTAAATCTCAGCCTTTCCTTCTACATGTATTTTCTGCAGCTCCTATGACTGTTCCTCAGGGTAGGGAACCCTGCCCCCATTGCACTGTCTACATCACCAGCTATCGCATCTTTAGGGCTTCTTCTGCTACTCATTTTGTCTTAGGAATAGTTTTCTCCAGCTTTATCACTGTGGTTGTTAGCTGACATCCTTGCGTAGTCTCGAGGCTGACACATATTTTCAAATTTTGACCCTGCTCAAGGATGGTCAAAATTGTGGCAAATTTAACTGCTTCCCAGCTTCTTTTAACTTCTGCAAAATCCACTATGCCTTGCAGTAAAGAGGCTTTGTGTTTGTCATCAACCTTTCCGCACCAAACCATCTTAATGCAACTGCTCTTGAATGTTTGTGTCTCTGACCCATCCATACCTCTTTCCTCCTGGGATTTTATTTCTACATCTTCCATATTTTCCCTTTGTCAACTAGAAAAGTCAGTTCATTCTGCACTCAGGCACAAGCTGGGATCCCTCCCCTCATGAAGGGCCACTGTTTCAGAAAACAACTGTTTTATCCCCTGTTTTAATTTCTCAAAAGCCTCTCTCTCCTACTTCTCTGCTGCAAACAACCATCATATTTGCTACCCTGAAAGGGAGATGGAGCATCTAAGCTCAACCTAGGTTCCACCCTGCCTGGAGGACCACAAGAGATCAGCAGCACTGTCAGAGGCTTTACCCCTCAGACAGCTGCTGTGGGGGCTGGTTTTTCATTCACTTCTTAATTTTGCTCCTGCAATTTCCCAGAGATGGCTGCACAACAAATTGCTTCTTAGGTCTCTCTTTCCCTCTGTCAAGGGAACTCCTGGCATAAAGAGCCCTGCCTGGTGATGGATGCCACAAAGGCCAGTATCCCTGTGTCCCTCCCCACCTCAGGCAACCCTGCAGCTCTTCTGCAAGGAGAGACGTTGGCCCTCAACAACACAGGCAGGCAGGCTGCACATCTTCAGCATCTTCCACGGGTTGCAGATCCTCAGCTTCCTCCACGTTAGTTGAAGACACACTTCTGCAGATCTGATGTGCATAAGTCCTGTCGAAGAAATGGGGCTTTTGGTTTGATGAGGAACAGACCATCTGCCTTTCCACCCCAGGGTATTCTGGATGGGCTGGTGTTATCCATGGAGTTGTGATAAGCGTTTCCCTACTTTAGGTGAGTCTCAGAAGCATGCGTGCATCGCAAGAATGTACCTCCATCTCCCCCAGCCCTCCCCAGAGCCAGGTCTGTCCTGGTCCCCTGCAGTGACCCTGGAGCCCTGCTGGTGTGAAGATGGCAGATTAAGGAGACACTCACCCATACACCAGCCAAGGTAACACAGTTTTCCTTTCCTGTGGGACATTTCTTCCATGCGACAGTCAGGTGTTTTACAAAGGCTTAGAAACATGCCCAAACACGAACAATTCCAGGGCAGGCATTTTTTTTTCCCACCTCAATGTATTCTCTGCAAGGATTTGGCTTGTTCAACTTGGGGCTGTCTAGCAACAGGGGGTAGGTAGCCCATGGAGACCATCAGTCCCTGCCATGCAGGGTGGGAGCCAGCCCTTTGCCAGAACATACCAGACTCCTGGCACCAGGGAGATGCTGCCACAGTCTTGGGTGAAATGAGAAAGGCAGATGATAAATGAGGAACTCAGAAATTATATGGAAAAAGCAAAGCCCAGCACCCAATTTGAGACTCCATTCCGGAGACTGTGTAAGCCAGGCCATGGTCAAAATAAACCATATCTGGCAGTCCTTCCAGGCAGGTAAGGACTGGGATGGAGAGAGACCTCCAGAGTCTCCTGTTCCACTGGCCTGTCAAAGGCTCCAGCAAGCAGCATGGCTGCAGCAAAGGAAACCAAGACCCACCTCGGGAGTCCTCCACCAGCAATGTCGTCACGGTCTCAGCTGTTTCCTCGGCTTACCCCTGCCCTGATATGTTCCCATATCTCCTGCCTATTAATGACACCTTCTGCACCAGTGCCAGCAGGGGAAGGCAGAACTGAGGGATATAGCTGTAGGCACCAGTGCTGCTTCTCCCAGAAAGAGGCCGTCATGGTATGGAGGCCTGATCCAGCTACTCCTCCTTCCCTGAGCTGTGAGAGCATTGTCCTACTGTCTTTCTGTGAGATGCTCAGCAGTAAAAGGGAAAGAAGTTGAGCACATTTACTCTTGGGAGACAAACCAGTACTTCACTAGAGGGATGAAACCCATCCTGAAAAATCTTTTGTCTCTTGGCACGTGAAATCGAATGGAAGAAAAATCAAGAGCTACTTGGTTTCTTTCACGTGGCAGAAAAGCTATTTGGGTTCCCTCCAGCCCCCCTGTGGCATATTAACCTAGGCACAAGGAAGAAAAAAAGCCACTCGTCTTTCGAGGAAATGCGTGCCTCTTATATTTGCTGCCCTCCCCAAGAAACTCATTCACTCCTTGTCCACCCACACGAGCAGGAATGATGAATGAAAACAAAATATAAACAATTCAGCCTTCCCTTTTTCCTCCCAGCCTTCCAATCAGATGTTTCAGTCCATGCCTTAGCACCCAAATTTTGCATGTTGATTGTTCTGATGGGGTGCCTATACAGCCTTGGCTCACTGTGCCTCTCACAGACTGTTTCTTAGATGCATACACCTGCATCCAATGCATTTATCAGCAGCTGCAGCTTTGGGAGGGTTTCACACCACTCAGGGTGGAGGGGACAGAGGGGAGCCTGTCACTGAAGAGCAATTGCTCTATCATCACTGCCCACCCTGCCCAAGGCCAGAGGACTCCTCTCATGAGACCAGCAGAAAGCTGATGATCAGTGAGGCAGCACTTCTCGTCCCCCAGAAGGATGGTGTTGGCCAGGCACTGCAATGTGTCACCAGAAAGATGACACATGGCTGCAAAATGGCATCGGTGGGTGAAATGCTCCCTGCACAAGGGTGCATCTCCAGCTCCTGGGCACTGCAGCCCTCAGTCTCCAGGCCACCAGTGAGAGACCCCTCCTTGCCAGGGACTCTCCCCTGGGACTGGATTTCTCTACCAGTCACTCTGATTTTTCTCTCTCTCTTCCTCTCTTTCTGCATAACCTCCTTACACCCCTCCATGTATTAAATAACTATTACAGTTGTGCCAGTGCATCAGGTATGTCTGAGCACCTCCGAGTTCCCTTCTTAGACAAAGTCCCTACCAATTATGTGTTGCTACATGCATATCCTGAGCCAGGAGAGCCTCTATTTGAAAGAACTATAAAGAAGTATTGCGAAGAAGAAAATTTAAGAGCAACATCTCCAAATCACCATGAAAAATGCAACAGTTGAAGCCGCCAGCTATCGCCAGACAAACCCATGACATGATATACCATTGCAAAGGTGACAAACAGTGTTGGTCATAAAAGCATCAATACAGTTTTGCCTTCTCTAATGATGCTGCTTGTCTAGAGAGCGAATGATGCACGTCTAGAGGGCATGGATGCAAAACTGGGTCCTGTCACAGCGGTAAGGTCTGTCCTAAGCTTTAGCATTTTAGGTGGTGAGGCAGCTCCGGGTCATCTGCTGCAAGATAGTTTCTCATGGATTCAGAACCAGTTTAGCCCCTGCTTTTGGATGTGGCATTTCAAACAACAGTTACTTAAATTTTTGCTGTGAAAGTAGATAAAGTAGCCTGGAGGGCTGTGTGAGAGCAGGGAACCCTCTCTCTGAAGCAACACCGCGTATTGACAAGAGAAACTCTCCATGTACAACCTTGCCAGTTCTGCTCAGAGCACCTCTACCTCCACTCCATTTTTCATTGAAAAATAACAACATCAGCTAGGGGAGAACACATGCGGGTTTTGCTCAACCTAAAACCACCATTTTTTTGACCAACAAGTAATGTTTCACAACACTGATGAAAAGTCTTTCATGCCAAGCTCCTGCCAGAGACACATCAATGTGCACAAAGGGCCACCTGTGATGTTGGCATGGGAGCAGCCAGGTCCAGCATGGGTGGCAACTTCCTTTAATATTGCACTTTAAGCTTACAATGACACCCTGAATTCTTCATGGCAACTGCATCTCACAACAGAGCAGAAACGGTGCTACCACAGCATCAGCCAAGCATGATGAGGGAGGCTTCTAATGAATTCAAGGCGGCAGTTAATCCAGTTAGTGCAGAGGTTTCACATTATAAATGTCCATATTCAGCACCTCTCCTCCCTCTTCAGGACACCTCAGAGCTTTGTGTGGGCAGCACATTGCAGAGATGGGGTGCTGGCTATGGCGTGTGACAGATGAAGCTGATGGCCATGCAGTGGCGCCAGCAAATTTGATACTGGGGGGTAGGTACATCCAGGGAGAAGCTGATGCAAGCATTTCCATGAAAGCAATAGCTCTCTGCATTGCAAAATATATGTGTCACTGAGATGAACTGGGCTGCTCAGATGCTCTGACTGAGTGCTGAGGGCTGTCTGCAGACTCAGGAAAATGTTTCCCCTTCCCACTTTTGCCTGTTTCATGTATTTTCATGTAAAAATATGCTGAGCGGGTATGTACATGTGTAGGAAACACAGCGAAGGAGGGCTTGAGGTGCCACCACAATAACACTGATAGCCAAGGTTCCTTGTCTAGCTTGGCCCTTGATTGCCTGTTTAAATATCGTCTGCCACCATTTAGACAAGAGACCTTCTCTGAATGACTTCTGAGATTCAGGAGACCATTTCTGCAGCAATAAGTTAATGCCTGCAGGCACCCCATGGCTGGAGAACGCCCTCAATGATATTATAGAGGTGGTAACTTGTTTAATGGATTCAAATAAATAGGAAAGCCCAGGAACAGAGGTAGCAGCATCTAAGCCCTGTATCGAGAGCTGCAGAGACCTTACAGTGAGATTAAATATAGGTCTCACAAACCAGAACAACAGTGCTTTTACTGAGAAGATAATCAAGCCCTGAAGGAAATTACATGATACAAAGCTTAGATTTAAAATAAATGTGAAATGAGTTGGTGGATTTGGGACCAGTTCCTTATGGAAAAGTTTTCATGTCAGAAAAATCACTTGATGAAACTGGCTCTTTAATTGGCAGTTTCGGCAGGAAGTCAGGAGGATCGAAGGGGTGCTGGAGCCTCATTCCTCACCTTGCCATCTTGCCCTTTGCAAGAAGGGCTGGGATCCAGAAAGGGATGGGCTGTACACAGACTACTGCATGTAAGGGGCAGGAAAACCTGGAGATGTGACCAGGTTGTTCCCCTCGTGACTCCCCATCAGTACACACTTTCCCAGGAATACCCTAGACTCCCCGAAGACAACACCCAGGGCAGCGAGTGCTGAATCTAGGCAGGAAAACCACAGTCTGGGCCTCGGCACAGGCTGTGACTGCATGGAAGGAGCAGAGCCATTGCAGGAGGAGGGCTGCTGGCTGTCTTGGGTCCTCCCCACCACGCCACATGCAAGCTCTGCTTTTGCAGCCTGGTATGAAGTTTGGTTGAGGCAATGTCAAGGAGATGGGTGTGGGCATGAAGGCTCTGTCTGAAGACAGCTGCTGCAAACATATTTTCCCTGGCTTTGCTATCTGTTGCCTTTGCTTTACTCTCTTTTATTCTGCTTTTTGACTAAGCATCACCATGGGACTTTTGCCTGTGGATGAATCTAAGTGATCCCACACCCCTTGGAACAACAAGTCATTGAACTCTCTTCCCGCCCTATGAATTGTTGGTTGGCTCCTCTGTTAGCTCCGCAGCTGCATCTCCTCCCTTCAGGACAGGTTTCAGTGGTTCCCTGCACACCAGCCTCTTGTCCTGCACCCACTTAGGGGCCAGGCTGGAGCCACCTGGGACTATCCAACCCAGGGCATCAGGTTTTTAGGTAGTAAGGACCTGAATGCAACCTCCCTGCTCAGGTAGGGAGGCTGTGTCCTACCTGCAGGAGCACACCATGACACTGCCACTGTCATCTCCCAGCACTCCTTCAGCCAGTTAAAGGAATGCAAATTAAAAACCAAAGACCAAGTTGTTTTTCTTTCTCCTCCCTCCTTCTTTTCTTGCTTCATATTGCACTGTAATCCTGTACTTTGCAGATTAATTGCGTCCTTATGTCTCCTTTCCTCATTGAGTTAATGCAAATAATTTCTGCTCCAAGGTGGAGTGTGGAAGTTTCACTTTGTGCTGAGCTTGAGAGAAAAATGTGGGGCCCGGGAGGCTCATGAGCTCCTGCTTCCCTAGGGAGTGACAGGTTGAATTGGGCTCCTAAACCCCTTCAAGCATCTGAGCCTCAAATTTCAATTTTCAGCTCCATTTTCAGCTCCTTCTCCTCCCTGCAAAGTCTGTTCAACAGCAGTGGGAGGTTACAAATAGAGCAAGGCAGCTCATCTGCTGCATCTTGCTCGTGTGATCCGTGGGCTCGCATGTGCACGCGCTGGATCCTCCCTCCACAGGCGCTTCACGACTTTCCCTAACATACCGTAGAGTGACGGCCACGCGTCTTTCCCGGTCTGTAGCTCCCTCCTCAGCCCTTTGCTGTGCACATCCTGGCTGCAGCTGAGGACACAGGCAGCAGCACCACATGCATCTGTACCGAGATTAACCCTGCAAAGTCAGGGACAACAATTTGTATTTCCTTATCTAAAATTCATCGTCTGGGAAGGCTGCCGGGCCAGCTTTGCCAAGATGGAGGCTTCAGTGGGAGTCTCTGCTGACTACAGGAGTGGTGGGGTACAGACACCACCACTGCCTATGTGGCCTAGGGGATACTGTTACTGCCTGCTCTGTCCTCTCATGAAAGAGTTGTAGTAAGTGATCGCACATGCATGCTCGTTGGGTAGTACACAGGAACTAAGAGGAGGGGAGGGATGAATGGAGGTGGTCTCATTTAGTGTGGACAACAGGAGGCTATGGGCTGAATTAATGGTGGCCAAAAACTACCTGGAGGGCAGGTACAAAGGCATCAGAGCCAAACTCTACTTGGTGGGGCATGGCTGAGTCGAGACCTGCTGGTCAAACGAAAGGACAAGAGGGAACTGCACATTCCACAGGCAGTGGAAGCAGGGACAGGGTATCTTGGGAAAAGTATAGGGATGCTGCCCGGTTGTGTAGGGATGAGGTCAGGAGGGCCAAGGTGCAGCTGGAGCTTAACTTGGCAAGGGATGCTAAGAATAACAAGAAGGGCTGCTACAGGTATGTCAACCAGAAAAGGAAG
>Ga0181612_124915_pt1 | contig 10155 bp, 6 predicted proteins | sample HoacroProtozoa21_FD_119630 | JGI IMG/M metagenome (GOLD analysis project Ga0181612, IMG submission 119630) | Hoatzin crop microbial communities from Cojedes, Venezuel. Combined Assembly of Gp0051906, Gp0051904, Gp0051908
ATCTTTCCCCCAACGATTATTTTTAAGATAATTTTAGAAGCTGCTCATTTCAGACAGGCACAGATATGGCCGATGTTGTACTATGCTACAGTCTGAGGTGTAACTGCCACTATGTGATACACATATGCCCACCCAGCCTAGTTCTCCTGTAATGCATCTATATTAACACACATATGTATAGGATTATGAGATTACTGAGATGAGGTGCTTATGCAGAAGACCAGTTTGACAGCCCTAATTGCAGGAATGGAGATAATAAATCAAAGGATTTGGTATTTTCCAAATACGTATTTTGAGTGAGTTGCATTACCATGGCCTCACACAAGTTGTGCATCTCTGTGGATGCCAGCTCCCAGTTCAGCCTCACAGATGTGGTGAGCAGTGAAAAATATTCTGGAAAATACTCACTTACAGTTATAATCCCCTGCATCGCTTTCTAATTTTATCCATCCATCAGACAGGGTCAGAGCAGAAATAAGAGATACCAAGATATTCTCCTGCACTCTGCAGCACAAATCTCAGATACTGCTGGAGAGGCTGGTGGGTTGCCTAAATGCAGTATGGTGGGCCCATGTGACCACTTGACACACTGTTCATCTCAAATTTACATGACTGTTTCATATTTAATGTTCTGCATGTGCAAATTTGCAGGTCAGGTTCTATATTTCTGTATTAATATATTGACAAGCACACCATAATAAGATTAGGCAGTTAGTCTTTAAAGAACCTTGAAAAATCTCACAATGAAAATATAAGTGGACAGTACAAACTTCTGTTACTTACTTCTTACTGGTAGACAAACACAGTTACATCATTGCTTTTCTAAGTGGTTGATTTAATTACACGGTAGCATTCTTCAGAAGGTCCACTCTTTCTCTTTTCAGCTGAAGTACAACATAAATAAAATATTTTACCATAATAAATATTAATTTTAATTTAAAGTTTGTAAGAAAGACATAGGACCTTCATTTGTTGTATTACTAAAATAAGAATATTGATAACGGTCACCTCAGAATTTGTTTCTCAATAAAAAAGAAAACTAGCCTAAGGGTTTATATTTAGACAGCCTAAGGGTTGTATAGAGCAGATTTGCATGGAAATGCTGTTAAAATGCGTCTCTGGCAAGAGGTTGGAGCAGCAGGCAGCACAGGGGCCAAGCCAGGGAACAGATGCCCTCAGAGCACCCAAGCAGCTCAGTGGCCTGGAGCACCTTGTGGGAATCACTGGTGGGACAAAACTCCGATGTCCCCCTGAGGCACAGAAGTGGCATGAGCCAGGACCTCTAACCTCATAGCTGAGACAAGATAGCACTGATTCAAGAGGCAAGATGGTGCCAGTAATCTTGGGAAGCAATGACTCCTGGCCACCAGTGGGTTGCAGTAGACGGGCTTCAGCATCTGACTTGAGAAAGAAGAAATGCAATGTGGCAGCACCCTCCTTTGCAAAAGGAATTATTATATCACAGGTTTTCTAGTTAATAAAAAAATGTAAACTGAATGAAACCAGAGGAAAAAACAAGGCAGTACATCTGTTCTAAGACAGATTCTTTCCTCACAGGGAGGCAGCCAAATTAAAAGGTTAATAACAGAATTACTTATGGGTCTCCAGTGGGTGGGTTTTTAGAAAAGAAGGGAGGCTTTGAGCCTTTGGATCAGTGGCTCACCCAGGGCTAGAAGCACACAATGCAACTCTTCCCCTCCTTTGCTCTAAACCATAGACAACTCGGACTGAGAGCAGAAGGAAGTGGGCACTGGATGCTCTTCTGTGTGGGGGACCTCAGACAAAGGAACCCCACATCCAGATGAAGGGCCCCCAGTGCGAGAAGAAAAATGTGGTGACAGCCACAGGCTGTCCAGCCTGATGACCCAAAATCCGGCACTCTGTCTTGTGTTCATCCTTGCCTCCAGACCTCAGCTCTGTAGCACTTTCCCAGCTGGCCCCACAGCATAAAAAGCATATAAATGGAAGTGCTTAAAAAGACTCCTACTCCCCAGCTTTCCTGGGGCTAGCTTATTTCCGATTCCAGTTTTGGTCAATCTCTTTTGCATACGCAGGTCCTCAAAACCATAGGGGAACAACATAAGGTGGAGCAGCTGAAGCCATAAGTGGCAAAACACTTCCTGCCTATGCTGACCAAAAGCTGTTTGTCACCAATGAGCAGGGAAAATGTTTTCAGCCTTTCCCCATTCCAAAATTCATACCTCTAAAATGCCCTTTGCAGCATTAGTGTTTCTCTTTGAATCCATGGAGCCCCAGGCACCAGCCTACCTTGAGAACAACAAGCCAAACAAAAGATCTTGCACCTCTTGAAACAATCCAGAAAAGTTGGTTTTCCAGTTTAAAAAGTGCTTCTGCTTATTTTTTGAGTACATGGTTTGTCTCAGTGTATTTCCTGCTGAATAACCTGTGATTTTGCCAGCAATTTAAAATGTGTAAAATGCTTGGCTTTCCTGTTGACATAACTCAGAGGCTGACTAAGGCACAGGAAAACAGTCTCGGTCCACAAGTTATTTGGCATCTGAAACTTGCATTGATTTTTTGACACGCAAGAGTTTTTCCTAATGCAGGCAAAGATTCGCCTGCTGTTCTGCAATCAGTCTTTTATTATACATTTACCTCAGTACATCAGCATTTTCATTTTAGTTGCCAAGATGCAAATTTGCTGAAGATCTTCACTATATTAGTGACCATTTAATTACGTTTATCAGTGACAGTCTTCCAGGATGGGGGAAGCCAACAGATCTCAAGTTTGGACTGTAAAAATGAGATCATACCACACATTAATTTACTGCATACGGCTGCTCTGCAAAGTTTGCAATGAAGAATTTTTGGGGATTTCAAAGCCAAACCATCTCTGTAAAATTGTATTGTGGTGTTTATCAGGTCTGCTTTCACGTATGTTTGCTCCATTTTACAAATAAAATAATTCTAAGAAGAGATTCTTCCTAAAGCTGGCTCACCCCTGGTGTTAAGAATTGTTCTCTTTCATCATGGTGAAAACAGGTTGTGCAACGAGGAGAAATATGTCAGAGGAGGCTGCCAGAAAAAAGGCATCATCAATAATGTCGCAACTGAAGAAAGCAATGCATAAATCAGAGGTGCCCTATGGTAGCTTGAAGTCCTCTAAGGTGAATCATTAGTATCTTCTCTTGTACCACAATTAGCAACACGGAGAGAAAAATCGAAAAAAAAAAAAGAAAAAACAATCTGAAGTATTGTATTAAGTATTTAGTCACAAAAAGAAGTGATTTTGTAAAGAAATCAGTAAGCAGGTGTACACCACTCTGGAGCAGCATATGACCAAAGTAGTACTCAGTAACCTAAAATACTCAGCAACAGGAAAATTCTATTCATTCAAAGCTTGTATTAGATGCCAAATTGAGGTGCATGTATGGAGGTGAGGAGATGCATAAGAGCACCTGTGTGCTGCTTTGGCCATGAGGTTCTTAAATCTGAAGGCACCAAGAAAGACAAGAGAAATACCTAGTCCAGAACTGTGAGTCTGAATTTTTTTGGATTCTTTGCAGATCAGAAAAGAAATCTCTAATCCAAGAACCCCATATTTCAAGAAATTCCAGGTCACCATGAAAGCTTCACTGTGCTGGTCTTTCTCTGTCTTCTAAGAAAAGGATGGCTTAATTCTAAACCACAGAAAGGCATCGGTGAGAATTGCATATAAATCTGTGTCAAGTTAATTTTTTATCATACAAGGCTAGACTGTGCACATTGATTTAAAAAGAAAATAAAATAAAGACATTCTGCTCTTCCTCTTCTATCTCATAGCTACACTTCAGGCAAGCTTTTCTAACAACTTGTTGCTGCAAAACTACTAAAAATAAAAGGCTTTGTAGAAAACTTTTTTCATTCTTAAAAGACTATTTGAAAAGAATAAAAATATTGTTTTAATACACATGTATTTTATTAAATTACTTGTTTTGGTAAATTGAGATGTGAAAAATTTACAGCAGGATAATTAAATACTCTGATTTCGGTGTGGAGCTGGTTTTAGTATGTAATTTGATTATTAGTAACTTATGAAGCTCTTACAGGAAAAGAACACCAAAGTAGCTACAAAAAAGCTTAAACTTTCATAACATGTTTAATCTGGGAAAGTTCAGGAAAATTCATCTTTATAGTATTTTGATAAACCTTTGCCTTTCTCACAGCAATCTGTCATGTGTGCATCCTGTTCATCTGTCAGAGCATTTGCCTGAAAAAAATCTTTTTACGGCAAAATTTTTTAGACGGTGGAATTGAAAAATTGGTTGCAGTCTTTAGCAAATAATGCATTAAAATTCCTTCAATTATGTCCTTATCAGCTTAAAAAGGACCAAAGAAAACTAGTATGAAAACAAGGAGACATTGTGGTATGAATGAAGGCCGGTAAACTGACTCCTTTTCAGACAAAGCTGAAAAACATCGCTTTAGTTGTGGTGAGCAGCACAACAGAACCTGCTCTAATCATATACAGATGACGGGAATTTGTCTAATGTTTTATGGTGAATCGTTGATGAGGCCTGCAGAAGGAAAATTTGTAGAAATAAAATCACCTTGACAGTAAAGCACTAGGGTCAAAAAGCAAAGTAAAGTCAGTGTTCTTAGCTTTAATAAAAACAGTATGATCTGTCATCAACACAGCATTTTTACACTCTTGGACAATGCACTCTGGGAGCTCCTGCTGGTTTTCATTTGATTTTCACCAAGACCAACAAAGGACAGCTTATGGCTGGTAATTCATTATGACAGCAGAGAAGTTATAAAAATACACATGTTTAGATCCCTGTAAATAAACAGCCCACACTCCAATTTTCAACACAAAACCTGTTATCCAGGCTAGGTAAAACATACTAATAAGCTATAAAGCAGATTCGTTGGCTTGGGGCTTTTTTTTTGTTTGATCTGTTTGTTTTGTTTTGTTTTTAACTGTGAACCTGAAAGTAAAAACTTTTTTAATTTATTATCGTAGTTTCTCAAAGTTAATCTGACTTCTGTGCTACAAGGGTGTTCAAGGCACATTTGGGGGAAGAGACTTGGCAACGTGTAAAGAGGTATTGTTAAATACCTGAAGGGGTTGTACATACATTGCATCACTGCCTAAATACTGACTGTGCAAGATCATAAGGCAAAACAAACAGCAGAGTAATTGAAAACATCTATGAACTAGATGATCACAGAAAAAGGGTGACAGGCAAAAGGATATACAATTCACTGTTCAGTGCCCGATTTTACACTGGTGTTAGTCCAGTAAGAATGAAAAACAGGTAGAAAAAGAAGAGAGAGGGCAAAGTAGAAAGGGAGAAGAAAAATAAAGACAGCATTTGAATTTTGAGCTTCACAGGCAACCAGGACGTTTCAGAGAAACTAACCCTAATTTCAAACAGCCGCTCTGGGAAATCAGGACAAAACCAGCCTTAAAATATGTACCTTTAGTTAAACATTTCTATTTTTAAGCTGCAGTTGCTGACAAAATTTTGAAAAAAATAACATGTAAAGTTCAAGTGCAGTTTTTAGAGGAAAAAAAAAATCATAAGTACCTGCACACATTCCTGTGAGCACATTTTTTCCAAATCAGTGCTGATACACACATCATGCTATGCACATAAACAGACAGAAGGGGAGAATGGCATAAAGCATTTGAAGAAGTCTGACCTGTGGCCAGCTGATCCACACCAGCAGTAATCCTTATCGCATGCACAAGCACTGCTGATCAAGTGCAATTTGACTGCTGTATCTGGTTCAGTCGGTGGTTTGGATATAGAGCAGTAGAAAGCACCATTTTGCCAGAAGTGCTCCACACACACCCCCTCCTACTGCTTAACTAGTGGGATATAACCCATATTGCTGTCCCAGCGAAGGGTAAGCAAGCCTGGTCTTGGAAAACAGAAGAAAACAAAAAATTTAAAACCCAACTACAGTATCACAGAGTGCAGTCTTTTATCAGGACTTGTGCTGGACTCAGGTACCTGTTTTGGGACTCCTTAGTGTCATAGGCAGTACAGGTAGTTTGGCACATGCACACATGCATGTACACTGAGACTTGACAGTTATCAGCTTTCAGAGGCAATTAATGATATCTTCTGTCCTCATTTTCGTGTTGCCATCCAAGTCTCACTGATGTGTTTGCTGAAATCAGGTAATTTCTGAAGGTTATTCTGATCAGATATCCAAAGACACCTGGATATCGGGCACTACTGAAATGCTGTATGACTGATATGACCCTCAATGCTGTACTAACTAACCTTTACATAATCTTCACTTTATTTGTCTTCGCAACTTGTCTGAGTTTGAGAAGAATTATCGCTACCTTTCCACAGAGGCAGGAAAGGGCTCTGAACAGCCAGCCACGGTGCGAGGAGCCCCTCTGCACGCTGCTGCCAGCAGCTCTGCCTCCTCCTGCCTGAGATTTGAGGGGAAAACAGCGTTGCCCTTGCAGTTTGGGCATAGCTTGCTTGTGCCAGACCACACCAAGCACCCCTGCTCAGCTGAAGCCCCAGGGTTCTTTAATCCCACTGAAGCATAGCCTGTTCTCCTGAGCTTGTCCCTGTCCATGAGGGAGCATCTCTGCATAGATGCAAAGGCTTGGGCGGCTGAAGGTTGTGCACCGTGTTGCCGGGAGGGTCTGTAAGTATGCGGGGCTCTGCAGCTGCTGTGCAGGTTTCGCAGAGGTACGAGGCTTGACTCAAGCACTCAAATTCCAGGTCCCACTTTAGATATTGCAGTCCTTTTCTCCTGAGATGTTTTGGTTTCTACATCACTTAGGTTCTGCAATGCTGATCTGAGCAGTATCTAAATTCCCATAAATACCTATGATGGAGCAAAGAGCTGAAACAATTCCTGAGTCCCAGCTGGCACTTTACTGCCTTTCGCTTCATGAAAGCCCATGTGCAGCACTTACACATCGATATGGATCTTACTCATATTTTTCAAATTCATCCTCTATAATGAAACGGCAAAAATCTGATGTAACACAGACATTTAATAGAAGCTTCCCTGGGAAAAAAATAAAGACAACACAAATCTCTAACAGGGGGTTAGGGTGAATAGTGAAATGGTGCAAAACTAATCAAACTAATTGACCTCATGATACAAATTGTACTTGTCTCCTGAGAAAGAAATTCCTCCTCACCAGGTTCCTGTCACTTACGTGGGAACTTCCATTCTGCATTCCTGCACTTGGAGAAACAAAATTAATGGTGGGATTTTTTCCCAAAATCCACTGAAGGCAGGCAAGTGTAACCTCTATTAGAAGCATCCTGTGCAGCAGTCCTGATTCATCCACTTGTGGCTGGTTCTGGTTTTTTATTATCTGCTTCCGAGCATGAAGCAAAGCTCTTTTACACTGACCCAAATTTCTGTCCAAGCTTCAGCTCCCTCCCTGGTTTCTGGAAATTTAATTTGCAGCTCCACACATGTTTATTTTAAACATCTGAAGCATCGCAGCTTTCAAAAATGGCAACAAGCAAAAGTCAATATCGTACATTTTCTGGCATAATACCCATTTCAGCAAGTATCCATCCAATCTTCTCCTCCCCAACCATTAAGCAAAACACACAGCATTCATTAAATACCAAGAGAGCAGAAGGTAGAGAAGACAGAAACCTCAAATGCAGGCTGCATCAACCCCGTCCATCCCTTATAATTTCACATTTCGTTGTCCTAACTCAGGCACATGCTTAGCAAAAATTTGTGCCAAGCCTGAAGACAACTGCACAAAACACAGAGCTGACATAATTTTTCATCCTCTTAGGCCTCATCATCCTTGAAAGTCTGGCTTTAATGGGACTTCTGCCTCCATAACAACAGCAGAAATGGGCCCTTGTGGGACAGCAAGACAACAGCTAGGCTGGTTTCAGACCTGTGATATTTCATTGAGCTGGCGCAGATTTCAAATGCAAGGGTAGCCCTGAGAACTAAAATAAGACTTAGTAATAGCCTGGCCCAATGGAAATCAATGGGAGCCTTGCCACCAACTTAAACAGAGCCAGAATCTCACTCACTGCTTATATATGTAGGAGCAAAAGATGAGGGAAAAGATCTTAAATAAATCATTTCCCAAATAGGAATGATTGCTTTTATTTCAGTCCTCCTGGAAGGAAAAATGATTATGCTTTTTAGCTGTCAGAACAAAACGCCAGAGTAATTCATAAGGTATTACATTAATGCATATAAAACAAAATGAAAAACAGCTCCAGAGTATGACCTTTCACTCCAGCAAAAGCTGGAGCAAGTGTACTGCAGGCCAAATTAATACCCATTCTACTAGGCAAATAAATTCAAAACAGCGAGTCACTCAGACTCTCCTCAGTGTGTGGGGAAATCAGAGTTTCAGGTCAAAGAAGACATCAACTCTGAATAGGAATCAGAGCAGTAATTCAAAATACCAACATACAACACTGATATTTTTAATTATTTTTTTTTCTAAAGTATCCTGGTGATGTCAAAATGAGAAGAGGGATTATTAAAATGTATCTTGTATCATTGCAGCATGATCTGAAATCTTGGAATCAAGTCCACGATTTTATTTTCAGCTCTCTGGACCTTGGTCATATATTGTCTTTAGGCAATAAAGCTAGAAATCCAACTTGCATATGTGCACTTGTACACACACAGTTAGAAAAAGAGGTCTTTGAGACATGTGGTCTGGTAAATGCAATGAGAATTACAATAAATAATTGTGATATGCTTCACAAAAAAATCTAACCAAATCCCATGACAATTAAGAAAAAATTCCCCAAAACCTTAACAGTAAAATAAATTGAGTTTACGTAAAAATGTAACGAGGGAGCTTTTTAATTCTTAGCCGAACAAATGGTGCAGAAAGGATCAATATATTAAGTACAGTATACTGCATAATACCATACAAACAGAGGAAGTATATTTACTGCAGAGGAGACAGTCTGCTATAGCTCTTCAAAAGCAGATATTTAAAGTTTACTTTCACATGGGTTTTCACTTTTTGACCTGCTCTTGACCTGGGTAATACTTGCAGACCAGTGAGTTTAAGAAGGCCTGGGATCTATTAAAAGAGTAGTAGCTTGACTTTTACTGACTAGCACGCTGATGCTTTAAAGTAAATGTTATGGTTTGTCACAGGAACCAATTTGGTTACCGTTTGTTCTTCCTGCCCCTGCCTGCTGATATTTTTTCAAGTGTTTTTCATTCTTTAAATTCTATAAAGAAATCTGCATGCTGTTATTTTAAACTTCTGTATCTTTCTTTTGAGTAGTTCATATTTAGACACTGGGCAGTATACCCAAAGTTTAACCCAAGTGCCATTTGGTAGGACTTGAACTCAAAGTGCACCACTGTTATGTTCTTCTTTTCTGGCCACTCAGTTATTATGGCAAGACATCCCATTTACATGATTTTTAAAGGCATAGATGGCTATAATTCTTCTCCCCCTAAATTAATCAGAACAGAAGCAGTACGCTGTGTATGCAAGTACTTCATAGAGGGAAAATATTCACTTCGTCACCTGTTTAAATCTGCACTTCAGTTATTATTGGCTTTTTTTGTTACCATCACTATCTCCCGTTATAGTTTTCAAGCTTTATGCAATACGTAGGATTTTGTTATATATGCCAAAACAGCAAGAAATTTTGAAGAGTTTGGCTGGACAGAGGCCTGACCCATCCCCTTAATTTTACAAGGGAAAATCTTGTTATACCTATCTTTAATTTGCTGGCTTAAAAATAGTTCTATTTCATTTAATATGACAAAAAAGGTGCACAATTCTTTTTTCCCCTTGAAATTATAAGACCTTAAAATCTGGAGTCCGCAGGGAGAGGCCCCAGCAAGTCCCCAGTTAGTAACATGCCTGAGAAGTCCTGCATTTTTAAGGCAGGGGATGTACATATGAAAACAAAGGAATGAATCAGCCCTCAGCAGACACCAGCAGATACTTGACACGCATGCAGGAGAGTCTGAAGCACAATTTGGGTTGAGCCATATTCTTCCCTGTAAAGCATTAGGTTCAAAGGTGTAGGAATTGTGTAAATCCTCTAACTTGTGTTTTTCCCATGTCTCATTTTTATTTGCCTCAAAACAAAGGGCTTGTGTACTAGCAATGGTTTATGTCCCAAAATGATATCAACTGTGTAAGTTTATGTTCACAAAACTAATCACCTGCATTCTCCCAGCTCAATGCAGAAGGGG
>Ga0181612_135711_pt1 | contig 10155 bp, 10 predicted proteins | sample HoacroProtozoa21_FD_119630 | JGI IMG/M metagenome (GOLD analysis project Ga0181612, IMG submission 119630) | Hoatzin crop microbial communities from Cojedes, Venezuel. Combined Assembly of Gp0051906, Gp0051904, Gp0051908
GGAGCACTGGTGGAGCTACAACGTGAAGGTGGGCAGATGGCATCACTTTGCCTCCCTTGTTGGAGGGTGCTGCCTGCTTCTCCTGCAGCTGCATCACCCACTGTGTGGGACCAGACCCTTCAGTCATGTATGGCATTGTACAGTAGGGCAAAGTCCAGCCCAGCCAGGTCTGAGCTCAACTGGGGCCCCAGTACAAAGGCTAAAATGATCCCCCTGTGCGCTCTGCAGGGCTCAGCGTCTCGCAGGCTGCTGCCAGCTAACTGGAGAGGTAGCCGAGTAAGAAAATCGTTATTTTCATTTGGTAAACAGCACGGAGTGGCCCTTCCCACGTTTGTTGCTCCCTATTCAGATTATTCATTTCCACACTATTAAAATGCGAATGTAATTCCTGCCCTTTAAACTAATTCATGTAGAAACTTTTCCTCCAACCACTGTGTAGTCTCTTAATGAGAGCTGGGACTGAGTAAGCCAAGGATGGAAATTAAAGCGTTACTGAAGTGCTCCACTCCGTGCTGCGTTCCTGAGGTGTCTTATCTGGTCCTGTACAATTGCCACAGGCCTTTCGGGGCCAGATTCTGCTCTGCTCTGCGCTGAGTTTAGGCAGCAGCTGCCTGACCAGAGGTGGCAATTTTTGCAAGCGTAAGGCTGGTGCAAGGGAGGAGAGAGTCGGACCTGCTGCCTCCTTCCTGGCAGGAATCAACTGCTCCACTTGAAGACGAACCTTAATTGCTGCTGAATCAGTTAGGCCATCTTTAATCAAATCCTCCCCTCCTCAGCTTTGACATGTGATTTTTATCTCTTTCCCTGTCAACAGTATTTAGTTAATGGCTTTCCTGGCATGAGCCAACATAGTTTCTAATCTATTCAGTTTTTGGTAATTCTTCCTCTTACACTAGGAATAACCCCATCATATTTGCAAACCAGAGCTACCCCAGTGTTACCCCAAGTTTGCACAGTGAAAAGGATGAGTTATCCGCACAGGCACCTGCCTGTTGTTCCTTCGCTGCGGGACTGCCGCTGAGTCTTGGCTGACGTACAGCCAGGTGAACTTGGAAAGCCTTGTCCCGGGGACCTGCTGGCTGTCCCCGAGGTGATGTCTCATGGCTGGAGGGAAATCCAAAAGCCAAGAACCAGCAGGAGGCCCCAGTTTCTTCTCCACTGCTGAGCAGTGGGACAGAGACCGTGCTTATTTGGAGCAAAGTCTAAAGTTACAAGCTAGACCAGAGTAAGTTATTACTCAGCACAAATAAACCTATAATAATGTGTCCATCTGCATTTATAGATAGGAATTTAACATGAAGCTAAACAGATTAAAAATAACTGGAGCTGCCTCTGGCTGCTTGAGGAGTGACAGCGATGCTGTGTATGAGCAGACGCTCCCAGGACACTTAGGCACAAGTGAGAAGAGACAACAGAAACCAGAAGCGAAAAAAGACACTTTATGCAGCTGATCCTTCTGCTGATGTGGAGTTGTTTTGCGCCATGTATCTTCTTGTGCTCTACTGAGGTTAATTTTAAACATGTCGGTTGATGGGGCTTCTATGGTTTCCCTGGGGAACTCATTCCTTAGCCTACCCTAAATTTCCCTTCATCTTTATCTTAAATCTTCCCTTTTTAAAGAACACTAATGAAGTGAAATACTCCTTTCTCTTCTGTGTTTCTTATGATATTAAAATATATTCTTCCACACCTGGGTTGGCAGGTAGGGATTTAAATCCATTCTGCAGCTATGCTGGAGCACTGAAGAAATGTGGAACTCCATGGGAAAGGGTTTGTAATAAACTCCCTGCAACTGCAGAGTTGTAGACTCAGATGTGGGTTTGCTTTATAGGTCTCATCTTCACTGTCTTGTTTCCTCTCATCCTTCAGTGTTTCAGTGTATCCTAGAAGAACAGTAGGAAAACACATATTGTCCAGAATTTTCAGACATTACAAGAGCATTCAGAGCAGAGGAGTTTTCTGCCAGGACTGTGTGATGTTAGAGCAAAGGTAGATAGGATTTCATAACCGACCACTGCAGGGAACCTCCAGAAATGGGGCTTAGAAAACAACGTGCCAGTGGGTATTAACCTCTTCTAATCGACACCTGCTTCACTGTTAGATGTTATTTTACTAAAACTGCACAGAAAAAGGGAAGTTTTTTCTGATCTTCTAGGTTACACTAGAAAAAACGAAAAAAGAAGTAACTGCAATTGATTTAAAACAAAGTATTTTTTTTTCTGTGACAACTTAATAAATAAACAAATAGATCAAATGTTTTGTTTACAAGCTTTTTGATATTTTTTTAATGGAAGTGAACTAAATATTGACCTGGATATTTTGAACTGAACAATTGGAATGGTTTAATTTTTCTTGATTTTTGTTTCTTATACTTTCTCCCACTGTTGAAATGCATTATACAAGCATTTGTGGGAAAGTTACACATAATACTTCAGAATAGCCTGACCAGATTTAAAGAAAAAAAGCCACATTTTTTTGTCCATCTCTGATTTTAATGAAAAATAAAATTGAGGTTCATATTTGCATAGAGATAGAAGATCCAAGGGAATGCTGGTTTTAATGTTGCATTTAAGCATTTTTCTTTCAAAACGTCTTGGAGTGGAAAGGAAACAACGTAGGCAATGAAAGAGAACAAAAGCTCGATGCAGAGACAAGCATGGTGACAGTGCAGTGAGGAGTTTATGACTAGAATTGTTCAAACAGCTGGAGATTGTATTACACTGTTTATCATGTTTAAGCCCGTGTCAAAATGACACATATTGTGGAAGTTTTTGTGTGAGATTGTGAACTAGGTATTATGTGAAAAAGTCAACCATATGTTACAATATTCTTCTGGGGACAAGAAATCTAGCTGAGACTAAAGCGAAGGGTGAGTTCAGTAAAGGAGTCATCTTCTCTGGAGACAGAGGTGACAGTGTGGGCTGCATACAAAATACTTGTGTGGTTTGCAGAGCTCCATGACTCATGTAATTTAGTTGACACTATTCCCCCACTTTTTATCTCTGTAGAATTTTCTTGGGTTTGAGGTATTTTTTTCCCTTTTTTTTTTTTTTTTTTCTCTAATTTCGGGGGGGAATCAGTTCCTTCTCCTTCACATTTTCTTCAGCCTGTGATGATCCCGAATGAGCGTACCTGTGGCTGGCTGCCTGGGAGTCACGTGTGTCGTTTCTGTTTTCCCTAACTCGGAGACTTGTTCTTGTCATCACATTTTGCTTGTGAACACAGCTAAAATTTGCAAGTCAGCAGAAGACTGGGGCATGGCAGAGAGCACCCCTGGCCGACTGGACAGATTGAATTTCACCCCTTAAATATGTTTCAAACTGCGAGAATTCAAGCAGCTCACAATTTCTGTGGTCATTTGTGCTAATAAAGTTTGACAGCCTGAATGTTAATGGAAAGTAAACAGGACAGGGGGTGCTAACAAGGTCATAATGAAGCTCACATTTAAATTGAATTGAAATGAATATATGAACGCTCATGAGAAACAGTTTGTCTTTCTCCTCTAGGCTGTAGTGCAGCATGTGGTAGCAATGGGCAGTTTGTGAGTGGCAGATAAAAAGGAAGCTATAGCTATTCTGCAAGGACAAATTATATCTAGTTTAATAAAACTGAAGCTAGAAAGGAGGGAAGCGGGGAAGGGTGCTCCTTTTTAGGAGCCCACCAGTCACGGCAGCTCACTCTTGCCCTCTCATTGCTGTGACTCCCAGCTAACCACACTTCTGTCTCCAGTGTAATTCCTATTGATTTCAATGGCACAAGCCTGCAGGGAATCCTGATCTGGGGTCAAATTTTACCAGATGTGAATACTCTCAAGTCCTCTTAAATCTGATTTTGAACTCAGGACTGTGTCACTGCTTGCAGGAGGGGGCTCAGCTGTGATCAGGCTGGTGAGCGGATCCTTTAAAGAAGCCTTTTGCTACCGCCATGGTCAATCTTTTAATTTATTGTATTTTAAATAATGGCTGAATACAGACAATTGAGTTACTTGCATTCTTGCGCTCTCTTGCATACAATGAATATGTCATAGCCGAGGAATTGGGCTGACTTATCCAAAGCTGTTGGCTCTGTCTTTCCAGGCGTGCTTTCCTAATTCCAGATGGATAAGAGAACAGTGGTGTGCAAGGAACCATCCTACTCCTTCCCCTCCTCCCAACTTTGGCATAGTTGTGTTTATTGCCTGTGACTGAGGGAGTTTCAATATCCTTGCAAAGTTCTGTCTGAGGAAACCTGGCGAACAGAGCGTTATTGGTGCAAAACCCTCTGTAACCATCAGATGCTTTTCCGTGACTCAAAAACATTTCAGGCTCTTTTGTAATAAATGTAAATGGCAAACCAGAGGTCAGGGACGGTCTCAAGGGCAAAGGCTTGTGTCTAATCTTTATTTTCTCTTTATGAGCTGCTGGAACAACTTTGTAGGTATGAAAGAAATGAGCAGAAATGTGAGACAAGGCAATCTTATTAGGAAACGGGTACATAGCTTCTCAGACTTGGTCTTTGACCTCCTTTGAAATAACTGTGGGGCCAGGATCCTCAGATGGTGCAAAAGCATAAATGTAGCTGCAGATTTACTTTAGCAGGGATTTAGTGTTTCTGTTCAATGATAGCTTCACTCCCCCCACCAGAAGATGCTTGCGGCAGAAGTTTTCAGCCATTTTAAGCTTGCTTTTAATATAATGGTTCTCTTTACATATTTTTCAAATGACTGTAGAGATGACAAGTTGCTTGAGCTTAGCGTTTCTGGATGTCTTCAGGAAATGGGGCCAGTTTGAGAGATAAAGGTTTTGATCTGGCAGTGATCTTTAAAGCCGATCCTCATAAGCTTCCTTAGAAATTTGCATGGATGGGGGCAGTTTTGGGTTGAACTCTTGATTTAATGAGATTACATTCTTACCTTTACAAAAACAGGGTTTTCACCATTTAAAAATCTCTTGATACTCTTTGCAAGGATGGAGATAATACTGCCGGATTGTTAGGCTGAATGCTCAAGTTTTTGAATAATCTCCATGTTTCATTAGTGCCCTTTAGATGACTTTTTGCCTGACAACCAAGAAGTGAAAGGGAAGAAAACCCCTGAATTCCTTTTGCATCCAACAAGATGTTCCATTTACCACTCCACCCCACGCAAGATGTTTCATTTTTGGGCTGTTGCATTTAGGGTAGGGGAAGCAAGATTTGCAAAGCTGGCCAAGGCGGAGGAAATGCTGGCACTTGCTTTGTACTGTGACCAATTGGATAAGAGGCTCAGCTCCAATCTGGGAGCCCCAGGTTTGATCCCCTTCTGTTTAAAAGATATCCAAATCTTACCCAACCAGACTGGAAGTCCTTTCAAGGTGGGGGACTTGCTTAGACTCTCCCCAGTGCTCCACTTTGCGTAATATGCTGGGACATGAAGAGAAAGGGCCCTGCAGCCTCGTGATGGCCAGCCAAAGGTGAATGCTGTCCTCAGTCCCCTCCACTGGCCAAAACTGGGCAGCAGATTCATCCAGCAGCCAGATATTGTTTCCCAGCAAACAAAACATTTTCCAGGAAGTTTGCTGTGTACCAGAAAGAGATTTCATCCATTTCTTGCTGAGGCATTGCATGCCTGCTGCAGCCGATGCTAAGTTTCCGAAACCATCCCATGCTGTTCAACCACATTAAATATTACGCTGAAGCTAATTAAGCTGACAGTTTGGGAATGTTTTTGTTAACTTTGCTTGCTGAATTTCCTCTCCCCCTGGACCCTGGCTCTTGTAAGTAACTTTCAAAAACTGATTCAGAGAATTTTTCCTTTACTGTGTTCACACTGGTGTCAGCCTGTATGTTGACACTAGACTTACTGCCTGTATTCGTATAAAGGAAGAGGGCACATCTAAATGCTTCATCTAGTTTAGTCTAGAGGGATGTGACTGACAGGCCTTTACAACACTTGCTTAAGAATGAGACAGTTGAGTCTCTGACACATTGATTTCTCCTTTAGCTGAATATCCACACCACGGGGTTTTCTGACAGCACTCCAGGCATCCCTCGGCCCTGCTGCAGGGTGTCCGGAGGGCTGAGGCAGGTCCTGCGCTCCTCGGCTTGGGCCAGTCCCTGTAAAACACCAAAGCAGAAGAGCCCTGATGTGTGGGGCAGTGTGCAGTGGAAGCTTGCAGCCAGGGCCAGATTTATGACACAACAATTTCTGTCTTGGAATTTTAATTTTTAGGGTTCTTCATATTTTATGTGTAAAAATGCATTTGAGGAAAAATGTAGTCCTGTCAGGCTTTAGGCTGCAGGTCTAAGAATTGAATACTCAGATAAAAGTCTAAGCTGTTCCATAAAGACATCTCAGAGACCTTCACCTACCTTCAGGCTGGTTCCTATGCCAGGAAGAAAAATTGTGGCAGGCCTTCAATCTGATGAAATTCTTCCATTGCTTCTGCGTGAGGAAGTGGCTGAAGTGACAGAATTTGGTCAGTCTGTAAAAGCTGTTTCAGTTGTTGCTGAAGGGCCAATCCTCATGAAATCATCACGAACTTTTTCCTTTGGGATGATATACATGGTCAGGTCCTTGAAAAAATATCCCATACTTTAAAAAATGCCCCCTGAGCATCGGAGTGAATGCAGGCGAGGGCACAGTGCTGCGTGTTCTGCAAGTCCCCTGTGAGAGCAAAAAGGAGACAAACACATCGGGGGACTGGTGAGGGACAGGAAGGGGATCTAAATATGGCATAGTACATCCATTTATTTTCCTGTCACCCCAGACATATTAAGCACTGGCACCTATAGCTGTCAGATAAACAAACTGTGCTGTCTTTTAGAAAATATGTGAACAGGGTTGCTCATTGTCAGTCTTGCAGGCGAAAAATAATAAACACAGATGTGTATTGCAGAGGGATGGAAATGCTCTGAATTCTCCCAGCTGAAATCCAGACTTTGAGAGGAGCCAGAGAAGGGACTCTCCCTGTATGTCATCGGTAGTGGCAGCGTGTGGGCTGTGATCCTCTTATTTAAGGACTTGAGAAAGTTAGGAGGAGGACCTGGCATGCTCCTTAAGTCGTTGATAGGCTTTTCTGTCCCCTATGTGGTACCTGTTTCTTTTCCTGCCTATTCTGATCCCTCGTGGGCTTCATCCTACTTGGGCTGCGGTAGCAGAGAGGATGTTGATGGCATATTAGGGCTGCCAGCCCTATTATTCTACCTTTTATACTTGTATGTAACTTTAAATTTGAGCAGGGAGCTGGTCTGTGAGCTTCACTGCTTTGAGACTATGTGGCTGTTAAAAAAAAATTGGATATAAATTTAGATTTTATTAATCCTGTATATGAAATAATGCTTTTCTAAGGGACAAGAGTATACTAATTATGACTGACTTCATTAGGCAGCAGTTTTAAGAGAACCCAAAACACCACTCAAGTATGTCTAGTAACGAATGACCTAATTAGCAAACCCTGCTGTCTGCATTGTACCCATCACTGGGAAATGTTAGGAGTTTTCAAATTAAAATGTTAGCTTGAGTTGTTAATCGTGTGCCCTCTATAGACAGTTCTTGGTGCCCCATTATAGTAACTGTGATTTATGTGGTTGCGCGCCACATAAAACCGCGCGAGAGGCTGGATTTGCCCTGTTGTTCCTGTCTCGCAGCGAGCTGTGTCTGGGAGGGCCAACGCGTGCCTGGGCAAGAGCAGGGCGGCTGGCTCTGGAGCTCTTCCGAGCACGGCCTCCACGTCCGGCACCTGCTTGCCATGGCCAGGTTGGACTCTGCGCCTCCTCCCAGGCCTTTGCCAGCGTCCTGTAGCTGAAATCTACTTACCCATTCCTCCTCTAATGACATAATTAGCTTTCCACCTACTGCACTATGCCAGCAAAGCCCAGTGATCTCATTACTGGTTTTAATCTGTGTTGTGCTAATGCTTAGAGGTCCCTGTCACAAGTTAGATCCCATTTTTTAAACTTTTTCTGGCTGAAACGGGGGGCAGCTATGCAAGAAGACCATAAACACCTAGAAAATTATTTTGCTTCAAGCACGCTTTTCTAGCTTGTTGTCTCTAAAATCCCAAACTGCAAAGATTTGTTTTGTTTGGTCTGTTTATTTGCAGTGAGAGAATTTTGTCCTGGCTATGTTTGGATAAATCCAAAACCTCTAGAATAAGAAAGTTTCTCTAATAAAAAAAAAAGTGCACAATAACTCCTTCGTAGTTCTCATCAAGGAACTTCCGCCCATATTTTGAGATCCGAAATAAAATTCCCTGCATGCCGGTATTTTTCGGTTTATGTCAGTGTTCAGAAGTTCCCAATGTGCCAGATGCTGTATAAACAGTAGGGAAAGGTTCAGTGCAAGTAAGTTTACAATCTAAATAGAAAACAAACTGGGATTAAGCAAAACTTGGGAGAAGTTCAGGACTCCCTTTTTTTTTTTTGGTGAGATTTCTGAAGCCCCAAATATAGTAATGATTAATTTTATTATTGTTTATCCTACAAAAATTATAGGATCAGTTCTCTGGATCTTATCATGAGTGCTACCTTAATTAATGTTATTTGGAAAGTCCCAGCACCTAGAGTTAAGATGTTGCTTAAGACTCAGCTTGCATATAAAAAAAACCCAACAAGCTTCTTGTCTTTGTGGTTTTTAAGGGAGTTTGAAAGCATGACTGAGATCTTGAAAAAACCTCCTAATCTGTGATTTTAAGAACTCTGACTCATGATTTTTTAAATGTCTAGTGTTAGGAATATTGGTAAAATGCTCATGAGAGAAATCCAGCCTGACGCGAGGCTCAGGAATCCTTGTTGCATAGTAGGATTTTCATTGTTCTGCCTTAGAGTTTATTTTGTACAGCGTCCTGCAGAAATGGGAGTCTCCCCTTTCAAACCTCTACAAAAGTGAAGCGCCAGCAAGCAACGCAGTGTTTAATTTCAGCTGCTTTCGTTCTCCAAGCCTTGCTGCCTGGTTCGTAGAGGAGGTAGGACTTCTCAGAGGCGTATGCCTTGAGTTTTGGAATCTGCCAAGTACCGATCCTGTCGCGGGGGAGCTCCTGAACACAGAGAGCTGCTATCGGAGGGTCAGGCTGTGCCGATCCCACCGCTCCCGTATGGCTCACCCAGCGCGCAGCAGCCGGGTACGTCCCTGCGGGAGGTTCTGACCCCTGCTCTGGACGGGAAGCTGGCAAACGGTACGCTGCAAGGTGTTGAGGGGGAAATAGATTAGTCTGAGACAAAGCGAGTCTCAGAGCTGTCACGGTGCTTTAAAAAATAAAGCTTGAGGTAAACAAAGCAACACGCCTGTTTCCACGCAGTCTGTGGGATTGCTGCTGCCAGCCTTTCCGATGGGACCAGGAATTCCACCTATTTCCTACCCCAGCTCCTTTCTGTGTCCCGATGCTGAGCAAGACTCCCCACGTGGCCATGCGCATGGCGAGCGTTGGCTCCTGCCAGGGAAACTGAGGCACTGGAGGAGAAGGGGCTTGGCCTGGCAGTGCACTCGGGAGCACCCGCCCGGGCTCTGTCCCACGGCGAGGCGGGGGCACGCTGGGGGCTCCGATACCGCTTGCAGTTTCTTGCCTTAATGCTTCATCATGATTCCCTGCTTTATGCACTGTTAGTACCATATGGTTTGTATTTCAAATCTTTATATTTCAAATTCGTTAAGCGCCAGATCATTTAATACTTCTCCTGAGACAACTGGATGTGTTTCGTCTTTGCTTTTGTTGCTGCTGCTGCTGCTGAGATGGTGCCCTAGGCAGGACTCGCTGGCTGAGGAATTTGGAACAGCCACAGCTGCAAAAGTTCGAGAAAGTGTAGTAAATACAGGACAGAGAAAAGGAAAGAAAAATGCAAAAGCTACAGGGGATCACAGGTGTGATCACGTCATTTAGAGACTTCCAAGCATGATCATTTCCAACAAAAATGTTTTTTACTTTGTTTTTTGAATGAATAAGTAATTGGCACCCCTGACATGGAGCACCCGTGTGACTGGCAGCGGGACTGCCTGGCTGTGCCCTGCCTGCCCCTCTCAGAGTTATTGCAAGGAAATGAGGATTTTCTGCCCCCTACTCTGATTTTGCAATTCTTTTATTAATTGGATTTGACTCAAGTCAGATGAAACTGAAGCTGGCCTGCCACTCATCTCCCCTTTAAGCTCTCCGAACAAGACATACATGATATGTATCTAATTTTTTTTTCTTGTTTCTTGTTAAA
>Ga0181612_174263_pt1 | contig 10155 bp, 7 predicted proteins | sample HoacroProtozoa21_FD_119630 | JGI IMG/M metagenome (GOLD analysis project Ga0181612, IMG submission 119630) | Hoatzin crop microbial communities from Cojedes, Venezuel. Combined Assembly of Gp0051906, Gp0051904, Gp0051908
CTTCCTTTTCACTCTGGATCAGCAGGGATTTTTTTGTCATAAATACCACATAGCATCATTTTCTTTCTCTGGTCACAGAAGACTGAAGACACCTGTAATTTTCAACAGCCAAACCTGTGTCCAGTACCAAAACAGCACTTATATTTTGCAATTCTTAGTTGCAGCTGAACATCTGGATAGTTATTTCTTCACCTATTTTCGTAAAGGCCTTTGAGGCAGTGCAATTCACAAAAGCAAATGATAACCAAGATTTTTCTGTGAGTTACCAAAAGTCCTTGTCAAGAAACAGAGAGCAAATGCACCCAGGCTGACACTTCGGATGCTACATCTGTATCGTTCTGTGAAAAGCATCAAGGGACATCCACTGCTTCATAAATCAGTAAAAACTGGGTGGGAGATATCAATATACTTCATTTATTTTGCCTGTCGAGCTGGAAGCCATGTGGATGCCACAGGTGCTAGATGCAAAGCTTTCTTGTTGAGGGTTGAAGGCTTGGGTACAAAACAATTCTTCACAGCAAGTCAGTCAGTCAGTAGCCTGCAAAACAGGCTTTCCAGGAGTGCCTTTGCATTACTTCGCCTTAGGTCCTTTTTAGCCCTGTTGCCAAACACTCGCCGCAAGGTGAGCCTTAAAAAGAGAATTAACTGCGCCTGCACAAGCTCTTTTCTTTATCTTCTCAGATGCCCAGGTTTACTGCCCCATATTGAAAAGTTTGAAGCCTCCTCAGTCTAATGAGCATTAAAATCCCAGGAGTTTTTCTGTCTGCACACTTAGAGTGTCCATTCCTCCTTTAACGCCAGTGCCTCATTAGTCCCTTCTGTAAAGCCAAGGCCAAAGGATCGAGGTTTATGAACACAAGGGTGAGCTCTGAGAGCACTAATTTTAGAGCACGTGACAAAGGAGAGGTGAGATGCCGCCATTGGAGACGCCAATGGTCCTAAGCATAGAAGACTGGTTACGTGAGAATTAAAACGTTTGTGACCTATTTAAAGATATAAGCCTAATAAACGATAAAGGAGGTGTGAACGGGGGTGGATTCCCTCGGTACATTAGTGCAGCTCCCATTAGTTTTAATGGGACTCAACATGAACAATTGTCCTCTTGCAGCAAGAACACACAAGCACCTTTAAATACCCCTTATGCTCAAAATTTGTTTTTAACTTGTTTTGTTAATTTAAAATACAAACTTATCTAATCATAAATTTATCCTAATATCAGATCCTCAGGCAAGAGCTTGTTGCATGAAATGGATACACATAGCTTGTGTTTAAAAAAAAAAAAAAAGTGACTTCATCCTTGCTTTTATAGGCCCACTAGATTCAAAGGAATAGCCCCTGGAAATAGTAACTGCTGTGATATGCTTATGGCTCCATTTACAGACTTTCTTATAGGTTCATAAATGGAGACTAGGAGGAGGAGGGAAAGGAATAAAATTTAATAACTGAATAAAAATGTAAATAAAGATTTGCCTAAAATTACTTGTCCAAGAAATAATTCTCCCTCCCCCTTAAGCTAATACTTTGATAAGCTCTGAACAGTGATCCTGATTTGGAGCGTGACCTTTGAAAATGCTCTCCAGCTTGATTAAAGATGTATTAAATTTGTTTAAATAAACCTCGTTGTAATGGCACATCATTTGTAAGAAGCTATTAGGGGGCTGGAAACTGTGCTGCTGTATTTGCATGAAAATGTGCCCTGCTCGAACTGAGGATCTCTCCTGAATTAACCGCAACGGAAAAGTGACACTTTCATAATTTTTTTTTACAAAAGGGGAAAAAAAACACACCCCAACTTACAAAACTTCATGCTAAGCTCTATGAGAAAGGAGGTAACTGCATATCAAAACCGGGTTATGTACACAACACACTCTTTGCCGAACCACTCTCCCCTCTTTTTTGTCAAGGTTTGCTTGACTTAAATTTCTTTCTTTTTGTCTGCTTTCTCTTTTTTTCACCCTTAAAATATCTTTGGGAAAAAAAAAAAGGAGAATAAGAAAATGTTGTCCAGTGTGGTTTTTCAGCTGATTGCGAGAAAAACAATCTTCTGTTAACAGCAGAAAAACACAGTAATAGAAAAACTTTAAAGAGACTGACTGACACAGATTGTATTAAAAAAACCAACACTTTCTCCTTTCAGCTGGGGTTTCAGGCAGTCAGATTTTTGCAGCAGTTCAGGAAAAGGAAAAAGTAGCACTGAATATCATGGAATTTATGTGATCAGGCAGAAAGGTGGACGAATAGATAGATAGATCCCATTCCTGCTTGAAGCATATAGATTGCCAAATGTACTTTAATTTCTTCCAATAGCTCCCAACTGAGTGAGTAACTGCTACACTAATGAAAAAGTCTCTCTCCCTTAAATCAAATTTTAAATTAAAACCTTTCCCATTTCCCAGCTAAAGCCAGGACTCCAGGATACATATGCGTACTTGGGGGCCTGGAGCCTTTCTTTGTGCTCCCTGTTCCTCACCACCTATTTCACATGTCAGCCCTCTACAGCCATCCTAGCACATGCATCCTTCGTTGTACTTCCAGCAACAGCGGCACAAGGCAACGTGGATTCATCTGCACGTGGTGTTTGGTGCTGCGAGTGCCGTGACTGCTCAGGGAGCCTCTGTGCACCCTCCAGCCCCCACCCCAAACCCTGAGCTTACACTGCAGAACATAAGGACTTCTTCTGAAGTGGTACATTACGGACTTTCATTTTCCTGCTGCTTCTTGTTGTTGTTTAATCTTACAGATCTTCTTCTCAAACTCTCCTCCAAAACCACAAGGGAAAAAACGTGCGAAGTCATGAGGCTCTCAGTAAGTCACACGAGTCAGCCGCACCGTGTGATGCAAGAGGGCATTGGCATGGGCAGTTTAAGGAACAGGGAAAGTCTGCCAGTTTTCGGCCACTTTTTCCTTCTGACTGGCTGTTTTTCTAAAACAAAGTAAGAAGAGTCACCTGTATTCTGCTTAGATCTACTTCTGTCACATTCCTCTGTATTTACTTTCTGCGCTAAGCTGTCATGATTCTGCAATTCTCTCTGCGTATGGGAGCTGCTGTGCTAATCACCCATCTCTCAACTCTTCAAACCTCTGTTATACACAGCTTGGGTACTCATGGGTGGATCCACAAATAGACAGAAGGATCCAAATGCTATTGCAAGCAGCAAAGGCCAACTCAACTTATTTCGCACAGTAAATCCCCGGGCAATATTTTTCCACGTTTCCATCCCACATTTCCTTCTATGAAGGGATGGCCAATAGCTTGCTAAAAATTGTCAAGAGTAAGTTGCACTCTTTTTACTGAAACCATACCACAGCGTAGCCAGGAACGCGAGTCAGGAGCCCAAGCTAGCAACCTTGCTTTCCAGATTATTCACAGTCTCTTTTCTATTTGAACACCAGCACAGTGCAAAATACATGGGTGTTTCAGGAGGCAAGATTAAAATCGTGCCCGATAGGTGCCCAGTGGTGCAGGACACAGTCAGCCTCCCACTTCTCCTGTGAGTCCTCTGCCCACTGATGCAGTGACCCACCTTGAACAAACCCTTTGAGGCTTTTCTCCCAGATCTGGATGGTCACAACATTCCCTGAGAAAGGGAAAGAAGATGGAAAACATCCTCAGGAAGGGAGAAGAAAGCTTTCCCCACATCTCCACAGCTTTGAGGAGGGCTACAGAGCTCCAGCCAAAATGTCTATGTGAAAGGGGTGGGGAACAGAGCCACCACTCGGTAGCTGCCTTCAGAAGAGCTGCCACCTACTCCGCTGTTCATGTGGACCTGTGCTCAGCGGGTGCAGATGTGGGAGCTGGGCTGAGACCCAAGCCTAGGCAACACAGAGCAGGCCAGCCAGCAGTAAAGTGGTAGGAACATTGAGAAAGACTACAAAATTTAGAGGTATACAGAGCAGAGCCTTCAGGCATCACAGCCATTAATCTACATCCCTGCAGCTAGCCTAAACCCTATTTTAGACAGACTAGTTATTTTTTATTTTGGGGAGTGGCCAACCCCTCTCCATAGGAGTATGGGGATCCACAAAAAAACCTTTTCTGCTTGGCAGCAGTGAGCTTCTGCCAGAAAGAGGACCCCAGTTTTCTTAGTGTCTGTGCCATCTTCCTATGTTAAAGGACCACATTTTGTTCTTCTGACATGTTCTCTCATCTCTTTTTGGTTTTAATTTACCATTCTAAATTGAGATACTAGAGCAGGTGGAAGCGACCAAGCTCCAGGCTAATTGGTTCATCATGCACGTTACGATAATTTTCATTCTGGATTTCAATAAGGTCAGTATGGAGACTGCCTTGGTCAGAGTCTGTAATGATCTGCTTATTAACTCTGTTGCAGGGTGCTTGACTGTAGTCATGTTATTAGAGATTGCAGCTGCCTTCAGTTCTGTGAACCATGTAGTTTTATTGGACTGTCTAATGTCCTGTGCTGGACTATCTCAGTGCTTGGTTTCTGTCCCAGCTGGCGCCAGGATTGTGTTTGTTCCTTTGACATACCTCCAGACACTCTGAAACTGTGTGTGTTATTCTGCTGGATTTTATTCCAGTTCCACCAGTATTTATTGAATACCGTGTTTCCTACTGCAGCACCATTAGGGAGGGTGCTTTCTTCACTGAACAATCTATTTATAATTTTTCCATCAAATTCTGGTATGGCAATCTTCTAGTTCTCAAATATTTTGAAATTTAGGCCCAGAAAACTTCTACCAGGACTTTACCAAATCCAGAAAAAGAGTGGATCACTAGTGACTGGCAGAAAAGGGAAACATGTCTGTGACAAGGGACAATACTCCTTATTTGTGCTGCAACAAAAAGTACCTTGCTATTGGGATATCTTAGCAAATCTGGGATCATTTTTGACACTAGGCTTTCCACATCTGAGCACACTACTAGCACTTTCAGCACTTCCTCATCTAAACACTGTTTCTAGAAAAAGACATTTTCTTGCTTAACTGACACAGAGATTCTTTTTAATGCTTTTATTACAATCAGATTTGATTACTGCAATGCATTTTTCTGCTCATCTTCCTCTTGTTGGTGTTAGTTCCTTTCAGTGGTTCAGCAAAACTTCTGCCACTGCCTCAAACTGCTGACAATATAAAACCTGTTTTCTATTATATGCATTATTCTTTGCACTGCTTCCCTGTTCGGTGATATGTAACCTTTAAACGGTCTGATTTTTAAGAATGAAACTCTTTACTGGGTACATGGGCAGGATCTTCTGATGTGGGTGGGAATGTCCCAGAGATGCTGGGTAACTTCAGGGTGGTGGGAGAAGGCCATGAGAAAGAGATGGAGAGGCATTTCATCAGTGGGAAAGCCAGCCTTGAGGGAGGGTGCAAAGTTTCTGCAGGTAGCTTCAACATGTTGATCAGATGAAAGAAGTTATGATTTCCCTAAGAAAAATGTTTTTGTTAGCTAATTGCTTTTCCCTAATGAAATTTTTGAAAGAAAGTGGTCCTAAGGTGTTCAACTGCCCTAAGATTTCTGTGTCAGAATTTCAATTCCAGATCTCTTGGTCTTCTGACGTATCCCTGATTTTCTTGTTACTTCTATCCCCATCAGTTCCTCTCATTTTTATTCTGGGAGGTATTAATTGTCTTAATGTTTTCAGTTTTGATCAGACAATCAAAAAGATCAGCACTGGCCTAGCTCAAGTCCAACTGATGGCTGTAGTTAAATTCACAGCAAATTGATGTGGAATGAAACTATACACATACGAATGAACATACATAAAAAACACCTCCCCCACCCCCCACAAGCATTCCAAGTAAAGCTTCCATTTTCACAGAGGACCATCTCTTAAATTAAACTTAGCTTATGGAAGTTTACCATGTAACATTCTGGACATCAAACTGCCCAAGCCAGAGGGTGTCTGACCTGTTTAGCCATGACAAGCCTTTGCTCAGCTCCCAATTTAAATACAAATGTTTGTCCAGTTTGTTCGTTCAAATTACAAGCTTCACTACAAGTTTTGATTACTACAACTCTCTCTGACTTTCTCAGATGAGCATCCAACCACGCAGGCAGCATTTTGGAGCATCTTGGGCCTTCACTCCTTGTAACGGACAGGGTTTTTTGTGTTTTGTTCGGGTTTGGGGCTTTCTGTTTGTTTGATTTTTTGGTTGTTTATTTTTTTCAGAAGCAACAGATCAGTGACTGTCTCTCTTCGTGAGGTTCCCATAAAAATTATAGCAGGCATCCTTCACTGAACTTAAAGATGGGAGGTTAAACAGCGATATTCCAATTGCTACTGCCAGACCTAAAGTAAACAAAACTGGACACATTGTATCGGAATTGTTGGCTAAATGATCTAAATGATCATGTCTGTCTCACCTGTTGTTGTTGTTATAATGAACTTTGGCTTCCACCCCCCCTCACCTCCCTCCGTTGCGCTAGCAATCCTGATGTCTCCAGGCTCGGCATCATGTCGCTTACTGCAGGCTCATTTCATTTCTCCTTAAGGAAGACCTTCCTCTTAGTCTTTGTATGTGTTTAAGGGAGGGGGTACCTTGCTGAAGAACTGTGTCCGGTTGCTTTGGAGCTAGGGGTTGCCTGGAATCATGTTTCCTCATGTATTCAGAGACAGTGTTTCTTCATTTAGGAAACCTGACATACTGAATACAGCTGCCTGACTAATAGTTAAGGAACAAATTATCAAGCATCCCAAGTGAAGTTGCTCTATTGAACTTTTCCTTGTCCAGCTTACATGGCATTTAATTAAATAATGCTCCATTGCACACCATTAAAAATTTTCGGGAAGACTTTCTTGTAATTAGTATCTCCTCTTAAAACAGAGGATACAATCTAGTCTCCAACCAACATAAAAGCCTTCAGTGTATGCCTCTGGCATTGGTATTCACTGCCTGGTTTACATACTTACATCTAATATCTCAAAGATTCCTAAAGCACCCATCACAGTGGTATCAAAGAATCCATAATTTGCAAAATAAACTTTGTATGAAATAAAACTATACGAATCATGTCATCTGCATCAAATTTACTGGGAATCTGTATTCCAGAGCTACTAGAAATTTACCTACTTCACACCTCACTTCTTTTTTGGTCATTTATTTCTACTTGCAGTTGGCTGAGGTTTCACGACTTCATTTTCTCTTTAATTTTCTGTTTCATCACACCATGTATGGAAGAAGAAAAACATCAGCTCGAAGTTTTTCCTTGAAGCATTTTTAGGTGATCAGGGAGGAGTGAGAGGAGAAAATTAAGCAAAGCCACAAGAGATGATTTATCCAGACGTGTAAGAAACTTCTGCTTCGAAGCTGCATCAGAGGATTCAATCCCAAAACAGTGATTTCCATAAAGCTCCATGTCTAAACCAGTCTAAATAATTAAGCTGTCCTAAAAATATTCATGCTTTTAGAGTTGAAGGAAAAAGCGCAAGGGGTCATAACTTCCTAATTACCTGTAAACTCTTATCAAAAATTATCAAAGTGCTCCTCCACAAAGAATAACAGTAGCTAGCAACATGAATCTCAAGTATACCGATGATAATTCCTTGACCAATTTTTCTAACACCTGTAAAATTCTCCAATAGCTTATCTAATTCTCATGCTCATTTGTTTAAAAAAGTTTAAATGTAAGCTTTACTGATTGCACTGATAGCTATCACAAATTTCCGTGGGATAATCACAGAATAAAGCACTGTGTAAATGGACTGTAATTGTAAGTTTTCAGTAATAACGTAATACTGACATTGGTTAATTATGGGCTATATTTGATCCATATGTAACACTCTAGTTGCTTCGAGTCCGTCACAGCCCAGACTGATTTTAGATACGAAAGATTTCTATTCCAGCCACAATAAATCACAGTGAGGGATGTTGGACTTTATTCTTTTAAAGCTTACAACAGGCCAAAGTTTTCAACTTTACGCAAAGTTAGAAATGCAGGGGTGGGTCTTTTGGGTGGGGGGGGGCATGAGGGTTGCTTTGCCTATTATAGATGCATTGCCCTTATTTGACACAATGATTGCATCAGAGAAGAGTATTTTCATAGCATTTTGTGTGCCTATTTTGCTTAAAGAAGGTGGAAGACAGCTCCTAGCTGTCCTAGAGCAGGGGCTTCCACTCACAAATCCACCTGAGTGCAGCAGGACACACAACAGGACTGAGCATAAACAAAAAACGGTGCTTCACTGCCAAGCGTTTTATAGGGTAAACTCTGTGCAAGAAGCAAAACTGCATTTCTAGGCAGCACCAGACATTAACCTTTAAAAAAAAAAAAAAGCTACAGCCCAAGCAGTCAGTATGATTTAAACATTCAGATAAACTCTAAAATTTAAGCAGTGAAATCCTGGGTCAGTTGAAGGCAATGGGAAAAAACGACCTAGGAAAAATAATCAGATCTACAGCTTCCTTAGCACAACAATGTCTTTGCTTCCCCCCCCCTTTTTTTTTCTAAATGTTATTTATCATTACCAGTAGCATGTGCCTCCCTCCCTTGCATGCCAAGGTGTCATAAGAAGTACTGCCATGCCACCCCTCCAGTCCAGATGAAGCTTCTTCCCCTCCCCTGTAGACCCGTTGATCGCTGGGTCCAAGACCTCAAAAACTCTCACGTTATTTACTGCTGTTCAATTTTCAGAGTCTGACTCTATTTCCTGAAGTCTGAGTTGACCCTGGCTGAATCTGGGGTTCAGTAGAAGACTTTCTAGCCTGGAGGATGGCCCTCAAGCCTTTAAATAGATCCTGATAAAATCAGTGTAGAATCAAAAACAGTCAATATAGCACCACAAAGCAGAGCAGGAGTCATGCCTGCTGTGAGCCTCAGTCTTAGCTGGTACAGGGGAGGGTAGGGCTGGACATGAGGGTAGCAGCACCATTCCATTCATCCCTCTACATTTCACCAAGGTGATACCTCTGGAGGTTACCAGACAGAAATACAAGGCAATTAGCAAAAAGACAAAAGGTATTTTCAGCATTTTGACGCAATATATAATGACACCTGTGCAATAAGAGCTGTCACATGATGTTTTACATCATGTCACGATGATGTCACAAAACATACTGTAGCCTTTCAGATGATGTGCTACCTCCTCTTACACCACTAGGTCACAGATGATTTAAGCAACCACTGTTCATTTTGAATTAGCATAACTGTTTGCAAAGACACATGAAAATAAAAACAAGGGTGTAGTAAGAATAACATTAGTCACAGCCATATTATGGCTATCAAAAAAAATTACTGAAAGTGATACTTGACACCTAAGTATAAACTTCAGGAGAAGTTACAGGTTAGCATCTGAGTTGTGGCAGGCTACCAAGAAACGCCTGGCAGGCATGTTATCTTTTTAAAGAGTCAAAAAGGCCAAGCTTCAAAGGTATAACACAGCAAATAAAACACAGGTGCCCTACAACAACCACTGAAAGGCAAGTGATGCTGAGCACACCTCACCGCCAGACAGTTGGAGCATTACCAAGCGCGTTGCTGTCATTCCCAGAAGTGCTCTGTTCGGAAGAGAATACCTCCAGGAATGTATATTAAAGAACTGAAAATGCTAATATGCTGGCACAATTTCTCTCAAGAAATCTCCTGCCAGGTGTGCATGGGGGGGGAAACAGGGACACACAACATAACCACAAAAAAACACCAGAAAAACCAAGATCATGGAAATGTGTGCATTCCTTTTCATTTAAACCCCAAATATAATTTGTTTGGCTTTTCTTGGGGTTTTGTTTATTTTATTATGTGGACCAAAAGTGGCTTTCCAGGTTACTAAAACTTATCACTGATACGAGCCACCCTGTGTGCACGAAACTATTTCATGTGGTCATTACCTTCCTCGAAGTGCATTTGAGAAGTTGCTAAAACAAATTGCAACCAGTCTGTAAAACGTACACAGAATAATTTTTTTCTTCTTTCTTCCTTATGCTGAAATAGCTAAGACTAATAATAATTTGGTTTCACTTGCAAAATGTATATCCTTAGGCTGATCATATGATTTACAGTGATTGCAAAATAGATTAAAAAAAAAGTATTTTAGTCACCTCAGTTATGAAAAAAAAAAAAATCAAGAAGTTACTAAACAACTGCAGCCAGAATTAAATATCTTAGGTACACAATGTATCTGCAGAGAACGCAACAGCTCCTTAACTTGCCCAAACCTTGCTGCCAAAAGTTTGAGTTGAGTTTGTCACTGAAAG
>Ga0181612_112627_pt1 | contig 10154 bp, 7 predicted proteins | sample HoacroProtozoa21_FD_119630 | JGI IMG/M metagenome (GOLD analysis project Ga0181612, IMG submission 119630) | Hoatzin crop microbial communities from Cojedes, Venezuel. Combined Assembly of Gp0051906, Gp0051904, Gp0051908
CAACAAACAAAACCTTCCTTCACTCACACAGGGCGTTCTCCCATTTGAAAGCCTCAGATCCACCTCCCACTGCCGCCGGCCTCTGTTACCCGTCCCTCACATACAAAAGAGAAGTGTCAACAGGCTAAGCACTCTAGGTTCAAGAGAGCTCTTTGATAATCCTTCTACCACTTAAAACCCTAACAACTCTTTCAAACTTCCTGCTATATAAAGATGCACCTTGTACTGAAGTAACTAGGTTTGAAGTTACAAGAATTTTACCTGTGTTCAGGCACCATACACCCCTGAATTCTAACAGACAATATAAAACGAATCAGAAATACGCCAACTCTGAACAAACTCTAGCTTAGTGAATTAAGTTTTAGTTTGAAGAAAAACAGGTAGCCTGAGTGTAACAGCCAGTAAGTCAGATACTGATACCAGAAATTATTTTTGAAATTTAAAAGTGAAGAGTTTTTTTTATGCAGCACTTCTCACTGAGAAGGTCCATGAAAAAAAGAAATCAGTAAAATGAAAACATTCAAAACCCAAACCCATCCCCACGATGAGGCAAAGCAGGTAAGTGCAAAGCAGTAACAAGAAACAGCAGGCTCCTGCTCCTGTGAGCACCTCCTTTATTCCAGGAGAGCTGGAGTAAAGTCCCTTCGAAAGCTTCTGACAGCCACCAATGAACACATTTGATTCAAAAACATATGGGACACCAAGAGTTAGAAAGACAATTTATTACATATTATTTTCATGATATAAGTTCATTCTTCTGCATTTTGAGATGTACAACAAAAATAAAAAAAAAAAATTCTTCCACTTTTATTCTACAGTAGAAGGTTTAGAACTTTTCACTGTTTTCCATATAATGGAAACCCACAGTAAATTCTCAGCCTTTTGGTGCAACAAGCCTATCTTGACAGCAGATGCACTGACTTGTTGCTCGAGATACATTAGGAAGCACTTCATTGCTACTTGTTTGGTAAAATAAGGAAGAGTTAAATTCTCTCTCCTTCTTCTGGGGACACTGTTTATCTTCACTCACATGCTTTCAAAAATATCTAGGATTGTTCTGCTGTAGCCTGGTCCTTGGCAGTCAGAACCAGCTCTGCAAGGGCTGGAAAGCTTTTTATGCTGCTTGTGTCCAGTCCCATCTTTCGTATCTAAAACAGACACAGAAGAAACATTAATTTTCTTTAAAACATAAAGACCATTATTTATTCTACTTAAAACATTTAGCAAAGCATGCGTTTTGTCCTGCATTAATGCGCGGCAAAAATCCAAAACTGCATATAGTCACAGAATCCCAGAATCCCAGCACGGCAGGGGTCGGAAGGGCCCTCTGTGGGTCACCCAGTCCAAACCCCCTGCCGAAGCAGGGTCACCCAGAGCAGGCTGCACAGGACCTTGTCCAGGCGGGTCCTGAATATCTCCAGAGAAGGAGACTCCACAACCTCCCTGGGCAGCCTGTTCCAGTGCTCCATCACCCTCAGAGTGACGGAGGATTTTGAACTATTGGGAATATCTTTCGTAACGATCCTCTAATGCTTTTAAGGGCATTACATTTAGGGATCATATTAATATATTCCAGGGTTTCTTGCTGCACACCATAAAGAAACAAATAGAAAAAGCCAAAGAAAATGTCTTAATTTCTTCCCAGAATGTTGTGTGACTATTCAGAACTATGAATTTGTCTATTGTTTCTCCACATATAAAATGTTCAGAATGATAATCCTTAGGAAAATAACTAGCATATGAGTAATTTTTTTCAAAACATTTACAATCATTTTAGCATCAGTTTTTCTGTACTATGATCCAGAAAAGAGTAATCTGTTGACAGATTTTTTGGTTCTGCCACTTAAAAATAGCCAAATGGGTTTTTAATTTTTGTAGCATCCTTCTGTCCTGAGAATATACGCTATACTGCCGCTAACAGCATAGTTTTAAAGCCAAGATATAAATTCTTTGGCAGACCTACCTAGCCAGCACAGCTGTGATTAGTTTGATTCCAACCTTGGCCTGACTCTCCAGCTCTATTTGCATCTGTAACAACTAATGGAGTTGATACTGCCTTTCCAATTACACAGCGACGAAAGGGAGAGTGGTTTAGAAGACACTGCTGCCTCATTTAGAAGCAAGGCAGTCGTTTTGCAGCCTGGTGCTCTGTAACGGAGCCGGTCACTGGCAGCTCCGTTTTTGCTTGGCAAAAGAGATGGCACCGCTGCACCGAACTGAGCCGCGTAGGCTGGGGAAAGGTCTGGTCCAAACGGGCAGCTCCAGCGACCGAGAGCCCCAGCAGGAAGAGGTGAGGGATTATAGGAGGTGGCGAGCTTCAAGGAAAGGGAGGATACAGAAGTTCAAGGTGTGTGCATATCTGAAACTTACGTAAGAGACTGATAATCTTACAGTCTTGCCACGCTGGGACATTGTGTCTTTTCCAAAAATCACTTCAGATAGAATGAAATATTTTTGTCAGGTGATTACATAAAAGTCTTGGCCCTGAATCAATGAAGGGATGAATACAGTCCTACCTGGGGCTTGGGGAGGTTTGAGAGGGGTGAGGGGAGGTTTCACTTTCATGCAAGCTCATGGCTGTTTATTTTCTATCAATACAAGTGACTACCCAGCTGTCAGTTTAAAGCAAAAGCTCTAACATCGTACTGCATGAATTGTTTTTAAGATGTCCTGCTAGATAAAGAACTGCGCTGGACTGAGCATGAACGCTTTTGCTTCTTTTGTGATATTTAACCCTTTCTGTTAGAGTTGTTTCACTTCACATGAAACAATCAAATGTTCCTAAGGAACATGTTCGGTGTCCAGTGGGTGAAACAGGGAGTGCAGGAATTCAGCTGCTGCATTAATGGTTATTGCTTTACTTGGTACAAAACATTTGCAGGTAAAGAGGCTGGATCGCAGGCCTCCCTCTCATTTCTGTGTTTCCGATTCGTGTTTCTGATTCATCAGACACCAAAGTGATTCGAGTAAGAAGTTTCTTCTAATGTAGAGCACAGAAATTTTGTATGGTAGACTCATGCAGGCCCTTGACATGAAGTTAAGCTTACTCTGTCCCAATATGCCTTTAATAAAAGTGCTTCATGCCCTGCCTCCGTAGGAATTCGTACTGCTCGCAGGAGGAGAAATGCTTATGCTCAGGGAAGTGGTCAGCATGCTGTACTTTCAATATTCCTGCTTGATGTCATGAGCATGGGGCATGAGATGACATCTACCCAAAGGCTTAGGTTATCTTTGAGAATATAAAATGAACATTATCCACAATTCAGTAGGTTCTTTATGGGTAATTTGCCACCTACACATACATTATTAAAGGTTTTGATGCACTGGAGTGCTCATCTCCAAGTTACAGCAGTAATATGAAATCCCACAAAGTTATTATTACACTATTTTTCTTGCAAAGATGATATTTTACTGCTGCAATCACTTCTCTCTAGGAGACTCCAGAAGAAGATTTCATCTCCATTACTACTGATTTATAGAGTCAACTCTGTGCACATATCCTGAGCTTTCCTGTGACCTGCTGAAGCACAATTAATGGAAGCTGTAATAAGGAAAGCTGACTTCCCTGTTCCTAACAAAGAGGAACTTTTGCAAATATGGTATATCTGGAAGTTTCATACAAAGTAAAGTGCCAGTGAGTCCCCACTCTGTTAAGGAAGGAAACAGGAAGGAGGAAAAATCAATTACAGAGGAAGATGGAGAAGAACGAGAACGTATTAAAACAAGAACAGTTACAGGGAACCTGACTACAATGGAGTAGAGAGGTGGAGAGAGAAGTATTATAATGAAATAATAATGCATGTGCTACTCAGTAAACCCATTCCAGCAGGGGGATTTTTTTTACAGAGACAAAACTTTTGGCTTTGTTTTTAAAATCTCACTGCTCCAGAGAACAAACGAGCTAAGAAGCTAAAGAAAGAAAAAGCCTCAGACTTTATTCCTGTATTGGAAACCACATGAGCCAAAGCCTAAAAGCAAAGGCAATGCCCTCCACGCAGGAGCAGAGAGCTGTCTGCACTGTTGCTCGGAGGGCCAGGGTCTCAATTTGCATGTGCTGAGGGGTTCTTTGGCCAAAGTCTTTCCTGATGAGGTTAGGTCTGGAAATAGCACCGTGTTCTTTAAGGACAAGGAATATAAAGCAGAATTCAAGAAAAATTCAAACGAGGATGGTATTCTTCTTGATTTCCTCTTCCACTCTGCTTTAGTGCAGTGTTGCTTCTCCTGGCTACCAACCACAACAAATCCTATCTGGAGATAATAAGGTTTGAGTACAATGCCTGCTTGCAATAAAGCTAGCTGGGCTAAGGAAGAAAGAGTCACATAAAGCTGGTCACTTACTTTAAAGACTTGTCTTTGTCGCTTCAACCTTGTTGCACCAAAAGGGTTTGTACTCTTTTGATTCTGTAACAGGGGTATACTACTAAACTCACATGCAGTGTATGGTGAGATCTAAAACCTTTCATGTGGTACATCTCTCATTCTCTGGCATTATTACTTTTTAGGTGAAGTCCAGTATTATAATTATTCAAAATAAGTATGTTCTTGACTGCTGTTGAACTCTTTCTGGAATGGATTGCCTCTACGAGAGTAAGCTTACCAATTATGGAAAAGGAATACTTTCCTTTATAACCTTCATACCATACTTACTTTTCTCATGATTATCAGAAACGACATTTAAGGAGAATTTTCTGACTTGTTTTTGTAGCAGGTCCCAGGGGCTCAGAATTTACAGTCTTGCTTTCGTCCTTGGAAATGTATCTGCGTGTTCACACCTTCAGACTGAAGTGTAAATATTTTGGCTGCTCTGCTAAAGCCCTAAATTAGGTTTCCTGCTGGGATTTGGCAGCCAGAAAAGTTATATCTCTGTTGTATTTTTGTTTTTGAAATATTTTGTGTACTTGAGTAGTACTATCTTTTGTTTAGAATTTAGTTTTGTGTTGTTTTGTCTTGAAGTAGTTCAAGGACTGAGTAGGGAGGGTCAGAGTGTTAAAGAATACATGAAACAAGCGCTTGCAGAAATAAAATCCAAAGGCAAGACAGCTTGGAGATTTGGAGAGAATGTGTGGTTATATTTTCTGACTGTGCTGAATTGCAATTATTTAAGCAGAGTGCTAATGACTAACTAGGTGATAAATCTATATTCCGGAAAAAGTCATCAGTTTGCAGCTGAGGCTATGATACTATTTGTAGGTGTGAGCCCGCATAGTCTCATTCGTACGTGTGCTAATTCCGTGTGTGCATCCCTATGTGGATTTGTGCTCCCAAACAGCGGGCTTTATTTAGATCCCTTGCACATGTGGGATATGTCATTTGTTTGTGTGTACCACCTTTTCTTTCCTTTTTAATTTTAACTTGTTTCTTAAACTAAGCTTAGCTTCCAAACTTCATGTAAGGTTATAAGCTTGTGTGAGAAGTTACATGCTTTGGGCAGTCATGTGCTACAATTTATACTAAGAAATGGTTCACATGGCTTCAACTTCTACTATGTTCATGAAACAGATTGCCTATTTTTGTATGAATATATGAATAGGTGTAAAGAGAGGGTCACAAAGCTGTCATCTTGATTGGTACTACTCTGGTTGCTAATACATACTCACCTTTAACTTATAAGGATAGATAGATTGTTCTGCAAGAGTTGGATATGTATACACATATTTGTTTCGACATCAGCACTTATACAAATATTCATCTGTGCAAACATAAAAGCGTATGTGTTGTTTTTGAAACTGTTTCAAAAGAAAAATAACTGAAGCATGAGCATGTACTGTTGTCACAATGAATATTTTAAATAACACACTAATGTATGTACTTGTAATGCATAAGTATAAAGTTCCTTAAAAACTGCTAGTTTGCCCATCAGTAGGCAAAATTACAGGTCATATCTATGTAAAACAAATGCACATAACCTTACTGTAGTAACAAATGACAACTTAATATACCAAAGGCATAGAACTTACTGAAAGACTATTTAAAGGAAAATCTTTGTCCTGTTACACAGAGAGATAAGCTCTGCTCCAGGTCATGTTGTATCTCCTTCCCAAGAACATCCCCTCCTGCCTATTACATGAATATATTTGATCATCCAAACAGTAAATAAGAGAGAGAGAGAGAGAGGAAGAGTAATCAGGAAGCAAAGACATTTACAAGGGAATAAATTAGTTACTGACTAAACGTTTTCAGCATTTTGATAAGATGTTTCTTGCGTGCCAAGAGAAATTGCTGAGTAGGTGTCAAAAGTCCAAGCAGATTCAATCTAAAGATAACCTCAAAGAACATTCCCTGACAGCATTTTGTTGATTTTAGCACGTCAATACGGTTCACAACATGAGATGAATTTTCATTATGATGTAGTGTATTATACTGCAAGAACCTGAAGTGACCTGACTTGAATTTTTCACCCACTCAGGAACAATTTCGCCATTAGCCAGACTGCATGGGGGCTGGAGGGTGCAACGTTCCTACTGCTCTGAGGCTGAAGAACATAGCAAGCCTGTTTGAAAGATGAAAAATTTAAACACAGTTCTAGGAAAAACCAAGCATCAGAATTAGGTAAGAGGTAAATAGCTAGGGTCTGGTGAAATCTTACTGCTGGGGACTGCTGGGATGCACTTCCTCTCTTTCATACTTGCTGTCTTGTGGTGTGGCAACTCTTTTATTTTGCCCCCACGACACGGAGGAGGATACAGGTCCCAGTGTAGCATGCCAGCTGATGGAGAGTGGCACATTAATCTCTCTTTAAAATGCCCGTTACTATGTACCAGGAAGCACTCCAGTGATAGCGGCTCATGGCCTTGGGGATTGTTCTGACTCCTAGTACTCCAGCCCCTGGCAGATCTGCCTTTGAAAGGACACCCTCATCAATGCAGCAATAGGTCCAGCTCAGTCCAGCTGGGTGGCATGCCCAGGACACTGCTTGGGCAGAAGCAGTGGGGTCTGTAACTCACCTGTGAACACCCACTGGTGTCAGGTCTGATTCCAGCCACTCATACCCACGTGGTCACCTCTGGAAGTTCCGCTCGTGTCTCACCGAGATAACTTCAGGTGGAAGAAACATATGCCTTTCAGCCACCTATGCTACAGAAAAGCCTCCTGACTACAAACCTGCGGTGTGTGCATCCCCAGAGCTCCTCAGTCCCAAGAACTGACGTAAAAATGTGAAAATTGTGTTTCTCAGCACAATGCTGAAGCTCACCATGTAAAGATGCATAGGATTCAGAGAAGAAGGTAATACATGTTTAAGGCATTAGGAGGGGAGCATCAAGGGATAACAAGCAGTTGACTCAGAACAGTCTTTTTTGTGTCTGAACTGTACCCACAACTGTTTTCTAACTAAGGACATCATTAGATATGTTATTATACTATGTTATATTATATAAAAGAAATCAGACTAAGAAAATGCAATGCTTTAGCTGAATTTTTGCCCATCTAAGGGCTACCTGTTAAAGCTTGAACACCCTCCGAAATCAGTGACAATCTTGGTTGGATCTTCATTAAAACACCAATTTTTTTTTCCCAAATAGGACTAAATGTCTGACAACATCACAGCAAAATAATTCAAACATTGTTTATACTTTTACTTTATGCCTATCAGTCTTCATTTTAACCCAGACTTACTAACAGAAGATAATCAAATTTATGGATGAGAACACACTAACTCCTACCCTTTAGAGCACAGGACTAAAAAGTTAAAGGAGAGCTGAGGACATGTTCTACTTCAAAAACTTCAAAATTATGCTAGATGATTTTTTGTCCACACAAGCACAACATGATTCAGCATGTATTTGTCGAATGAAGTCTGAAATGGCAAAAAGGCAGGGGAAAGAATCCCAAAAATAAGAGTATGCTTTCGATCAGGCTGTACAATGAACATAAGGAATAACATACTAAAGAACTGCTCTAAGTACAGACTACAGGCAACCCTTGTGCATAACTACTAAGGAAATGAACTCCTTTATCTATAGGATTATATGTGAAGAGACTGTTCCCCAGTTGTATTTTGTCATTTGGTTTGCCGAGAGCATCCTTTTTGCTAAGTTTATATAGTGTCCAGCAGAACAGAGTCCTCAGCCAGACAAGGGGTCTCTGGGCACTACTGGGATAATATGTAAACGTTACTTTAACATTGCTCTTTGGAGACCTGAAATTAAGTCTTCTGTTTAGCTGCAATCGTTACATTGACAACACAGTTTGAGGTTACGAATGCTGGTCTTGTTTTTAATGGGGCTCTAGAGATCCGTGTTCAGCTCTTGGCTCAAACACAGCTTCAGCTGTTCAATTAAGCCCCGTGTGCCTCAGTCCCTAATCTGTAAAAGTAAGATAATAACATATGTTTTCCCCATTCTCTGTCTGTTTAATCTAGTTAGCATGTAAAGTCTCCAGGGCACCGATAGTCTTCTTTCTTCAGGTCTGTATAGCTTCTAGTACAATTAGGCTCTGATCTTGCTGCGCTTCTGCAAGATATGCTGTATCAGAACAATTAATAATTGCAAAATGTTTTTCAATCATGCTAGTTTTTAATTTCTCAGTGAAGATCACAGTCTTTCTTTTCTCCATTCGCCCTGCATACACCTTGTAAAGATTTCTTTTATTCCGTGAAATGTGCTGGGCCACCTTGTAGAAATAACTTTGTGCATAAAAATTCTTCTGGCTCTGCTGTGATGCTAGTATGCTTCTTTCCACAAAAAAACTGAGATGCTGCAAATTATTAAAAAGGATGACAAACTCTGCCATCTGACAGTGCCATCAGAATACTCCACGGTCCTCCAATCAAGGCAGAGATCATCATTTATTGTTAAGCATTCAAATAAAAAAGAAAAAAAAAAACACTTTCCAAGGTCATCATTATCTGCCTTGCTTTCCTTTTTTTGGGTAGCAATTATACTGTAGATTGAATAGTCCCCCCTTTCTGCACATTTTCTTCAGTGAACATTCAGAGAAACAAAACCATTTTTGAAGGAATAGCATCTTCCTAGGACAATTGAGATGTATTTACAGAATATCAAAATGGATTTACTTCAGACTCAGAGAGGAGATATTGTGTTACTCAGAGTGTGCATGAGCACTTCTAGCCATGTTTTCATATCATCATCTGAAGAAATTTCTTCCTCAAAGCAAATCAAATGTTATTAATAAAGTTATTAAATCCAAAAGATTATAAATACACTAATGCAAAGTAGAACATGGTGTTTATAATACATCTTTGCAGATTTTTGTTTAGTTTCATTTTTTTTGTCTACGCTGGGTAATGGGAAGGTGCTACACTGTGCCAGCAGACAAAAAGCATATTCCTGATGCTTATAAAATTACTTATTCCTTTTTCATTTTCTGTACGTTCTTGACTACTGATTCCACAGTCCAGTTATGGATGCCAATTTTGAGTTTGCTGCCTCTCCATTCATTGAACGCTCCTTTGCTGCTGCACAAGCAGTGGTGCACCATATCTATCATCTGTAGATCTTTCATTATCCTACAGACTTATATTGTATCCCTTCTTATTAGTCTCCTTTCTACAGTCAACAATTTCAATCTTTTCGATTTCTCTGACATATGTAAGCTTCTCTGAGACTTTGCGCATTCCCATCATCCATCTACAAACTCCTTCAGTTCTGATTTATCTTCTCAGAGATCACGTGGCTGGCACCACATACAGGATTCCGGAGAAGTCCTCAGCATTGCTTAGAGACAGGCATCCTAAGGGAATATTCTTCTCGGTCATGTTCTTCATTTCAGTTGCCTTTAAGATGTTTTTTAAATGTGCAAATTTTTCTGCAATCCTTCTCTGACAAGATGCCACACTTCATGGATGAGGGAGGGGCTGTGGATGTAGTTTACCTGGACTTTAATAAAGCCTTTGACACCATTTCCCACAGCATTCTGGAGAAACTGGCTGCTCATGGCTTGGACAGGAGTACTCTTCTCTGAGTGAAAAAATTGGCTCAATGGCCAGGCCCACAGAGTTGTGGTGAAAGGAGTTAAATAAATCCAGTTGGCGGCTGGTCACGAGTGGTGTTCCCCAGGCCTCGGTATTGGGGCCAGTTCTGTTTAAGATCTTTATCAACAATCTGGATGAGGTGAGTGAGTGCACCCTCAGTCAGTTTGCAGATGACACCAAGATGGGTGGGAGTGTTGGTTTGCTCGAGGGTAGGAAGGTTCTG
>Ga0181612_114972_pt1 | contig 10154 bp, 8 predicted proteins | sample HoacroProtozoa21_FD_119630 | JGI IMG/M metagenome (GOLD analysis project Ga0181612, IMG submission 119630) | Hoatzin crop microbial communities from Cojedes, Venezuel. Combined Assembly of Gp0051906, Gp0051904, Gp0051908
TCCAGTGTTTCACCACCTCAACAATTGGAAAGTTTTTCCTTGTGGTTTGTCTAAATCCATTGATTAATATCCGTTGATAAACTGAAGCACTCTGAGCCCTTATTCTACTAGCATGGACAAATAAGATTTTTTTATTGTTTCCATTAATATGTTAGATAGAAGATAATGCTGATAGTAGTAAAAAGGGTTTGCAGGAGTTCTTTCTCACATCTTTTTTCACAAAAAAGGATCTTCTCTTAGTAGGTTTGAGCTTTATACCTTTTGATCTATTAAACTGTTTGCGCTGTGTTACTATGAAAAAAATTGAAGGTAATAATGCACTTGCTTGTCAGAAGGCTGCATATAGTAGCTGAAGCAAGAATTCTGAGTTCTGGGGACTAAGTGGGTGCTGGTCATGTACCGATCTTCTCTTGGCTGTCTTATGACTGTTTAGTCACCTGCGAAAAGCATTCATCTCTCAATCAAGGCAAGGTCTCAGACACTTGCATAGCTAATCTTATACTATCAGGAAACTTCATTTTTTAATGTATTGAGGGGAGAAATTTGTTTTGTGACACTCTTATTATAACTTGTTTGATTTCTCATTTAAACATTATATATTAGTATAAAATTAGACTATTTAAGCAAAACATACTTTTTATTTCACACACTTGCCATTTTCATTTTTTTTGCCATTAATCACCTGCTGAATTTTCATGCCAATTGGGTTGCTCAGGTACTTGGAGAGTTTTCCTGGACCAAGCAATTTCTCTTCGACAATTTGCGTATGTCTTACTGGCTTCTTAACTTGTGAGTTATTGTTATTGTGATCATCTTGGCAAAGCTGATCAAAGGGAACTATGTCTGTGGTCACAGACCAAATCTTATATATCCCTGGTGAAGTGCCACAGTGGACAAAGTGTTTTCCAAACACAGAAATGAACACAGGTCTAAAGAGCTCTTATCCTCAGCTAATGCAAGAGATGATAAACAAGACACTGCAAACTTCTGTTGGATGAGCAAATCACTTTGAAAAGATTAGAGTTATGTAAAAAGGGTGGAGGACAGGAAGGGGCCAGTAAGTTAACTCAGAAAATGCAAAATTAATCATTATACTGGAAATCAGTAGAAGTATGAAGAATGACCTGCTATCTGAGGTGAAGTTGCGGAAGTTAAAGCTCATTTGCTTGATCTTGAAACATTTATATGGTGCACTTGGATAAACGGGAAAGACAATTACCAGCGCTGACCAGAATGCCTGTTTTGTACTTCTCCAAAATTTGTTATGATGTCCTTAAAACTATGGTCAGTTGGAGATCAAGTGGCAACAGGAATCTGATGCTCTGCCAGAGATTCAGAAAGGAAAGGATGATTATCTGTAACCAGCAGACAGTGGAGCTCCTGAAGGCTGACAGCAATGCAGTTAACAATCAGAATCTAGCCCAATTTCTGTGTGTGAACAATTTCTTTTCAAAAAATGTAACACAGTGATTGTTTGTAAGGAAGGCAATAGTTTTCTTGTTTTCCCTTGGTGCTTGAAAGAGAAAAAAGAATCATGGGTTGAAAGACATCACCTAAATAAGTAAATTGAAAACATCAGTATAACTACATTTAAGCATGCTTGTACGCTTCTCACATCTCTGGGAGAAACCAGAAATAGTTTATTCAAGTGAAGTGTGGGAGTATCATAAATTATCCAACATTTCACGATAGTAACTTTTGCTTTCTATTAATGACAGCTAACAAAGCTTTTGTCAGTGAGGCTTTTCATGTTGAATCAGAGTTGGGAGTATCTGATAAAAGGCTGAAAAAATGTGTTTTAAGGGAATAAACTTCAGTTAACCAATGTGATGCTAAATGGTTTTTCACCAGCTTTTAGACTACAGATTACGTGGAATCCATCCCAAGTTAATGGGACTTCACATGCCAAAAAGATCTATGACCACAACCCTTAGGAAAAGACCAGGTCAAAATAACAGTGACGAGGAATATATTGTATGTATTTTTGTATTTCCTGAACTTTCTTTAGCACATCAGATCTCATAGCTGACCTTGCTTTGGACAAGTGCTTGGATTACTGATCTCCTGAGATCCTTTATAACTTGAATGATCTAAGAACTGGTAGGCACAGAATGGTCAAGAATTGTTCTTTTCATATACACTACTTCATGTCAGACAGAAATGTAGTCTTACATTACTTTGAAATGTCATTGTACAATAAGATTCACATTGCAAATCGTTAATTCTTAGCTGTCGCTTATTTTTTAATCAATTACAAATAAATGTAATCATGTACAAAATGTTGTGGATTGTGACCAAGACCTATTGGACAATATGTTTTTTCAATATAACAATATTACATATTCAACTAATACACTTAGAATACAATCCACTTATGTCATTACATCTTTTAAGTGATATTTCTGCTTATAAAGAAATCACAAATAAAGTATGAATATTTCAGTCATCTCCATGAATGGCTCTCTGGGATGATTCAATCCAGAGCAAAATGTGAATACAGATAGCCAGACATTGTGCTGGCTTTAATTCAGCTTTGCTTACATACTAGCTATTTCTGTAAAATTTCTAACTTGGCAAGTACTACTTGCCACTGAAACATAACACCTTGGAGTATAGAATGAATTATTTATTGTAATACATTTAAACTCAAAATCCAAAACAATTGTTGGGAAACTTGATTTCCATTTCTTAGCTTCTTAAAATCCCAGAACTCTAAAAAGTCTAGAAGAGCTGTGATACCAGGCAACCTAATAGCATAATTTCAGCTTTTCTGCATTATCTCACCTTATTCTTCCAATCTGCCCCAAAAGAATACTGGTTCTGACTTTCTTACCCACAGGGTATCTTGAAAGTGTAGCTACTGTTGCTTTTGTGATATCTGTATCTGCAGTCTTTGACCCTAACTGGAGTTACAACTTGTTTCTTACAGCAAAGATTTCAGCTTTTTTATTCCACATGTTCTTCAGTTCTTTACAGTGACATATATACGTACAGCACCACTTTTTGACTCCAGGGATCTACTCTAATTGCTGCTAACTGAAAATTTAATCCTTCAAAAGGTGAGTTAAGAATTATTTTATTACAATTCAATTTATCTATTTAGAGAGTAAAATAAATAACTGCTATGAGAATTATTGAGAAATGAAAGCAACCACAGTAATACATAGTTTTAGTTGCATAACTGCATAAATTACATATCGCCCAATTATTTTTAGTGCTGCCTGTCTTTGGAACTTCCCTCTTTATAATAACATCTAGAAAGAATAATCCAAAATAAAGAATCAAGAAATTAAGTTCATCCCCATGGCAGACCTTTTCTGTGTGAGGAGTCCTTATGAAATGAAAGAAATTCTATGTGAGAAATGTTCCAGGCTCCCATTCACTAAACCAGCTTTTTGATTACTTAATTTCTTTTGATGCAGTGCAGAAAAAAGTGCAGAAGTAGATTTTTTTTAATATGAGCTTCTCTTCACAGCAACTACTGTTGCAACAGAGCTACTGCATTGGACATTCTGGGAGGGAAAAAAGTCTATACAAAGGGGCTACAAAGGACCCAGAGTAGGTTTGGTGATCCGTCCTACTGCCACTCTGAGGAGTGAAATTGGAATCTCCAAAGTTTCCAGCCCCTCTAAGCTCCAATATGTCAACTTCTAGGGGCCCAGCAAGCCTTCAAATCTATGCTAGTGAATCTTGCATGTGAATTGAAGTCAGCTTTGCAGCAAAACCCAGGTTACAGCTAGAGCTAACAGCAAAGCAGAAACAATTGATATCAAGGTGCTGGTTTCATTGCTTTTCAGTAGCCTTAATTCTATTTTCATGTTGTACAATATTCAATAACAAGTATTTGACTTATAAAGGTGTTTTCTATCACAATGTAGGTCACATTGTAGATGATAACTGGTGCTAGCAAGACACACATTAAGGAATGCAGTGAGTCAGACAGTTTCTGCTATACTGTGTGCAAGCGACACCTACCATTTTAGTAATATCTGTTTGCGTACATTTTTATAGCAGTTTCAGTACTTAAGACGAAAAAATCTTGGAAGCAAGAGCTGCTTATTATAAAAAAGAGAAAAAAACCCACGGAAAAAACCCCAACACACACACACGAAGCAGAGTGACAAAGAAGGAAACATCCTAGGAAGAAAAACCTGAAATAGAATAGGGTCATATGATTTAATAAGAGAGCACTGGATAATCCTTCCCTGGAGAGTCCCCAGGCCCTGCGAGCACAGGGTCGTGCTTTCAATGGGAACAAATAAATCCTGCATTTTGTACTGCACTGTTTTGACCACAGTTTTGTTGGACGGCTGATGACTCTTCTTTATTCCTACTGCAGAGTAATTTCAGTCTGAGTGCTAAAGGTGCTTAAGCAGAATGGTGAAACTGTAGCTCGAAAGTCCCTCAGGGAGAGGAAGGAAATGAGTCTGGCTTACACTTTTCTGGGAAGTTTTCTACAACTAACAGATTATTGTATAAAAGAAAACCATCGATAGCTCACTCATTTTCAAATGTATTATTTATATATACTTATGTATTATTAACATATTTAATGTTTCCGTGTTTAATAGAGTCAAAGTAGACTGAGTTCAGCTTGGCTCTTGAAAAGAATGGACCAACCCCTTCCTGAAGGGATTCACAGCTGTGAACAGAAGTGCTTCTTCCTTGAACCACAGGACTTGTCTGTATCATCACCATCATCCCTAACATCATCCAGGCTTTACACAGTCGTTTTGAATTAGCATTCTTCTGGCTCAGGGTACAGGGTGTTTGAGCTCTTGTTCTGAGCTAAGTTTCTCCTGGTGAACCATGCTCTGTGGCAAAATCTCTAAGGTGGGCTTTCTTGTTTGGACATTAAGTATCTACACATATGGTACTGCAGCACCTGACCTAGAAAGCTCTTTGTTCTTTAGTTAAAGATCTAAGGGAACTTGGAATATCATCCACAGCGATATGGAACATGTGGGGAATGGGAATAAAATTAATTACGGCTGTGTCCAGTTCCTGTATATCACTGCAATAGATGGAATGGTGAATTGGAATATATGGAACAGGCTCATCTGTTTCTATAATTGGTATCTATTGAATTGTTTGAGGATGATCTCTCCTATTTTGTATGTGCCTTTATACATGTTCAAAGACTGAAGCAACCAGTAGGTTGCCCTGGGTTAAGAACCAATCAAGGTCTGCAACAGAGTCTTGCAGAGAAAGGAAATAGTTCTGTGCACATGACTCTAATTTTATCACATATCCAGCTGGGGAAGGGTGCAGGGACTAACCTGAATCGTCCTCAAAGAACAGTTTCTTTATAAGAGGGGGCAGAATAAAATGCAGGAAGAGAAAGCCAAGAGTCCTGTGTTTGCAACGTTAGAATCTTAACTTTTGGTTTTCTGTACCATTTCAGAAGAGAGACTTCCTTACCTCATCTGAGACCCCTCTGGAAGGAACTTTGCACAGTGAGAAATATCATTTTGCAGATGCTGAGGCATTATTATGTTTGCTGAGGCATCATTTCTTTTTTTGCCTGGGACAGCTTTACTTGCTGGTCAAAAGGAAGATGTTACGGTTAAATGGAAGCACGGCCTTGTTCATTTGCTCCTCAGGGAGCCCCAAGGCAAAGTAGGGCCTTTCAGCAGAACACCATTTATTTCATAATGTTGCTTTACAGTGAGAAGACAGCTCTTGCTGAATGAAACGCTGCTGGCTGCCTGTCTGACTAGCTGCCTGTTACTACTCGCAAGGTAACAGACTTTGTCACAGGGTAATGGCGCTGCTTTTCTCCCCAGCAAGATAAATGATTTTGAAGGAAAAGCTAATACCTATGCTGCAATATTGATCTCTTTTGTGGTTCCACAACTGTATCCAAAAGTAAGCACTTTCACATTGCTGGGAAGGCTGCTAGCCCCACCTATTGTCAGCATTGCTTGATACTTCTTGTAAGACTGCATTCAGATGCTTGTTATTTAGCCAAACTTTCCGCTGGGTTGAAGTTTTCTGTGGTTGATTACCTTTTCTTTTAAATTTCAGCGAAAGCATTTCAGCTATTTTAGTGATTTAGACTATTAAAAAAATGGGGTTTAATGAAAATGAAAAAAAGTTCTGGCTTTTCTCTGCCTCAGAACCAGGTTGTAAGATTTGGCAGAGCAGTAGCTGCTTTGGAGATCTTTCAGCCAGTGCTACTGTTGAGCTGAAGCTACAAATAGAGACACAGGGACCTATGCTGTATAAAAATGCTATTTTTCTTACTCATTATGATAGCAGCTTTGAGATGGATTAAACTAGTTACACTGAGTCAGTTAATAATTTTCTGTTAGATCTCTGTGCCGCAGGTCTCTGTTGTTATTGGGACAGGATAACTGGGCTAACTGGACTCTTTCATCCATCATATAGGTATAACTGGACTCTCTCATCTCTTGAGTTGTTTTTGAAAATCCATCTATTCTTGGAAGAGAGGAAAGAAGAGGAGGGGAGAAGAGAGGAGAGAAGAATGTGTTCATATCATTGCATTCTCTTACATAAGCAGGAGCACAAAATGGGGCAAATTTTAATCCTGGTATTTCCTTAGCTGTTAAATAACTGATTTTCAAAGTTAATAATGTGCTTTTGGTGTATTTTTTTTTATTTGTTTTGTGCAGACAAATCTAGAGCATCACAGGAGCTAGCTAAGCATGTGCAAGGACAGCAGCATTGCTCCACAGACCTCATATTTTAACAAGGCTCAGAGCCGTGAAGTGACTGATGAAAAGGTGGGGAAATGCCTGCATTGGGGGAAGAAAAGTGGAGTGTTCAGCTTTAGAGCATGATAAATTATTTGTCAAGGATAAATCAAAGAAAGTTATTTACTTTTTATTGTTTCTTTAATAGTTAAATTTCTTTCAATTGAGGATTAATATGAAAAATGTCATAAAAGTGTTGAAGCGAGAAGCTTCAACAGATAGCAATGACTGCTTAGGTACAGATGCACTGCTCATAAACTGGAATGAGGCAGCCACAAGGTAAATTTTGGAGGTTCGGGTAGGGAGATACGCGGTTGATCTGGGCTTCTATTCAATCAGCTCTGAAAGATTGCTTCACTGAAAGAAGACCTGCTTTCCAGAGGGTGCTGTGGCTCACTTTTAGCTCCTGACTCCTCCATAATCTTCCATACCAAACCTCTCAAACAGGAGCTTTGAACTGCCTGCCTCATTGGAGAATACTTCTTCCATGGCCTATTTAGTTATCTCTGAAAGACCACATGCCCTTAATGAAATCAGACGCAACTCCGGCTGCAGATATAGATGAATGTGCAGACCTTCAACAGGTATCACAAATTTTTCTTTATTCCTAAAGGCAAAATGACCCTTTACTTCAGAGAAAGACACTGCTGATAGGCATAGTGATATAATTTTGTACAGAGCATTAGATAAGTTGTCACAAAGCCAAATGCTACTGTCATTCCCACCATATATACGGTGAAATGCTTTTCTGTGTACATATATATACAATTATTTTTTTACATTTACGAGGCCCCATTCATCCTGTCACCCTAAGTTAGAAAGCAAAATTCCAATCTATTTTCTGTGGTTTTTTACTTTTCACACTTTCTTCTTCTTCACTCCTCTAAACCTCTGATTTAAACCTCTAAAACTGCTAAAACTCCGAACTGCTTGCTCCCAGCTTTTGATACTACTGATCTTTCATACCTGTGGTGTCCAAATGTGTGCTAGCACATAACCAAGTGCTTTTCCCCCTCTATGGGACAAATGTAGCTTGGAAGACTGAGCACAGAGCTAATGCTGGGACATTTTGGTCACATCTGCGAGGTGCAGTGGGGACAAGATTAGAAATTCCCAAGGCAAGCAAAGGAGTAGTGTCGCTTCTTGCTCTGGAGTAAGATTTATCAGCTTGTCTGCACTCCACTACATGTTGTAGAATGGCTGTTAGTCATGCAATGGAGAAAATACAACCGTTGTTGAAGCTGCAACATTATAATTATCAGTCCATCACTCTAAACACTGAAATGTGCAGAACAAAATTTTTCTTAAAAGTAAAACTGGGGACAAAACATTTTGATTCAGTCTAACGCTCAGTATCAATCTTTTCTGTTTTCAAATTATTTTTGCTTATCAAGTTTTGATTTCATATGATTCAAATTAGTCAAAATCAGCATGAAACATCTAATTTCTGATGAAACACAATATTTTCATTGACCCAATATATTGTTTTCTAATTGTTATTTTGCACACAAGGTACATTTCATGTGTGGATTTATCGATTACTTTCATTCTGCTTTAGAATACAAAGTATTTTCTCAGTCCAGGACACAAAATGAAAAAACTTGCACTCGTGGTGCAGGAACTGTACTCTTCATTTTGCAGATTGAGTTCAAAACATTTTCTGTTCCAAAATGACACAAAAAGAAGAGGTGCTTGGGGATTGTCTGAGTGCCCAGGAGGCTGTGAGGGCAAAGTATGTTGTTTTGTCTGGGACTAGGACAGCAGCTGTGGTATGATACTAGCAGGGGAGTGTCAGATCTCATACTTCAAACATAAAATTCACTTCTCTGATCCAGAAAAGAGAAGAATCTGGTATGTTGCTGTACCCCACCCTCAGGACTCTACACACATGCTGTCCAGAAGAATCAGTGCCCTGCTGGAACTTGTGGGATGTGCCTTGAGCCTTCTGTGTCCATGCTGTGTCTGCAGGAAGCTCTGTGCATTGGCATGACTGAAGGTCCTGCTGCAGCAGTACACCTCTTGTGCAGAGGTGTCAAGGCCCGTAAGTGGAGCGCAAGGCTCACAAATTGACATCCTATATTATCTTGCCACTTGCTGCCCTACTCCTTCCTCCCCTCTTACTATTACTAAGTCATATGGATTGAACATCTGTCCTTCTCCATGGTCTGACATGCAAGTCCCAGATGGCTGGTGAGTCCCTGTGGTCCCCTGATGAAGTGAGTGAGGAACGTCAAGGTCCCAGAGCAGCCAAGAAACTGAAATGGAGCCCTGATACAGCGGGCAGCGTGAGGGATATCTGCTACTTCTGCTGACTGTCACCGTCTCTGTCTTGACCTGGACCTGCTTCTCCACAGGCACCACAATGTAGCTTCCTAGGAGATGGGTATAAACCATCATGATTTCTGCACTGGTGTCCTCTTAAGCTATCAGCCTCTGGTACACACTGCATCACAAGGCTATTCTGGGGGATTAAAACAGGCTTGCAGAATTGTCCCTCTGATCTCAGTGCCTGTGTCAGACTGCCTGAGACTGCACTTCTGTGTTGTCACTTCAATATATGTAGTTATCAGAGCTATAGCCCTGATCTCTAATTCTGTTTTATCCCTCATTCTGCCACTGCCTAAGTCCATAGGATTTTCAATGCTACACAAACTCATTGTTTCCCACTTCAAACTCCCCCGTCACTCCTCTTTCTGGTTCTTTAGTCTCTGAACTGACAGGGTCTCCCACCTCAAAGGTGTGAAAGAGTGTTTGGCAGTCAGTGAACTAGTCTAAAATCCTGCTTATACAAAACTGTGGCTGTTACACAGCACCTCATTTATCACCCATTGATCTACCCTGTTGGTTGTACAAAAGAGAAGGCTGTCATTCCTTCCCGACTCCCCTCCCTGCTGCAGCTGAGGGCACTGGGGCACTGGGGCACACGGATCAGTTGATGTGCTCCGTGTCACCTGAAAACCACTTCCAGCTTTGGGGATAGAATTTAGGTGTCTGGATTTCCAGCGCTGGCCAGTGCTACCCCGTCACACACTACAGTATGGAGTAATGGTTGGGGCTCACAATTCAAGATTAAGTAGGGGGGTACCTGAAAGTGAAGAGTGGACCTCATTTTTGGTTTGGGTTTTGGTGCTACTAGCCTGATGCCAAATGTTGTATCTTTACTGAGAATACCAAGACATATTCTAAAGCATCTTTACTTTAGAAGTGAGATGGACTTGTTTAGCTTGGAGAAGGGAAGACTCTGTGGGGAAACCTTACTGCGGCCTTTGAATATATAAAGGGGGCTTATAAGAAAGATGGAGAAAGACTTTTTTACTATGTCCTGTAGTGCGAGGACAAGGGGTAATGGCTTTAAACTGAAAGAGGGTAGGTTTAGATTAGATGTGAGGAAGACATTCTTTGCTGTGAGAGTGGTGGGGCACTGTAAAATGTTGCCCA
>Ga0181612_131411_pt1 | contig 10154 bp, 2 predicted proteins | sample HoacroProtozoa21_FD_119630 | JGI IMG/M metagenome (GOLD analysis project Ga0181612, IMG submission 119630) | Hoatzin crop microbial communities from Cojedes, Venezuel. Combined Assembly of Gp0051906, Gp0051904, Gp0051908
ATTTTTGAGAAAAAAGGGGAAAAAACCCACCCCAACACAAAACCCTAAATGAATACAGCAAGTAGTGTTAATTCCATATTCCCATGTAGCAATTCCGGGCATAAATTTATTTGTGATGAGGAATTTATGAGCAAAAGGATTAGTGGTCACCTAACATCTGTAAGCATGTAAAATATGCTATGTTTGGATCACCAAAGTGCAATCTAATGTGAGGTAATTTAAATGATCTCACAAATATTTGAATGCAACTTTCATTGCATTCTATTGTTCATCTACTTTCAGATGTGTACTGTTAGCCTGATGTGGACACATGACAATTTCACATATATAACTGCTTTCAAATCTATCTTAATTTTGGTCATTGTAGGTTTAATGTAAAAGGATGTCTAAGAAATTAAGGGTCACTTCATTAACTGCTCCTTTTCCTTTCTTTTTTCTTTATTCTACATCATATAATAAAGATAAAAACAACTTTCTCTATTTCCATTATCAAAAAGTGAATAGAGAAGAAAAAGCAATTATTTGCAAAATGTAAATTCCTTATGATAGTTTGACTGGCTTTAATTAAACCAGTCTACCACACTGTGCTCATAAGACAGACTTTGGAATAAGCTCTTATTTGTTAGGGAACACCATACTGCTCATTGATGAAAGACTTCAAAAGTTGTAACTTATTTAGAAGCATAGAATTTATGTTTTCTTTGAAAGGCAAGACATACATAAAAAAATCCCTCTTTTTTTGAACTTAAGTTTAAGAAAAAGTGAACAGTTGAAATATAAACAGGTTTACACTGTCAGTGTAATAAATTCCATAGTATTTTGCATGCATATAATGCAGTATCTGATTACTGTATAGTTTTTAAAGTTAGCTCATCATTGTGGTGCTTCCATAACATGACTTTAATGAGTATTTAGATGAATGTATTGAGTAACCTAGAATTTATAAGTCTTACAAACATTGTGACAACAACTTGGAGGCACACCTGAAAAGGGATTCTGGAAACCTAATTTCGGTTTCTGTCTGCTGAACAACACTCATCTTTACATAATTTTGTTTTATGAACCTGTATTTTATATCCAGGCTTTATGTGATCTGTTCAAATAGTGCATTGAACCTATGCCCATCTAAAAGATACAGCCTGTGCCTACTCAGACATTTCTTTTCAAACTGGTGATAGACAGGTAGAAATCGTTACCTTTGTCTTCTGACATTTTCATAGTGATCTTGCTTAATTTTATTTTTTTTTTTCTTTTTTACTGCATCATCCCTACAAGGTGGGGTGTTGCCATGATCAGTGAGTTTTCTAGGGTGAGTGATACCTAATAGTAGTTTGGAATTTGATACTAAGGCTGGTAGGTCTGTCCTAGCCATTTCCTGCCTAAGGATCCTGTATAAAGCAGTTAAACCCAGCCTGCCCTTACATCTTTTCCTCTCACTTCTTCCCATTACTTTTTCTTTTAGTTTTGGTGGCCCTGTGAGACTCTACCTTTAGACCCCTACTGTGCCTTTGGCATAATCCTCTGCTGCCTGATGGCTGGAGTTCTACCCGGGAACGTGTCTCCTGCTGCTCTGACAGAGTCTCTGCTCCAAGTAACATTATTGCATTTATTCTCCTCTCTAGTAAATCTCTTGCTTGAAGCAAGGGCAGGCATGGGGTGAGGGGAAAAGAGAAGCCCCTGAAGCCTGTCACACCCCAGGTATAGTAGGAGGGTTTATATTGAACAAGGATTTCTGTCCCAGTGTCTCTAAGGGACTGAAGTGTAAAGCATTCCTGTGAAGTCTGTTGTACCCATGAGAGAAAAAATACTTCACGTTGCAAAGTAAGCAATAAATGTATCAGCTTGCTATTTCTGCTGCGTCATAGCAGTATGTTTTATATATATCTATAAAGCATTTAATTCAATGAATAATGCTTCTGTCTCTCAAAATATTTCTCTAGAAGTCCTCTTTGGCCTTGTATGTACAAATGAAGACCTTAGTAAGCAAAAAATTTCATTGACAGGTATAATTCCATGCAGATTATAGATTAGGTAGTGATTAAAAAAGTCTCCTTGAAAATAAAACTGTTATTAACATCTTAAAAATTGATTAAAAAAATTTTGTATTTGCCATTCACCTCAGTGTTTCTATGTAATAGTCACCAAAATCTTGCCAATCTTTATTTTCTTTCTCTCTTGGTGAATACTGTGTGATGACTGGAGAAATTATAAGCAAGTGTAATACAGTGTCTGAAGTGACAAAGGATCACTGACAGAGAACATAGAAATTTTGCCTTTAGGCAGATTAATTCTGGGACTTTGAGAAGTACATTCCCTGTTCTGTCTATGCGGTTTATCCTCTTCAGCATTGGCCTTCGGTATTAGGCATAGACAATAACTGTAGAGCCACTGGCATGTAGGCGGAAGGTGGAGAAGGTGAGATGGAAATACTTTTCGTACTCATGTCTGTGAGGTACAATGTCTTAAATACCTTCTCAGAAACTCAGATGCACAAGTGTTAGTTCTGTGTACAGGCATGAAAGGATTTTTTTTTTTTTTAAAGAATAATTACAAGATCGGGAAAATGCAATGACAAAAGGGAGAAGGGAAGTCAGACAGAGAGGTACATTATAGGGGTGTGGTCAGTAGAGGGATAAAAGGCTGACAAATATCAACTGAGATAGATATTAAAGGGATGATTAAAAGAAAACTTTATTAAGCTATATTAACAAAATGAGAACAAGAGAGAAGCAGGACAATTATTATGCTTAGCAGTGAAAGATAACGTAGATGTGATGCAGAAATGAAATTAAAACTTTGCCTTAGTTTTAAACAAAGGCGGTAATGTTGTACACGGGAGGAAAAAGGTGGAAGTGTCTGAGATAAAAGCAAAGCTTGAAGTCTGATGTTTCTAAGTCAAGGATGAGAAGATAAGCATCATCACAGAATTCTGAGTGATATATAACAAAGTATCCCAAGTCTTCTTGTAAATAAAACTGTTAGGGCAAAAATGGTGCCAATTTGATGGACAATAGCAAAAAAAGTATTTATATTTAAGTAGTGGGGAAGATGGAAAAGAGGGGATAAAGGTCTAAAAGTGTCACCTTATTTTTTATCAAACTGTAGAACAGAATTTATATGAAAAAATTGAGTTGCTGACATAAAGGAAGAAGGAAGACAGGATAAAATGGAAATTGAAAATGGCTTTACTGAAAGGGGTTCATACAAACCAATCTGATACTTGCCTTGAAAAGATAACCAATTTCCTAGATAAAGAAAATTTAGTAATCTCTCTGGACTTCAGCAAGCAGTTGATATTGTGCCACCTGGGAAATTATTTGTGCACCTGTGGAAGATGGGGATTTCTAGAGGAATTACAAAATATGTAAGAAATTCACTAAAAATGAGACTAAGGTAGTGTTGCAAGGTAAGCATTGTAAATAGAGGGAAAGTTGCTCACTGAAGTCAAACATCAGTCTGAAGACTGAGTTTGCTTTATATATGAATCTTTGTGCACAGAAAGCGAATGTAATAAAGAAACTTGATTATGAAACAAATACAATAAACATCATGAGTTTGGGTGAGGATTAGACCATACTAGATGAAAGACTAGACAACTTTTTAGACTGTAGCAATTAAAGTAAAACTTAACAACTCAAAATACAATTGTGAGAACAAGGCTATAAGTTCTAAATTCAGTTGTAATTTCAGATTATGGAAATCATCAGATGGAAGCAGTAGAAAAAGAGGAGGATTTAATGAATTAGGCAGAGTTCTTATGAGCACCAGTGTGACACAGGCAAATTTGTTTGTGCAACATAAGGCTGCATCAAGTTGTGTGCTGCTGTGAGAGAAACAGACATATTCATGTCATTCAAGAAGTCAATTATGAGACTTCATCTGAAAAATCATTGCATTATTCTGGTCAACCATTTTCAGGAAAAATTAAGCTTACATTTAGAGATCCAGAAAGAGCTGTTTAATAACCATGGAATATAGTTAGCTGTGTGAGAGACAGCTAGCAAGGCTTTGCTTATTCAGACTTAAGGTTCTGAGAGACATGCTGTGGCAGGCTGAAATTGGATGGTAGAAGCTGTTACTGTCCTCAAAGCATTTACTTGGACCTCCTTTGAACCACTTTGTAAACCACTGCCTGGTATATTAAGGTAAACCAAAACTGGAATTCTTTTACTTTAATACACCCAGCTGGGGACTGCAATAATACATGAGCTCATTCATAGGCATATCATATAACCCTGCCGTAAAGCCTTTAATGTCCATCAGAAGGGTGGAGCAGATGGATGAGGGTGGTAACTATTCCTGCCATCTGGTTTTAAGCCACTGCTATATGTACTTCAGAGTCTTAAGAATGTAAGTGGTGAGAGGTTTGATTGCTCTTCATAAACATATTGGCTATAAATACAAGCAAACATTATTAAAGAACAATGATGATATAGTAGCAAGCAATGTAACACTATACATTTAGAAACTGAAAAAAAGATTTCAACCCTCTGGAAGTATGAGGTGATGTAAAAATATCTTACTAGTTCTGAGATGGAATTTAATCAGTTTAGAAAAAGAATTATACAGATATTTTCCTTCCAGTAAGTTCCTGTACTCCTAAGAAAAGGGAAAAAAATAAAAAAAGCAACGACAACAAAATGTGGGCCAGGCTTTTCATGCCTTGGTTTCTTAATGATGAATTAAACTACTAGTACCATTATCTACACCAAGATCAAGCTACGTTCTGTAAGCCGTTTAAAGAGCAGCACAAACCTCTCGGTGTGAGGTCTGCAGCATCAGAGGCATCTAATGATGTCAGTACTTGCTGTTCTGTTATTCTGTGAGCCTTTTTTTTTCTTGACATGGCAATATTACTCAGTTTTCAAGAAAGTTCGGTATTGCTGGCTTAACATTGTAACAAATAACTTAAATAGGTAGCATTCTTATAATTATAGTGCTTCTTACAAGGTTGTATTAATGCAGTAGTTCAACAGGGAAAGATGACAGAATCTGAATCAATATATTATGGAAGTAATATGCAAACCATATGGAAGTTTGCATTATGGAGACTTTTTAGGTAGATTAATCCTATGTTATTCCACGCAATGCCTTCAAAAAACTATTAGCAAGTTATATTTCTGAATGTTGTCTACCTGAAATAAGTCAATGCACATGTATTGAAAATAGAACAATAACATCATTATACTGGATTTTAATGAAGACAGTTCTGTGCTTCAGGAACTGCAAGGCATTGTAGTAAATAGCACTAAATGTGCAAAATTTTATTATTACAGTGCTTGTGTGAAAGTGTATGAGAGTTACATGGGATATTTTACATTTTAATTTTTGTGTTTAATTTACATCATATTGGGTTTTTTTAGGAAGAACTGATTGCTAAATAGTTCAGTATACGTGATTTTTTTTTGCATTCTAAGATATAAATTCTTTAGTTGGTGGGGATGAATGAATTAATTTCAGGGTGATGGCATGGACATAGTCTTTCCATTTCTAACCACTGTCTTTGTGAGTCAGCAACCCTCTGGTGCTTAGCATAAAGAGTAGTCAATACATCACCATATTACTGCAAAGTGTGACTATGAATAGAACTTAATCCTAATATCCTAATAATAGGAACAGGTGGGATTCGCCAGAGGCCTAAAGGTTCAAAATCTGTTCACAGGCATAATGTGAGCAGGAAATCAATAAACCAGAGAGTTGTAAAGATAATGAATGATACATGTTTATTTTATCAATGTTATGCTTGTAATGATGGGTTGTAAATGGTAATTTGTTTATTTATCTGATTTTGTTACGAAGCAGAAAGCTTAGTTTTGATGGACTTGATTTACCTTTTACCTAACACGCAGGCATCAGCAATAGCCATAATGATGTTGCAAAACTAGACTCAGCTGATGCAAAATAGTTAAGAATATGACCAACTGAATTTAAGTGACATTAAATAAGAATACAGTCATGTTAAACTGTATACTAATTCTAGGTACGTTACGTTTATAAGTTGATTTCTTTAATAACTTTTACTTTTAAACTTTCATCATCAAGATTATTAATAGGTTTTCTTATAGTAAATTAGACTGTACCTATTCCAGAAATTCTAATGACTAAAATCTGTGCATCAATTTGTGGTCACATGTAGCAGTCCTCATTCATTTCTTGAGACAAACTTTTCATAGTTTCAGTTTGCCTGTTTTTTTACCCTACATATGGCCTTTAATGATTAAAAAATATTGTACAAACAGTACAACATAAAGATATTGAATATTTTATTTACTGATTCATTTTCTTTTGTTTGTTTAAGAGAATTAGTATTCCTTATTCAACATGTATATTCTAAGGTAATATATTCAATACACATCCTGCTGTTCCCCATATCCTATTTTAATTTCTGTCACAAACTGAAAATGAAGTTGTGTGTGTAAAAGAAGTTTTAAAAATAGGTTAAAAGCATCTTGTGAAATGTAACAGGAAAACTATGGAGATATATTTTTGTCTGGCATTTGCTGTAGTGGGCAAAAATTAGCATGTTGTGCCTTTCAGTTCCGTTTAAGACACATTGAATGTTGCAGAAACTTGTAATGTCTCGAATTTTTAGTAATACACACACATCAATCAGATCAATATATAATGTATACTGCAATCATAACATATTTATAGACACAGATTTAGTGCTAAGAATCAAGTGAGATGAGTGGCAAAAAAAGTCAGTGATAAGGTGCTTGCAGAAGTTAATCATTCTGGGTTTGTAGCAGTATGTTGTGGCTGTGATCATCTATACTCTGTTAAAGTGTGGCTTTTCATTTATTTAATGAAAAATAATTACACATAATAACAAATATATATCACTGATACTAAAAGTTCATTTCCCAATGGCAATGAATATATAAGTAAAGGAAAAAGAAGAAACAGATAAAATACTCATGAATAAATTTTGGGTTGTTTTTATAATAATTTTTATATACTGCAGCAGTGAAATTCTGGAACAGATTTCCCATTGAAATATTCATGCAAGAAAATTGTAACCTAGCAAGTAAATACATGAGATTATGCCTATGATACACAGAAACTGGTCTCAATATGTAGCAAGAAACTTCCACGCCTGTATTTCAGTATTATGGACTGGGTTAGTGGAGAACTGCAAGCAGCTTGCTTGTAAAAACTGAGTTAGTGACTCTCATTTCTTCATTTAACTCTTTGGTGTATGTGCATTTTCATGCTGGGAAATGGCAGGAGGAACAAGACAGTAATATAAATTTCCTGGAAATTAGCAAGATTCTTCAACTGCCATAGAAAAGTGAGGAAAACAGAAGCTCATTTCACAGAAATTTAGAGAAGGGAAAAAGAGAATTTTCTAATTTTTTCATCAGTTAATATGTATGGATGCATCTACATTAATGATACAGAGCACAGGAAGGGTATTTTTGGGTGTGAATTTCACTCAAGTCATGCTGGACATATTCTAGTGCATCACTGATCCTTTTGAGCCATTGTCTTTGGGGTGTCATGTGGTGCATAGCATTTGCAATGAAGATGCAAGGTCCTCCACCAGTTTGCTCTCTATGCCTGCATAGTGTATGCTTAAGATTGGAAGTGGTACAAACTTTGTTGCTCGTTGAGATCCGATGTAAAGAGGCACAGCAAATTGCATGGTCATCCTTCCCTTTTTATATTACCTCAGCAGATACTATAGACACACACACCGAGACCACCTTGAATATTTGAATTTGTGAAGATATAATGTATTGCATTTTTGATATAAAGATTCAACACAGTGTCTACTATGCGTCAGGTAGTTGGTTTTGCTTGTTTTATCTTTTCTTTTGCATTGAATTAGGATTTGATTTGTTAACTGAAAAACAGCACGAGTATCTGTCATAGAAGAGATCTCTAATTATATAAAAAATCTGCTACATTTATGAACCTTTTTGACCTCAGAAATATCTTATGATTGCACCCATTGCTCACAATTGTGTTTGTATCTTGGAGAAAGATGTTTAAAATACACGTTACCTCATCCCTGTTGATTGTGTAATGGACAAGTCCTGCTATTCCAGTGTACGTGCTCTCCTTAAAGTTAGCAAAGTTTATTTTCATATGAATTTTAACAACTCTTGAAGTTAACAACTTTGAGATACTCAATGTACTGAAATGATATGTAGAGAGACAGATCAATCAAGATAGATATTTATAGATGAATTACCTATATTTCTGTAATACTTTTTTGGCAATTTAGCATTTTTGCTGCTTAGTCAAGTTAAGAGAGTGGAAACTGAATAGGGAAATTTGCATATAATTGGATTGATGATGATGAAGAATTTTTACTGAGGCGTAAATATATTTCTTCTGCAACCAAAGCAGAATGTTTTGCTTGCTTGTCTCAGATGGCTTCTTGTAGGAGGATCATATTTAGATTGAGGAACAGACGTTACTTATTTGAGGACATTTGGGAGTCTTTTATGGATTATGTTCATAGAGAAAAAGCTGCTTTGTAGAGATGCTCGACATTGCTATCTTACAATTCTGTAATTTGGTTTTAACTTTGCATATGTGTGATAGAAGTGATTCATTAAAATGTTGGAAAAATAAGACTTAGTAGTTAAAGATGTAAACTAAACAAATTATTAATAATACAAAAATTACTAGAAAAGTTGGAAAGACTGTCTGGTGAATGCCAACCAAATATGTTATGTAACCAACACATAATGGGTTAATGTTTTTTTGTGTGGATGACCTGTTTCTGAGTGATATTTTAAGAGCTGTTTTTGAAGAATAAATTGGACAGCAACCTTCACTGTTTATCAGTAGATGTACACTCTTTAGTGTCTTGTTTCCTTCATACGCGTATTGATAAAGTGATTCAAAGAAAGCACTTTTCCCCCTAGTTCTGCATTTTCTTTGTACCCACCTTATAGCATAATAGTTGATACTTGGCGTTCTGAATAACTCACGTGTTCACAGAATTGTTATTGTTAATTGCCCTCCAAATATGGCTTGCTTGCTCCCTTTTTCTTTGGTGGGGTCCGAGATGGGTGAGGGTAAAGAAGAGTTGCCTGTTTTCTTATAAAAATCCTATCATTTGCTTCTTTCAACTACTTGATATTATTATTGGCTTACCACACTCTTTATCCCATCACTTAATGAAAAAAATTCTGCGTCACTGATACCTGAAACTTTTACATTATTTTTCAACTGTCTGCAGTAATTATAAGTAAAAAAAGGAAGAACATATAAATCCCTACAGTTTCTCTATGATTTAAAACTATCCTGTTTCTGGATATAGTCTACTTCATTCCTTCTTTTTCTTAAACAATCTGTAACACTATTCTGTTTTCACTGCAAAGTAGCTATACTACGGAGTATGTTTGGACCTAAGGGAGAGAAGAAGAATATTTTTGCTCACTTGTAAGATCGGTGATGCAGGATTAGGTTAGCCAAACCCTACTCACATCCTGGTAAGCAGACACATATTTTTGTATTTTTTGTAGGTGGATACAGTGCAGACTACGCAGCACCCTGGCCACATTGAGGAATCATGTAAAATGAATGTATGTGCTTGTAAGTGAATTACTTCTGAAATGAAACTCCAACTCTAAGGGATGTTGGATCACAAAATACATGAACTCTCTTTACTTTCATGTTAAGAAATTGATTCCCAGGGGGCAGGGTTACTGCAGACCTAAGTGGACTTTGAAAGCAAGGCTATTTGTTAAAATAAATGAAATTGAAAGAACATGAGAAATTGTTTTAAAAAAACCCTGAAAACAAGAGACTCAGATTACATTTTGGATGCATTTGGAGAGATATTAAACAGAGTCAAGAATCCAAACCAGAAAAAGAAATGGTATGTGAGAAAGGTTTGGTAAGCAGAAATGATTGTAACTGGAGGAACAGGATCAAATACCATCTAATTTAGGAGCATGAATAGAATGAAAAAAATTGCCATTTTGTACTTTGTTCCATCTTTGAAAGGACTGAAATTTTATTAGATGATTGCTTCAATTAGTAACTGGGATATGAGTGTGAACAAGATTGACTTTTCAGTATTTGAATCAAGGAAGTATTTATGGTTTGCTGAAAAAATGAACAACCCTGATGATGCGCTAGATAAACAAAGAAAAAAATTATACCTCAGGACTGGATTTCTGGAAATCCAGATA
>Ga0181612_134737_pt1 | contig 10154 bp, 4 predicted proteins | sample HoacroProtozoa21_FD_119630 | JGI IMG/M metagenome (GOLD analysis project Ga0181612, IMG submission 119630) | Hoatzin crop microbial communities from Cojedes, Venezuel. Combined Assembly of Gp0051906, Gp0051904, Gp0051908
ACGGAGCTGTGAGCAACATGGTCTAGTTGAAGATGTCCCTGCTTACTGCAGGGGGGTTGAGCTAGATGACCTCTAAATGTCCCTTCCAACCCAAAACATTCTGTGATTCTGTGATTCTGTGATTCTCTGTTTTTGCCCTGAACAGGGATTGGACTAAATGATCTTCGGAGGTCCCTTTCAAATAAAAATGTTCAATGATTCAGAGTTAGAACTAGATCTGCCTTGTGCCCCTTGTGTTTGCCTTTCACCGTAATACTTTTCACAGTATTTGCAGCTAATTTCTATTCAGATTCACTTTTGATTCTGCTTCTGTATTTTAATGATAAAAAAGTTAGTTTTGGTAAGTTTTAAGTGTAATGCAGGATTTTGTAGTGGGTGGAGTTAAAAAGTCAGTACTCCTTTAGCCACCTTGTGAGTCTTGTTTCAGTTTTGCATGTAACAATTAACGTTACAGCAAACAAACACTGAATTTAGTTTTGTTGAACTTTGCAGTTTTTTAATGTTCTCAGCTTTTAGATAGGGAGCAATAAGCAATGATATGCACTGGAACAAATTATTCTAGAAGTCTGAAATATGTGTCTCGATTTGCGTACATTGATTGATTACTTTTGACCTAGGTTTCAGTATGTTCACCTCTAAAGAGGTAAATGCTACTGAGTTGTTTGATTTAGCATTTGATTTTGCCTTGGTGGGATTGCAAACGTGGAATGTGTTCTTGCATACAGCAATAATATTGACAGCCTGCAACATAATGCATTGCACGTAAAGGATTTTGAGAAGTTATTGTAGGTGATACTGTATGTGGTGAAGTGTCATAAGCCACCTAATAGTCTGATCATAACTGACATGGGAGATACTTTTGTAATATTTACAAACCATGATAAGGTGGATTAATATGGCAGTTGCATTTTAAGCATCTAACTGAAATCTGTTGGAACAATCGTTAGCAGTGGTGGCTGATTAAAGAAGACTCTTAATGGAAATCATAGAAGAACCCTGAAATTAAAAGAAGAGTGAAGGTATTGTAATGGCTGTAGAAAGCATTATAGCAATTTTGGGCAAGCCTTTGCAGTGGTGATGTGTTATTCTAGATAGGTCATAGTGTCCCCTGTCTTCCCGTAAGTATGAATTTTGGCTTAGGAAAAAACGAAGTGGTTGACTGAAGTCGTACTTCATTTATGTAGAAGTACATAAATGAATCAGTACACATTTCAGTGTCTAGCTCTATTTGTATACATCTTCTGTAAAATAATGTTGGATGACTTATTTTGTTTGGCTTTGGAAAAGGTACACTGATGTTAGAATTGGGCTTTCATTCTCCTAGTTAGCTATGATGTGGTGCTTGAATGTATTCCAGTGCCATTGTCTACTCTGTATTATTTTAATTTGTTATTTAGTGCTAGGTTAGTATTTTCAACTGGTGTTTGTATTGTAAAACACACGATTATATTACTATTATTGTCCAGACTGAGTATCAGACCCAAGCAGTGTTGGAGACACTGAAGGAACTTGAATAAATGTAATTACTGTTAGGTCTGTAGTCACCACATCCCGAACACATACCAAGTTACATTACTTTTCCTGAGCCTTCTCTTCTTCCTTCACTCCTCTCCAAGCTCCAGACACACGTGTGTCGAAGGTGAGGGAAAAGCTGGCCTTTGTGCACAGCTTCAGTAGCTAGGAAGCTCACTGATTACAGAGACGTCAGATCTCATGCTATAGTTACAGCCTTCCAGCTGTTTAGTCAACGTGAATACTCACATCAGTAAAAGCAGAATTACTAGACCTTACTGGCAAGTAGGATATTCCATGAATTGGTGCAAAATGTAATCAGAACAAGTAGAATCCAAAGATGTATCCAAAAAAAAGCAGCTAGTGAGCCTGATTTTTTTTTGTGTCTGTTTAGAACAATATGAATAAGCTGTAATTGTGTTAAACACAAATAAATTCATACTGCAGAAGTGGATCCAAATAACGAACCCAAAGCCCTCAGTCTTGTGAAAATGCACCAGAAATTCTCCTCTTCAGCCTGCTGCATTGGTAACAATTTCAGGTGGTGGCTGAAAGGGAGACCAGCAATTTCAGGGTGGTCGGTTCCCTGGAGGGGAAAGGTTTGTGAAGGTCTGATACGAAGCTTTGTTTTCAGTAATGCTGGCAAGCGGGCGCATATGCAGAAGTGTTAGGTCAGAAGGTTTGAAGCATTTGTTGAGTAATCAAAATGTAGTAATTATACATGCAGTTTGGTGTTTCTAATGGCTCTTGACTTGCCTACATCATGTAGGACTTGGCTGGCGCCAGGTAGGCCTGGCAACAGCTCTGAAAGATATGAGTCATGGGAGTAGTTGGCAGATCCCAGAGACACTAGTACGTATCTGAGAAGAAAAAAGTTCTTGACCTCTTACAAACAAAGCAGAGGGAATGTAAAGACCAAAAGTTAGACCAGTTCCAGCCCCTTGGCTATCCAGTTTTGGTGTATTTTCAATTTTATGACATCACGGATTACCTGCTTTTTCAGTGGCCATCTAAATTGAAAGTAAAGATTATTAAAAATCAGAATATGTTACTGACACTGGTAAGGTAATTGTTGCCTTGCGATGTCATGGTGGGTTGTATTACTCATTGTGGATATCTCTAGCCGGTACAGTTATAACAATTTTGTTTTGGGATTTGCTTTACACCAGTCTGCTTTACAGAGCAGACTGGTGTACAGAGGCTGGAAGCTGCTATGCAACTGCCATTGGTAAAAGACAGAATTTTCCTCATCATGTTGCTGGTGCTGTAGGCAATACAGGGATACTTGCTACGATTCACTTAGAAAATGTTATGAAACATAACCTTAGAAGGTCTAGGCACAGATACCTACAAATGAAGTTGCAAGGACAGGAGAAAATATTTCAGTCTTCCTGTACCTGTTGTTTCAGAACAAACAGAACAATAATTGAGGAAAAGAGATTTTAAAAAAATCTGTATCTAGAACACTTGAATACAAATTTAAAATGTAGTACTGCTTACCTCATCTGTTTCCAGTTCATGTTTACTTAACTATTTTCTAAATTTCTCTTACCCTATTATTGGATCAGAAGCTTCCTTGAACCTACTGCCATGTTAATTAACTCACTAACAATTTGATATGGGATTTATACACTGTTCTTCTACAGTCATTGCGTCACAACTGGCAATGAAAATACAATGTAGTAGAAAGACTCATCTTTTTACTTTTGTATCCACGGGACAGAGTGTGGTCAACCAGGTTTTGTACAAAATTTTGGATACAAATTTTTACTCTCTGAAGAAAGAGCTTGATTTCGTAGTTTTGGAAAAACACATTTATTACCAGAATGAATACAAAAAACCACTCTTGTAGTCCTACAGTACTGAAGCTTCAATAGACTAAAGATGTGTTATTTTTTTGTGTTCCCTCCTGATACTCAGTTTGTATTGTTGGATCATGGCTGCTTCAATTTGCCTGTATCCATATTAGTTTCTTAAATTATCACGAGCGGAAGAAAATACCTACTAAATGTCATTTAGGTTAGGTGCAGATTTATTATGGTTGAATTGAAACATTAAAAAAAGCCACACTATGCAAATATATACGAAGATACTGTGCTCTCAGGTTTTAAATAGAGACCCCTTTGGTTAATGGGGAGCTTTGCTTCAGAATTGTTGGTATGCTATAGCTCACTCAGGTCCTCTTAATCGATTTGACCATGATAATGGAACATTTTTTTTCATGAATTTTGTTTGTTGTTTTGAAAAATGTATGAAGAATGCATTTGGTGCTTTGCATATGTGATGCTTTCTATATATACTGCAAAACGTTGACAGGGTAACGATAAATTTGCTTCGGGCCTTGAAGGGCTATATCTTGAGGTGACTTTTCTTCTTTGGTTCTTTATTCTCATAATGCCATTAGTATTGTTAGTTACAATGTAGGATATTTATAACAGGAAACATCTGTGGAGCCATAATAAAGAATAGTTTTCATAAAGCAGTTTTACATTATCCTTCCACTAGGATCTGATAACAGTCACATCTAGCTGGGTGTAGGAACGTTCTGACAGGTGTAAGGGATAACTGATTGATATAAACTCACTACTGCATGAAAATGAACCTTTTGATAAAGACATCTTAGTTAGAACTGATAAGTAAAGTACAGAGAACATAACTGTCTGCTATTATGTATCATTTTATTACCTTTATGTTGATCTTGATCTTTTAAATGGATAGTAAAGCATTGACAAAAGATGACTGAATATAGACATTTGTATAATGTACCTTTAGCGGGAGCATAATCTTTAGATCAAGGACAACTTAACAGGCAGAGGGCTCATAATTCATTAAAATAGAGACACTATCTAGTTCATAACATGAAAAACTTAAACAATGCAGTATTCTAAGGATTCAAAATTAATACTTTTTCTGTTTCTTTAAAATATAACTCTATTTAGATTTTGATGGATTGAGAGGCAGATGAAAGTGTTGGCTAAAAATTAGAAATAATTAAGAAATTTCTTTCCTGTTTTATCAGTTCCCAGAGCTTTTATGGGCATATCCATGTTAACATCTCTCTGATATTAAGTTTTGAGCAGATGGATGCCGTGAAAATTATTACTTCATTTAATAAGACAGAAGTAAAACTGTTTCTCCACTTAGGTGTTTTCTGTGAACGTGTTCTGACTCTAAGTAATATTGATACAGTATTCTGGTATTTTAAAGAAGAAAATAAATTAAAATCTATAATAATCTGAAATCCTACAGAACCATTGTCTTGGTTATGCAATAGCGTCTTACATCAGCCTGTTGTTACAGTCATGGAATAAACATCAGGAACTTTAATATTTTGACATGCGTTGATTCAATTTCATATAGAAATAGGGTCAATAAAAATAGCTAGGAAAATTCTAATTGAGAGGAAAATGTAATAGGCCAGAGCACAAAGAAAGTAGGTAGACACCCATAGTATTTTATCATATGTTAGATATCGTTTCAAAATGGTTGTGTAAGTGTATGTTGTCAGACAACATTAATTTATGCTTATTTAGTAAAAAAATATAGGAAATCCAGTCCTATATGCTTTAAGTAGAGTCTTTTTGGTGTTCAATATTTGTGATTTACTAAATAATCCTGCAGTGAAACAAATATATTTTTTCTTTTGTCTGAAGATAGAACTGTACCTGCCCAGTACTACTAAGGTAGAAAAAGGAATAATAGAATCTAAAAAGTAGTGTTAATTTGTGCTGTTTCTTAACTGCTTTCGATAGTTTTTTCAACTTTCGTTTATTTTTAAAAAAGTAAACTTGAAAGGAAAAAACACATTTGCCATTGTAGATCCTTATGAACCTTACATCATTATTTTAAAATAGTGAAAGTTTGATGTTACATAGATGTGGATGAATGTACATGTGAATGCCGTGTTTATTGTTAGCTCATTAGAACCTGCTAAATTGCATGAGATGTGGTAATCCGTTTCTTTAATTTACTGTGTTCTTATTTGAAATAAAAATAAGAATAGGGTGGTTTTATGGAAGATGCTCTTGGTCTGAAATTCACCCTTTCAGCTGTACAGTGAAAGTGGCCTCTTAAATCACTGGTAGAATCTCAACATTTTATTTTTAATTGAAGAGATTTTCTGTCCTAAATTTAAAGGAATTTATGCACATGATTAAGCGATTTCTTGAATGAGGGCCTTCATTTTTACCAGGAGGATACTTCATAGGAACAGTAGTCTGTGCTGTGTAATTAAAACACGTTATCAGATTTAGCTTAATTAATGGTAAAACAAAACAAATGCTTGATGCGTCCTTCAAGGGCATGTAAAAAAATGCTTTCTTGCTGTTCTTGATTTGTCATGTTGTGCCAATGTTGAAAGTGGAAGAATTACGTTACTTGCCATAGTGACAGATTCTTTTACCTGAAATGTTGTTCTGCATATAGCACATGTCTGAGATTAGTTGTTCATATGCTGGAGAAGTCCATGTAGATATTGTATGCAAATTATTATCTTCTAATCTGTTTGTGAATACAGCAAGGTTGAGGTAACAGAGGTCTGAAAAAATTAACATTGCATTATCTTCGTTTTTGTGGGGTTGAGTTCAAACTTTCAGAGCATGCTAATATTCATTGTGGTTGATTTTCCATATTTTTATGGCAACCGAAAAACAGGGGGGTGTGGAGTTGCCTCTTCAAAAATATACCATCTCTGTCTAAGGTGGTACGTCAGTGTGCCAGTGAAATCTTCACCTTTAAGAGATGAATGTGTGATCCGCCTCACGTGACTCTTATCTCTTCTTCTCCAGAGGCCAGCAGTAAAATTTCACTTCCATCAAGTAGCAGGAGAACTCTGTGACTGTTTGTATAGGTTGTTCAACAGTCTTTGAAACGTATCAGCATATGCATAGTTCCCATTTTTTCTTCTTTTGAGATCTTGATCCTTCTAATACAGGTTTAGTATTTGTGTGTTGTTTCAGTATTTATGTTCTGAGCCCAATAGCACTGGTAACATATTTCAATTTTTATTTTTTTTTAAATCCAAGGGGAAATATATTGATAAATTCAGTTTTTCACATCATGGAAAGTAGCATCCCTGTTGGTGATACATGTAGACTCGATAAAGAGGCTGAAGTCTAAGGAAACACAACAGCTGAATTTCTGTTGCGCTTGAAATCGTGGTCCCTTTAATTAAGGGATGAGACTGACCAGATATGGGGACAGAGGACTTTCGTGTACATAGCTGATAGTCTGGCACCTTCCATGAAACCTAGAATTTTCTTCCAAATGTGCAAGTTTAAAACACAAAACCAAGAAAACCTAAACAAACCCAAATTAACTCTTTACTAGAGACAATATTTTTGAATTTTCAAAATATAACTCAGCTTTTTGAAATAATTTCCTGGAGAAAGGCATGTAAAATTCTGATTCGAAACAGTACTGATCCACACTTCTGTAACACATCATTAAAGTGCTGGCACATTTAAAAAGTGAAACTTAATGAGAAAAAAAAAGGAAAAAGAAAGAAAAAGGAAAATCCTGTAAAACTGTAAATGAGAAGCAAACCCAAACCAAACCACACAGCTGACATTTTAGAATTGTTTAGTGGAATTGGATCCTAGCACAGACCGCGTGGAATAAATGAACCTCTCCTGACCATTGACTCTCAGTGTCTTAGAAACTGAATTCTGGAAGCATAACATGTATTAGCTTTGGTGCATTTTTTTTTTAAATCTACAGGTCTTGGCAATATCTGAGAGACCTTGTTTTCATTTCTGGTCACCACCTCAGCAAACTAATCAATGAGGCATGAACTGCTATCTGCAGAGAAAGAAATGAAAAATAAACCAGAGATAATCCTTCAGTTAAAAGGTTATTCTGTGCGATAAAAGCTATTTTGTTAATTTATTTACTTACTGGTACAGTGAGATAAAGTGAGGGAACAATTAGGGAATTCTAGTTGAAAGGATTTAAAAGGGCAATGACGACTTAATATTTTAGGTTATTTGATTGACAATATAGTTACACAGATTTCTTAAACTAAAAAATATTGTTTTCAGTGAGTCAGAATTCTGTTTATTCAATTAGAATTTTCCACTTTTTCTATCAATCAGATCTTCATGCTCATTTTATTTTTATATGGCAAAGTAGGATAAGTAGTTGGTTTCTGTAAAGTATCTGCAGTAATAATTGCTTCCATATTTTATCTTTTTTTTCATATTTTCATATTTGCTGTTCTTCAAAATGTACTAAGATGCATAAAAACTTTGTTGGTTTTAACCTATATGTAATCTGATAGAGGATATTTGTAGTTTGCAAACTATTATATATTATGTAATTTGGTTTACTGAAACTAATTTAAAATATTTTAATATTTAGATAGTCACTTCTGAATATAAACGCCAAGTGTAAGAAAACGATCAGTAAAATCAGTGCATAACATGTTGCAGTAATAGTTTATTTTTGCCCAGTGTTTTTTAATTTTTTTTTTTATTTGCTTATAAAATCTTCCCAGTGTGCAGATTTGTATTTTGGGATGTAATTCTGTTTAGTTGCAAACAATATTGTAATAAAATGAATATTTCACATACACATCTCTACCGATTCATGAATATTTTGAGAAGCAGAGATAAATAGGGGTATCTGTCTTTCTCCAGGTGTGTCAGGTGTGTATAATCTGGGCTTGGGGAAAAGTAACACAGTGAGCAGCCCCTTCACCTTTTGGAAGTGGGTGAGGTTTTGTAGCATCCTGTACATGCAGAATAATCCACCTTTAAGAGATTCAGTGTGTAGTTGTTGATACTTCACAACTTCTGTCATTTAACAGGACTGAGGAGTATCATTGCCAAGAAATTTTCTGTTTCTCATTTGGATCTTCATCTTCTTCTCTGCATAAGGATTGGTCTTTCTTTTATTTTTTATTCTACTTGGAGAGCTGTTTTTCACTCTGCTGTTCTCTCTTCCATTTTCATGAACCCCATTTTCTTCCAGGAGCATGAAATTTTCACCTTTTGTTTCTAACACGGGCAAAGAAATACACTGTAAGTTTCTCAGTTCTGTTCTCTCTAATTTCTTTGAAGTGGCAGAGGCATTGACCAAGGTCTGGCAAGTTAGAAGCACTTTTTTGCGGAGATGGGTTGACCGTATCTTCTGTGAACTACCATGGGTATAATACCATTCCCACAAAAATCTAAGGCAGTCTTCCCTTTGATTATAAAGAAGAGGGCTCAGGACTGTTGTCTCCAACAGCGGCACAGTGATGATGCTGGAAGAGTGCAAGCAAGTCCGCTTTCGTGCCAGATCCAGGCAGTGGAGATTCTAATAATCCTGGTACAACCTTTGCTCCACTTTGTACCTCCAGAGGCTCTTTCATGGTCCTGAGCTTGTGCTTCCAAGGGAAGCATTTCGGTTTTCCTTCTCTCTTTGCTCGCTGCTTCCACCTCGTGGAACTGGGTCAGCTGCCACGTGTTGCGGTTTTCTGAAGAGGTGGTAAACTCAGAAGAGGCAGATCAGATGAGATGAGTTCAACTTGGCTAGCTGGAAGTAGAAATGGATTGTCAAAAATCAGTCAAGCCACATCAGAATTTCTGAAAAAAGGGGGAAAAAATGGGTGGCTGGGAAAAAAAATGCTAAACCATGCTTGGCGGAAGAGCATTATTGCAGATGAAGGCTGGGAAGCTGCAATGAAATGGGCATCTCCCAACCTACTAGTAACTGGCTCCATTTCACAAAGCATCTCTTCTCACTCCTCCCTCCCCCATAAAGCATCTTAGTTTTGTGTTTAAAATCCGTGGTTTTCGTAACATATTAGTTCATATTTATGTTGGCGTCATTGTGTGTTAGGTGCTTTCCAAGTACGCTAGACCAGAAGCTGTTCTGAAGGACTACAGTCTGATGTGTCCAGAGAAATGGGACACTAAAAGAAGGTGTTGCTGATGGGCACGTATGCTCAGGATCCTAAGATTTAACATTTTCGTTGCAGTAATAAGCTACCAAATTTGGGTCTCATTTTGGTAGTTTATATTGTACCTTGTGCAGTATAGGACTGCCCCTGTGTATTGTGACTTTATTAGATGAAAATTCGTGTGCAATTGCGGAGAAGCACAGCAGTTTAAGGCTAATTTGACTGAAGTATTTTCAGTGGTGTGATTACTGCTGCTGCTGCAAGCCAGCATAAGCTTTAATAGGTTTTCATTCTTGAACAAGTTTAAGTGAACATACCCTCCTTTTGGGCTAGAGTTTGCATTTTTCTTCTGCTCAGAGTGGCCACAGATTGAACTTCATTGTAACCCGAATAAAATTAAGTTTCTATGTGTAATTATTGTGAAGGATGTGGTACATGATCAGAGGATGTGTACTGAGTATCTGCAGTCTAAGTGGCATGGTCACCTTAAAAACATGGTTACAGAAAGAGAAGAAATATGAGAATCATAGAATCATTTAGGTTAGAAAAAACCCTTAAGGTCATCGAGTCCAACTGTAAATGTAACGCTGCCAAGTCCACCACTAGACCATGTCCCTAAGTGCCATATCTGCATGCCTTTTAAATACTTCCAGGGAAGGTGGCTCAACAACTTCCCTGGGCAGCCTGTTCCAATGCTTGACAACCTGTCTGATGAAGAAATTTTTCCTAATATCCAATCTAAACCTGCTCTGACTCAACT
>Ga0181612_156440_pt1 | contig 10154 bp, 2 predicted proteins | sample HoacroProtozoa21_FD_119630 | JGI IMG/M metagenome (GOLD analysis project Ga0181612, IMG submission 119630) | Hoatzin crop microbial communities from Cojedes, Venezuel. Combined Assembly of Gp0051906, Gp0051904, Gp0051908
CCTCCTTATCGCTGTAGTTTGCATACCTGTTCTCCCAAGGCCCAGGTGCCTAAAGGGATTATTCAGGAGTCCCTTGTCTTGCAACCATCCCAATTATTCACAAAGAACCAAGACTTGTTTCTGACCACCTGAAGTGATAACATCCCCCACATGTTACATTTGTTACATTTACAGTTATCAATAGACAGCAGGGAACAAAACTTGAGGCCCTGATATCACAGGGCTGGGAAAGGACCTTCAGGACCCTCTGATACTGGGCTTTTGTCTGAGGCAGGATCAAATAGCCCTGTGATATTCCTGGTAGGGTGTTGTTCCCTGTACTCCCAATGAAGTTTTATGTTTTTTTTATATTGTTCATTACTTATTCTGAATACTTTTGCTACAGTTTAGGAATGCTGCTATTGTCCATATTCAACACGGACACAAAGGCAAAGTGGTCTATGCAGCAGATTCTTGTATACCTCAGTGCAATCATGGACTCTTGGCTCAATCTTCACTACTTTATACTAAACTGTTAGTGATGCGTTGCCATAAAACATCCAGAACAATGTCAGTTTTACTACAGTAGCTGATCGTTTCTGCTGAAATCTTGTACTTATTGGTCGTCTGTCTTTCCAGAGCACATCTCCAATTTAAGATTACTGTGATTTCTCTCCAGGCTCCCACTGTATTTCCTGGCCCTTCCAGCTTTGGTAATGTTTGCAAACTGAATAGTCAAAATCCTTAGTTCATTGACCACCTCATTATGGTATTTGATAGGACTGACTCGGAGGATTCACTGCTGTGGACTCCCCTTCAGTGCAACCTTTCTCTTTGGCAGGAAATTGCAGTTATCTTCACTGAAAGACTTGCTGTGTACATAGACTACTGTATATTGCAATTCTTCGGAAGATGTTCTGATGCCATAATTCTAATATGGCTTAGTGCTTTTTTGTCAAGATGTAGATAAAACATTATTGGTATTTTATTTTTTTATAAAGTGTGTTACCTGTCTACAGGAGGAGATTAGATTAACTTCATATGTCTTTGTGATAAATCCTGCTTGCTGTTCTTTGTCTTCTGTCTGGTGAAACCTAGTCATTATTTGTTCTGCTGTTTCTCTGTAACTATCCAGTTCTTCCTCTTCCATAGGCACACTACACTTGCTGTTCCTTAATCTTTTGTAGTATAGCCACCTCTCCTGAGTTCTCAAAAATGAATTGCTGATGGCTCTAAGGATTTCACCAGCCAGTTTTTTAAATATCCTAGGAGGAAACTTATCTTGCTGTGAGGAATTGTTTTTAAGAAGACAAACCAACCTCTCTCCCTCCCTGTATGTTTCTTCCTAACTAATGGTTTCTTTATACTTCTCTTGCACAAAAACAAGTTAGTAATCTTCAGCGCACATAGTCAACCTGTTCTGAGGTAGAAAAGTGTGATTCCAAGTACAAGCAAATAGCAACCACTATGCTCAAAATGAATTTTTTCGTAAGGATAAATCCATTTTTGTGGGGATTGCTGTAGGTACAAACAATGTACAAAAGGATGTGAAAATAATAAAGTACAAAGGCAGTAAAAAAAGTCTTAATTCATTTCTGTGGGGAACCCTCTCTCTTTATTTAGATCTTCTAAAAATTAAAATGCGGCCAGTCAGTTGATTGTATATAAAATGCAGTGTTGGTGCTTCTTATTTCTAAACCTTAAACTCTTTTCTCCTATGACTTGCTGGAAAGCAAGAGAAGTGTGAAATAACCTGGCATAAATTTAAGGTGCGTGGTGACACCAGCTGGTGGTGAAATACATGTATATGAAAGACGATGAGTTTTAGATCCTTCCTCTGACTTGGAGAAACTCCTGGAATGGTGTTAGTACCATGTCACTGGAGCAGCTAAACGTAGAAGTTTGACTCCTTTCCAGAAACTGAGTTGTGTGGTTAACTTAATCAGAGCTATTAAGCCTACTTACATGACCGGGAGTTCCAGGGATCTGTTGCAGATTCACAAACCTGACAAAAAAGGAAGATCTTCAGCTTCACTATTTGAACTCTTGCGCATATTGAAAATCTTGAATTGTGCCTTTCTTCCAGTTTAAAAGCGATAGTCTCTTCAGGTAAAATAACATTGTAAGGTCATACACTCTTGGGGTTTCAGTATTGTGGACTGAGTAATCTCTTGCAGTAGTTGAATAAATCTGACTTTAGTGATTTATGTGGGTTCAAGACTTAAATATTCCTCTTATGTCCTCATGTAAAGACCTTTTTAATTGTTGTGGGTGGGGAGGAGTGAACACTGACCCATAGTTGTTTTGGGAGTGGAGTTTATTTAGGAACCAGTGAAATGAGAGCTGCTATTGCTTGATCTCGAGTAACATTCACCTGTGTACAGACAAGAGAGTTGAGAGACAAACACTAAAACAAGATGTTTTTTTAAAAACAAACAAGCTATACCAAGGTTCTGTTAGAAATGTCTTATTATTAATGATACATCATCACTTAATTTGCAGTATTCTCTTAAATTGTTTAGTACTTTGGGATTTTTACTTTAAAAAAAAAAGAACATGACTTTGAAATGTCAGCACTTTTCATCTCTTTGTTTCTAATGGAATAATTCAGAAACATGCATTATCAAAAACTGTATTAACGCCTAAAAAGCAGTGTAAACAATGTCCCTGATGTGCCTTGGTACACTTCTATTTTCATTACTGCAGGCTTGAAAAACACCAAGCAATTTAATTCTTCCAAGCTGCATTGTTTAGATAGGATGACAGCATCGGATATTTTCCTGCCTTTAATGGCCGTTGGGATTGTCATTGCTGAAGAGAGCAGCTAAGATGCCTGTTAAACAGTTTTCTTGAAGCATATAACTATACTACAATGGAAAGCATTGCATGGGTATATGTACATATGGCAAGGGTCTTTTGACCTAGTATTGAATCTTCTTTGTTTGCAAACCTCAGTATGCAAAAATGAAATGTTTAATAAAAATGCTTTGTTTCCCCTTCAGCATGTACTTGTGTTCAACCTCCCCCTCCCTCCTTTTTTTCCTTTGCATTACCGAAAAGGTGGGGAGATTTGGAATGTGCAGCCCAGCAAGTCAGGTTATTTTCCTGTTTATAAAAGAGCACAAATAAATGGGATTTGCTTCTTTCTTGGACTTTCTCACATTTTTTTGTAAAGTTTGCAAACCTATAACAATAACTCTTCCTGCAAGTATTATGTACACACTAGTGAAGAACCACTGGGTCTAAAAACAAAAGGACTATAAACAAACAAATAGCAAATCCAAACCACCTACAATTTTAAGAACTATGTAAGTGGGAGCCTGACAGGGATGGACTGACCTTCAGTGAAGGTTGCTGCTGGGAACAGAACAATATAGCCGAAACTGACCTACAGACTTTCCTCTGGCATGCTGAGAAACTGCAGAACAGGCCTGGCATTTGCTGTAAAACAACAGCTTCACAGCTTAGAGTAGCCTGAATACTGGAAGAGTTATTTGAACTATAGAAAAAAGAGTCAGATTGTAAGTAGAAGTAATGCTATTTGTCAACTTTTTCTGATTTTTTAAAAAAAATCTAGTATGTGTTCAAATAATGCAAATTACAAGTTCTACAATACACGATCTCTTTGGGGACCACTATAGGTAGTAGTAAGTAAATAAATAAGGAGCAAATTCAGCCCCTGGAAAATATTTACAGTACGTATTAGAGGAAAAAAAGAAAACCCCCTTTCATTCCTAATTTTTGTTTTAATGGCAACTGTATTAAATTAGTTTCTTGTATAGTAAGATGGGCATATTGCAGTATATGAGTGGGCAAGAGCTGTGTGTACCTGTAAACTAATTTATTAGATGACTTACTGTGGTCTAAATAGTGTTTGTCCATGCAACTCTTCTGCCATGTAGAATATTTTCAAGCTGTAGGTGAATCACATGATTGTAAGCGAATAGGTACTGCTTTAACCACAGATGTGGACTGCAATTGTCCAGATTCAGTCATGCCAATGCAATAGACTACTGTTCTCTCCAACCTGCAGTGAAGTAGCTTGTGTGATCAATCCCTGATTCAAGGAAAATTGGCTAGGATAACTTAAACATTTCTACCTGGTTGTCTTGTCTTTTTGGTGGTGGTTTTTTTTCGGGGGGGGTGGAAGGGGTGGTGGTGTTTTAAACCTGGGATGAAGGTAGCTGTGCTTGCATAAACTGCTATGCCAGTAATGTACTAGTCATACACCAGTTTACTGTGCTTTAAATTCTCAATTTGAATGTTCCTAATTGCTACAGAGTGGCAGCGTGGGAGGTTGGGAGAACAACCTGCAGTTCAAGTCATCCCCTCAGTTAAGGTTGGTGATAGTTAAGCCGCATGCAGTTGATGAGACCTAAGAACATCCTAGGACTCCCTCTAGACCCCTTTTAACTGCTGCACTGCAGTCGGTATGAGGCAAGGGGAAGAGGCTACGCAAAGGGTGGAAATAGGTCCAAACATGAAAAGTTAAGAACAGGGTGCTTAAGAAAGGTAAATATTAAAAGAAACTAAGAAAGCTAAGGAGGTTGAGAGACGTAAGAAAAAAAAAGTCTGAAACTTTATTTTATTCCTGTGAATTTCAACAAGCATTGGATCAGACTGAAAATAAGTAGAAATAAATAATCTTAATAGTAACTAATCCCCTTGCTGTCTCTTTCACTTTATTAATGTAACTAGGGAAAAGTTTAATGTTGCCTATGTAAAAAGAATCTTGAGTAACTGAGGTGATGTGAGAGTCCAGCCTTCCTGCACAGACAGAGAAATACTCTGCTTTGGTTTTTGATGACTTTTTTAAAAGTTAAATTAGCTCTTGTTATAATGTGACTGTTAGTTTCTGGCTTTCTTTCTGAGAGCAAACAGTTCTAGATTATATGTTTACTCCCAGAAACTACTGGCATGACCACAGTCTATTCTGTGAGATCTCTCTCTTACTGTTTCATCACATGTCTCAGTTTTTTGAGACTCGAGCTGTGACCCTGAAAATGCTCAGTGTGACATCACCAAGATGGGAAGGTATTTCTTGTTAATCTTCAGGTAGAAGTGTGTTTTGTGCTTTTTAAAAATTGTTTAGTTTTTGGCCCTGAATCATAAAAAAAAAACACCAAACAAACCCCAAAACAAACCACCCCCTGCCCCCCAACCAGCCAAAACCTACAGCCCACACCTCAAAAACCCCTACATGAAACAACTTTTCTTTCTTGTGCCTGCAACTGAGCTGAAGCACCATACAGTGGCTGTCTGAAGAGTGCAAAATGACTAGGGTAATGAGGATTGACATGCTATTATGACAAAACTCTTTAAACCATAGCATCTGACATCTGAGAATTCTTTAAAACTGTAGGCTCTGCTGTTGCAATAATCAGTGGGGCTACCCTAGAACATATGACTCCAGTGCGGATAAAATTCTTTATGGTACTTATCTGCAGACTATTTTGTTTTTTGTTTGGAGCTGTTCTTCCTTTCTTTTAATATCCACAAGGAAGTGTTTAACTACCAGGAAATTCCTGTCAAGCCCTTTCATCAACTGTCCCCTTTGGAGGCATTTTGGATCATCAGCATTGCCCGCACTGCAGCTCTGTTCAGTGTCTTATGGCTACAAATAAGACTTGCCAAAGTAGCGCATTTTATCTCTCTCAGAGAATATATGGGACATTAAAATTCTGACACCTTGTTTTCATAAAACAAGCCCAAGAAAGCATGGGAGGTTGCTCACAAAACAACCAGTGGGATTGTGCTGAGCATGGTCATGTGAGGAGCTCTCTGCACAAGGTCACGATGCAGTCAGTTTGTACCAACACAGGTGCAATCAAATTGTGCTGGTGCCTGGCCCCTTGGCTTGATTCAGCATCCTTAACCCAGTGTAGATAAGGGATTTTACAAAGCTTGAGAAAACTGTGCACTATTAGTTCCATGGGTGATTCTTCAGTTCAAAAAACTACCTGGAAACTTGGAGTAAAGCTGTATACCTAGTGTCATTCCTGTTAATGCCTTGCAAACTGAAATTTTCCGAAGGATTTCCCAAGCAACAGTAGTTCAAACCTGTGGAATGGTAATTTTCCATAAACTCGTCTCATTCTCCCAGGTGGCTGTCTGATGTAGTGCAATGTTGTATTCCTCTGTGTGAAATAATACCCTAAATATGAAATGAAAGAACAACAATGGATTTACTGAATATCACTAGCATTCTTGCTTGCAAATAGCTGATGGCAAGGGAAGAAGATAAATTGAGTCATTTATAACATGAAATTATCAGTATGCTTAATACAACGAAATGGTAATGTTCAATGGGAAAGCACTGTCAAGAGAAAATACTCAGTATGCAAATTATAAAGATAAAACAGCCATTCAGATAAATCTGTTAAAATTACTGAGGTTATAATAATATGTAGGGAGTATATAAGTTGCTGTGCAGCTGATGCAGTTGGTGTTCTGTGGCAAGGCGAGACTTTTGCCAGCAATAGCAATATGCTGGTTTTGAGCATTTGTTCAAAAACAGTTAGGAATTTAAACAGGCCTTTGTACCTAGTAATGCTACAAGATCACACCTGTGGTGATCCATAGGCTACTTGCTTCTTCCCTGATAAACTAATTCATTATTGTGGCCTGCATTTCCTGTCATCATTTGCAATCACATGGAAATGTCTGCATTACTAAAGAAATTAAAAAAAAAAAAAAATCTAGAGATAGTGGCAATCCCAAAGGCACTTGTACAACGAATTAATTTCTTGTAGTGGATTAAAGTGTATGGATTCTAATTAATTCTGACATTACCTTTTTTCATAAAAAGAACCATCATATCAGAAATTCATAATTAAGAAGGATTGCACGTGGTGAGATTGTCCTTTGTACCTTTACTCCTTTTTATTTTAATGCAACTGTCTTCAAAAAAAGATTCAGCCCTTGAGCAATTTTTGGATGAAAATTAAGTGGAATGGAAAATGTCATGAATATTTACAAGTACGTTGGCTTTGTGTTGCCATAGTTTGTTTATGATTTGCTTATAAGTTCTCTTACAGGAGAGTATAAATGTGCTTTCTAGTGCTAATATTTTATTCATTAAAGATGTTGTTCAGATCTCAACTGAACAGTTGGATGGTGTCATCTCCCTGTTAAATTCACTATTCAACAGATTTTTTTTCCCTGGAGAAAAAGGAACTTTTGTGGCTCTTCTTTAGTCTTTTCACCCACTCCCATCCTCTTCAGGCTTAAAGCATTCTTTACATCTTTCAGTCACTCCAGGAAACCTAACAAAGAAGAAAAATGTCTTAGTTTAAATAAGCTGTTGCCTGCCCCTTTTGGATCACTCTCTGCCCATGGCTGGACTCAGGAGTAATACTGTCCTTTTGACTGGCAGTGGGGTGAGAAAAAGCAGTGGAGAGTACAGTGGATTGGAGCTCCTTAGTGCCTTGTGTCGGGTCGCATTCAGCTGAGTGCATCTGGTAACTACAAATAGCCATGGCGTGAGAAGCCAGATCTAGTCTGGGAGGTGGCAGCGCAGGTGGCATGCTGCTGCCATCCCCTTGCCTGCGGGTGGCTGCTGGGGGAGCGCTGGGGAAGAAAAAAAGGAGAGACAAGCTCAAGCTTGTCACACATGGCAATTGCTTATATCTGAGGTCTTTTCAGGTGAAGTAGGAAAGACATTCAGTGATGGAAAATCTTTTCTAGCTATGAAACATCTATCTGCAAAACAACTGCTCTTGTACAGTTTTCAGTTTCCAACAGACACAGCATGTTCCTATCCTGGAGCCTGGTTTACTGAAGAACTGAGCAGGAGGTGGAAATCTGGCTTTGAGCCAGCAGGAAACGGAGTTTTTTTCTTTCTGCACCGGAGAGTGACTTTTGTCCCTTCATATTCTCTGCAAGTTGTCCTGTAGTTTGGTTTTATTAATATATTATTTTAACTTGATGCTGGAACTTGTCTAGAAATGACTGTTGAAATGCAGATCTGTTATTCTGATGAATAAATTGGATGAAAGCTACTAGGGAAGGGTTAATATATGCTTTACTAGAATAATAAAAGCTCCACTAAATAAATGGTACCAGGAGTAGAAAAAATATACGAAGTACTTTTGTGTCGAAAAAAAGGCAAAACCTTTATAGTATAAAAAAATATTCATAAAGATAAGTGAAAATTCTTTTTTTGGCCAGTTTTTAGAACCTGTGTACTAAAACAGTCAAGACTTCTAAATTCAGAAGTCTAGTGTTTTAGTGTTCATCACGTTTTTAGCTGTAGCATTGCTAATGATCTGTTTTCAGACCATTATGGTTATTTTTGCCTGTTTCTAGTATCCCTGGAGACACAGATATTCCTTGCAGCAGTATGGTGGACAGAAAGGGCTGTAAGACTTGTTTTGATGCTCACGGAGGTCATTGTCACTGATCCCACTGATGGACAGTGAGGGAACTGGTCCTGAGGGCTCTGGGTCGATGTGGGATTTGGTTCTTCAGATGGGACTGATGAAGCTTAGCCAGACCTGAGCAAAAGCTAGGATGAATGTTGATATCCCTTCCCAGCTTCTAGAGGCCGAAGGCAGAGGAAATAGCACAAAACTATTTCTGGCTGTAAAAATACCTTGTGTTGTGGTGATGAGGTCCTTCTGCTCCGACTCAAATGCTGAGAAGGAAAATAATGGTTTTTTGAAATTACCTTATCACTCTATCTTCACAGCGGTTTGGTTTTTCTTCCCAGATTGATTATTGTCTCTTCCAAATTTTTGTTGATCATTACTGCTATTTGGTGTTTACCCAAAAACCTGCACCATTGACTGTTTTGGGGGAGGGCAGGAGAAGGCGGCTTGTTAATTATGGCCTGAGGAAGATATATTCTTCAGCTAGGATATTTTTTGTATTGTTTGTATTTATAGAGCTTCTTTCTTAGTCTTACTGCTTACTTTGTTCCTCCACTGCTGCTTGCAATTTCTGGAGCTGTTGCTGCTCCTTTCTCCGTAGCTCTTTCTGATGTAGCTTTGCATGATGAGCACTTGCCTGTTTTGCTGCCTGTAGGACAGGCAGGTGGGGCTGGGGTGGGAGGCACTGTATTTCCCAGTGACCGAAGGACCAATAATGGCTTGTGAGGCTGTTGATTGTACCTGGTGTCTTGCTGCAGAGATTCAAAGCTGCCTGTAGTTGAGTTGAGCAGTTTTGAAAGCAGGACTTACCTACTATATATGTTTTTAATTAACCTTGTTCTGAAAGGGCTACACACTGCAATGTTTAATGTGTTGCCAATATATTTCAAGTTAGTATGAGAAGCAGGAGGTAGAAAACCCTCTGAGAAGAATCATAGTCAGGATCTCTGACCTTTGTGTATCTGCATAGGCACATTAAGTGTTGGTAGAAGCTGCATTAGGTAACTTGCATCGTGAAATGAAATAAAATATACACAGTTTGTTTGTTTATTTTTTGTGTGTGAATAGCATATAAAGGATTTTATTGAACAGGTGAGATCTTGGGCTGTATTTCATAAATACATGAACTATTCAGTCATCAGCCAACATTAGTTGCATTTTTCCTTTGCTTTCCTGCCTTCTCCTCAGTCAGTTCAATTCGTTGTAACACAGAGATGGATCTTAGAAACTCAATGGCACAAAGCAGAAACCAAGTATCTCTTTTGGTCCCATGTTAATGGTTTTGCCAGCGGTTTCTGGGAGGTGGCAGACTGCGAAGGAAAGAGTCCCTTTTCTTTCTAGCAAATTTGCTTTAATTTCTTTTTTAAAATAATTTCTGGGGATAAATTAGTGATTATGTTGCTCCCACTCTGCATTTATACTAAAACACCTAATTGAGAGGTACTTGGCTGTTGTTTCTCTAATCTACAGTAGGATACAATATGGCAGTACATAATTAAAAAGTACTTTAAAGAGACATCATTCTGTTTATTTTTCACTTGGGATGAAAATTACCAGAGCCTAATAGTGTGGCTGCACTGATGTGTGGTCAGCGTTTCCAGTAATTTTAGCCCTTATGTTAGAAGTTGAAACATAATTATCTAATTTCCCCTGCAAAGTGTTCAGAATCACAGAATCACAGAATGGGGGGGGTTGGAGGGCCCCTCGGTGGTTCATCTACCCCCCCCCCCCCGCCGAAGCAGGGTCACCTACAGCAGGCTGCACAGGACCTTGTCCAGGCGGGTCTTGAATATCTCCAGAGAAGGA
>Ga0181612_161363_pt1 | contig 10154 bp, 10 predicted proteins | sample HoacroProtozoa21_FD_119630 | JGI IMG/M metagenome (GOLD analysis project Ga0181612, IMG submission 119630) | Hoatzin crop microbial communities from Cojedes, Venezuel. Combined Assembly of Gp0051906, Gp0051904, Gp0051908
AATTCTGGGCGGTCTCCAGCTTCTGCTCTCACTTATTTGTTCCTGAGGTTTTTTGGTGAGAGTGAGGAAACAATGAGCCTAAATTGTGATGTGAATTTGAAAAACAGAGAACTGGTACAGTTTTGCTTGCCTAACTTCTGTGGCAAGAGGAGCCTGTTTGCAGAGCCTGGAACATATTCCAGATGCGCTAGGGGAGGTAACATAATCGTACAGCTTCCAAATACTGCTTGGATGATGTCCCAAGTTCCTCTATCACCCTCTTCCAGTCCCAATAAAAATTAAACATGAAAAACGGTAGTAAATACCATGTCTTTCAAACCCTGAATGCAAGACATGCTTCCTGAATGTGGATGTTGTCAAAAAAAGCACACTGGGGAAGTGACCATTACCATGGAAAACAGAAGGAAAAAACAGAGCAAAGAAGAGCGTGTAGATGTGTTCTAACCGCTCGCACAAAGCAGAGAAAATATCCACAGCTAGAGTAAGGCTGCAGACAAGAACTCTCTTCACCTTTCAAATATATTTGCAGAAGTTTTGGGTTTTTCTTTTACTCATTGAGCTCAGACTGTATCTAGTGATATCCCATACACGTCCAGTGCTATGACATGAAGATTAGTCTGTCCAGCCTTTTAGCTGTCCTGCTGCAGAGAGGACTTGTGGGACACTTCAATCCTTTTGCAGTCGTTGAATGACCTAGTACTTGACCCAAGGGCAGTCTTTCAGTTTGTAGAGATCTCAGAGACAGGGGAACTTTGCACAGGTTTTAAAAATCAAGCACATGCTAGGATGTTTTGCTTGGTCCCAGTGAATTTTTGCATTCTGTATGTCATCTGATCTCAGTACTGTCTTTCCCTACCAAACTTACCCTTTTAATAAGGCAACTTCAGAATTTTCACAGAAACTGCCACTTTCAAAAAATTATGAAACTTTCAGAATTTGGAAAACTGAAGCCCTTCATTTTTTTATGGTTTTGTTTTGTTTTGTTTTAAATGAATGCCATTTAGAGGTACTGCGTACTTGATAAGATGAGCACATTCAGATCTGACATTGAAGAATATGTTTGCCAGATCAGTGGATAAATATTGTGCAATCTTAGATCTAATTTCTTGCTATACCAAGGAGGCACATAATTCCTTGCTCCAAATGAAAAGCAAGGAAGCTACTCTTCTTAGGAAAGCTGGCATGCTGTGTTATCCCTTTTCTAGTCTCACTTATCTTTGTTCTGGTGAACATGCTCTTCTGAAGGCTAGGCAAAAAAGTGTTGTTCTCATTCTGCATCCTGGGGACACACACAGAGATGCTCTCATCAAGGATATTTTTCTTTCTCTCTCATGACCAGCTGAGTCAGTGCACCTAGTCAGCAGCTGGCAGATATCATGCCTTACAAACGCAAAATAGGCCACCGCAAATCCCACATGAGGATAAAGCCCATTGCTCACTTGAGTTCTCATCTAAATCGAGGGCAGAAGCGAGGAATAAGACCAAGCAGTGTTTATTTCTCCTTCTTTAGTTCTTCTGCCCTCTTAAAACCAGAGATGGCTCTTCTAGTGCCCCAGGATTGGCAATCTTAGCTTTTTCCTTTGCTCGTCTGCAACCATCTGCATCTCAGTCATTAAGCTAGTAACAGTGCTTACTTTCCAGATCCCTTGAAAAGTAAGAGAAACCTTTCAGGAAGGTAGTAGCACTAGAAATTCTACATACAGTGAACTAAAAAGACTGTTGCTATGTCCAAATAATAATGTCATTCTAATTATTTTTGAAAGCAATTCCTCCAGTTGAGAGCAATGGTATCCTATTGATATCAATTGATCTGCTTGCTTGAAATACAAAAAAATGTCCTGGGTGCTGGCCAGGGCTGCACAGAGTTCTTTGGGCTCAAAGGATTGAGACAATTTCACATTAAGGATTTGCTATTTGTTTTCTGTTTATTTTTAACTTCCTCCTGTTTTAAGCTTTTTCAGACTTGTAGTTATGCTTTGAGCAAATTCATTAAGAAGTAAGTTAATCAGTTGAATAGATCGGGGTCTTTCATATCATGCATCTAGGGCTTGTTATTTTTTTAGAAGAAGGAAGCTAATCTTAGCAGTTATTATAGTAAACTGATGTGAATGTTTGGAAATTAGTCATTTGAACCATGTCAGAGCAATTCCAGCCTTTATGTTCTAGGTCAGATCTTATCAGATTTGTGTTAATTTATCTGCATTTTCAATAAGTAGTTTTCGTGGTTACTCAATAATGTTGTACCATCTTTTCTTGGTGTGAAACTTTTTCAATCTGGCACAGCTGTAGGAAAGAAACAAAGAGTCTGGAATAGAGACTGGACTGTAGCCTGCGCTCTGATTTTGATGTGCTCTGGCTCTGACTGAGCTTCTACAGCTTAGTTTAGCCTTTTGTTCCTACTACCTCTGCTCATAGCTCTTCTAAAATCTCATTGCTCCTTGGGTTAGCTATCTTAGTGTTTCTAGCCTAAATTTATTTACACTCAATGTGAATAGTTAATGCCCATTTGGCCTTGTACCAGCGTTGTCCTAAGGTATAAATAGCATTCTTCATGGATTCATTTATAAAGATCATGCCTGCTCTCAGTCCCTGTTTATCACAGTTAAGGAAGTAAAACTCTATTTAGTCTCATCTTGTAAGATGGGCTCTCCATTCCCTGGTGTGCCTCATAGCACCTTCTTTGTATCCGCTTCTGTCTGAATGTTACGTCTCCCAGCAAAGTTTTCACAAGGATGTGTGACTCGACTGTAGACATACTATGAACACTTTTCAGAGGTCTTCCAAAATAACCATAGCAGAGCTGGGAACCACCAAACCTATCCTTCTCCCCTTTGCTTTGATCATTCAAACTTACTGCTTATGATTTGAATACCAGTGTTTTACATTCTTCAAGTGGTCAGATTTTGCTTCTTATCTTTTTTACCTAAACCAGAGGACCAGGTGTTTTAACAGCATGTGTTGACTGATATTGTCTTTCTTTTCCAGGGAGGTTCAGCTTTTTCTCCAGCATCCATTATTACTAAGAGGAGAGCACAAACCCAAGCAGCAGTCCTGGCTGAAGATGTGGGATGCCTTTCATCCACCAGTGAGGAAGTTGTAGCCTGCCTCCGCCAGTTGCCTGCTCGTGTCCTCAATGATGCACAGACTAAGGTACACCATGGCAAAATACATGCAATTGGCAAGGAATCAAAAACTTGCCACTGACATGAAGCTGTGATGAACCTTAAAAAATAAATTGGGCTGAATCCTTGTGAAAGAGAAACTGGACTAGCTTTGGTGGAGTGATGCTGATATCCATGACACCCACCTCTTCCCTGTGAATACTCACAGCTTGATTCTCCTTTAGACTAAATTCTTTTTACACTACTTTGACCACATCTTCCTAAATTACTCTAAATATAGTTTTTACCTGCTTACAGTCTGCTCTCATCTGCCCCTGGGTGTTACTCTAGAGGAGAATCAAGTGTCTGTAGCTTCAGTGACTGCATTTCTGCAGAAAAGGAAGTGGGGAGGGATATCAGTGCTTGGTCTCTTAAGTGGGAGACTTGTGAGAGCTGCAGTATAAATGATTCTAGAGATGGATCCTTTACCCACAGATTAAAATACTCACTAGCAATACCTTTTCTGACCAGGAACAGCATAAAGCCAATCGCTAATTTAAAACAGTATTTTTACAACTATAAGTCCATCAGTTCTCTTGGCCTATTCAGCTAGTCTCACCTACTGACTGTCAGCAAAAGCATTGCTACTTGCCAGTGATGAGTTTGCACTTACATTAGCTGATCACTTGTTCACCTGGAAGCTATTAGCTCAGTTTTCTGAAACATAAGTAAAATGGAAATGACCAGGGTAATCTAATTTAACTGGACTATTATTGCTTTTTTGCTGATATAGCTCCTAGCTATAAGTGGCCCATTCCAGTACTGGGGTCCAGTGATGGATGGAATTTACCTTCGGGAACCTTTAGCTAAAGCCCTGCAACGCCCTCAAATTCGGAAAGTAGATCTGCTCATTGGAAGTGCTCAGCAAGATGGATTGATCAGCAGGGCTAAGGCAATTAAGGTAGGAAGAGACTCGCTGTTAATGAACTGCTGGTATTAATGTTATTATAGTGATGATAATAGTCATATGCAGCAAAGACAGTATGATTTTTGATTTCTACAATTTGTTAATTATACTCCATGCAAATATGCAAAGGCATTGTCCATCTCCAGCCGGTCCTGTTTAGGCTGATTAACAGCATTATTATGTTTGTTGATTAACATTACTGGAGGAGATATGAAAAGTTAAGAGATCAGCAATGATTTAGCATGTATTAATATGCAGCAGTATGTTTTACTGTCTCTAAAATTCTGTTTGTATCACAAGCTCAGCTGTATCTCACAAAGAAGAAAGCAAACTCATAACTTGCCTATGAGGTTCTTCATAGTGCAGCAGGCATAAGTCAGTCTTTTCCATGCCAATAGTTTTTTTTTTTGCGGCACCCTTTTTTCTCTGTTGCCTTTAAAAAGCACGTATTCCTGTAAAGATTCTGAATACGGACTAGCTGTGACTAAGAATAGCACTGGCCTGATGTGTGGGCTAAGGTTTCAGGGCATAAACTAGTGAAATGAAGAAGAATTGCATCCGTACTGTACTTTTTGGACATAAAATTCCATGAAAGCATGAAGGTCTACCCAGAGGGATTTTGTGTCTTGTGAACCCTCTGGCACTGTCTGTTGCTCAGGAAGCATATCAACCTCTTCCAGTTCATTTGTCCTTCTTACGATGAGAACAAGAGCACTTCCCTGTTTAACAATGCCAAATTAAATTAAATGTTCCAGTGTGCTCACATATATGATAAGAAATCAACAGGAGAATGTAACATGGCAGGGCTTATTTTGAGGGTTATCTAAGAAAACTGCAGGTCTGTTGCTATCTTTCTGTAACTGTGTGGATTTAATTTCTTAGGAGGCAGTGAAAGGTTCATCCCAGCTTCTCTTTGCTGGTAACCAATAGCACATAGACCAATTTAATTCACAGTTAATGACAAAATTACCTCTTTGAAAGAAGGATTTTTGACCTACCTGGATAAAGTTCATAGCACTTGATTAGTGTCCACTGGGTATTTCTTGCTTGTATCTGTCTCTTTTGGAATCAATGAAAAGAGGAAGTCAGGCATAGGAAATGGACTGTGGTGCTGGAGGTCTGCAGATGATTGTCCAGACACTGTGAGAGGTGAATAAACTTCAGTAACCTCATTAAAAGTCATATGATGAAGACTAGGAAGTGAAATTCTTTCCTTTACCACTATTTCCACATGTGACAGTTGTCTGCAAAATCAAAATGAAATTCCGCGATGTGTTAGAAATCATACAACAAATCATGGTGTTAGTGAAAGCCACAGGTGCTAAAAGCTGGTGCTGTCAGGTTGAAATGAAAAGGAAAAATGTTTGTAACTGAGAGCTCAGCAGTAAAATGTTGGCCTTCCAAAAAGAAAATCTGGAATATCTCTTTATTTAAAGGCTTGCAGAAAATAAGATTGGAAGGGGACTCAAGAAGCTGGTGCAACTCAACCCTAAGAAATGGTCGTATCAACTTCAACCTGAGACCTGTTTTAAAAATCACTCACTGTTGGAGATCTTCTGATCTCCTTTGGCAAAGATTTAACTATCCTTACTTAGAAGGGGAGTTAACTTCTTTACTAGCTATTATAATAGTACCTACCTTACTTGGTGCTACTGCTGTAAGTCAGATTCCATCTCTGTTTCAGAAAATTCATGATGTTCATGGGAGGTGGTTATATTTTGTTTTCTCCCTTTTCACTTCCTTAAGCTGTTTTCACGTTCTCAGTAGGAACTGATCATTTAACGCACATTTTCCTCAGTTTCTCTTTTCCTGTGACTTCAGGTTTTTAGGGCTTGAGGGAATATAACCGTTTTGACCAGTCTGTATTCCTGTCTGCAGATTGTTTGCTTAAAGACCTGCTACAGGGTTAAAGTTTCCTGATTTCTTCCTCGTCCACACAGTTAGTGTATTAATTTCTGGGAAACTGTAACGCTTCCTCCGTCATTGAGCTATTTAAGAACGTGCATTTTCCAGGTCCTTGAGCATTTCAACGTCATAGCCATGACCATGCATGGTTGCAGTCAAAGTCAGATGATAAAGGCCACAGACATATTTAGTCTACAGTGGCAGAAACTGTTGCGGGTGGTGGTTGTGACTGAGAAGTCTGTGCCCTGTTTCCTCCGTCATAATGTCATAAGGGATCTTAGATCTGTGGTAACTGTCCTCTCCCCACAATAGACCTAGAAGAAGGATTTGAGACAACGCACACTGTATCCCACTCTTATACTTTATCCTTTTTAAGGTTTTAAGATCTGACTTGCATCTTTCTGGGAAAACCCAAAGCTTGTTTTACTGATCTATCAAGGAAGGTGAGAGGGTTTAGGTGGTGGCTAGAGCACTGAGCTCAAATTGGGCAACGAAGGCATAGTTCCTAGTTTGCCTCTGACTGCAACAGTTATTTAATCTGTTCTGCAAAGAGGGGACCAAACCTCCCTCGGGTGATAATCCATCTGTGGATGTGCTCCAGCTCTGTAGAGAGAACAACTGTGCATGTATTTAGGTAGATAAATGGCACAGCTAAAAGGTCCTGTGGCAACTGTAAGGAATTGTCCTTTATTTCCATCTCCTTTAGAATGACAGATTTCAGTGTAGTAAGATGCAAAGAGTGGGGGACAGAAAAATTTAACCCCTGCTGACCTGTTGCACCAGTTCCTGGGAATAGCTGTGCTGGCAAATTCAGGCAAGGGCTTGCTCTGTTAGTCCTGGTCTTGCTCTGTTAATACTGAGCCTGTAAATGGTGAAGAGACACTTTTAGCCATTTGGATGCAAGCAAGCTTGAGACGTCATGCAAATCTTATTACCTTGAACTGAAGCTGCATGCAAGTTTTATAATCTCCTAGCAGTCAAGTCTTAGGAGTGAGGGTAAAACCTCTAGAGAGCAACCAGACCTGAAAGTGGTAAACTGGGTGACACTATGTTGTTCTGTGGGGGCTTACTGGCATTGGACTGTGCTGGGTGTATCTGTAATCCCACTGCAACATTGTGCTTATGCCCATTAAGACCTTTACTCTTAAAACTGAAATAGAAAGACAGAAGGCACCACTTGTGTGCTAGCAAAACATTAAAAGTTTCAATGTTCGATTTATTCATAATTAAAGGCTGAGGTCTCTCAGTGCTGCTTGCAGCAGAGAGTACGCTGAACATTCGTGCTTAATGTCTTGCCCATGGAAGTGACCATTTTATGGCATTCACTTGAGTGCTTATTCATGTGAACTGAGACAGATTTGCCACTTCCTGGACCACTTTGTACTCATCCCCAGTGCAGCCATCAGATGGTTGAAACTAAGTGAGAAACAAAGCCAAGTTTGTTAAGGGACTGGCAAGTGGTACCATAATGCACTATTACGTGACATATGGAGCAGTTAAGCCTGAACCCGTTAGCTGCAATTCCCATGGCAGACCTCAGAGATATTAGCTTTGACCAGTCATGGATTAGGGCAGCTGAGCAGAAATCTCTAAAAATGTTGATTTCAATTCCCAACTGGGCAAAATTTTATCCCTGTCCTGTATGGGATGCTCAGTGGAAGGATCTAATGGTTCCTACTGGCATTAAATATACGGAGTCACTCATCTGCTCTATATCCGTGTTTGTCTGTATATGCATATAAACCAGCGTGACCCTGTTTATATACTCCATATGTTCTGTGCCTACTATGTGATCACCACATTGCAAGGATTGTTAACTTTCTATTTAGTTGGAAGACTAAGGTTGTAGTTCATGTGTTTTCTCTGTTTTTCTTTCTCTCCTTAGTACAAATCTATCTGACTACAGAAACAAGAACCAGGACATAGGGGAGTGGATAGGTAGAAATATAGTTTATTTACCTCATGTAAGCAACCAGATCTGTGCAGACCAGAACTTCCATCCTGCACTATATTACAGTTAATAATTTCTTATCAAATTTTTTATGGATAAAAGTATTCAGCAACATACAACAGATGGCAGATATTTGTGTGTTAATTGTAATGACCAGGGGAGCAGTGTCCTGATAAATGCCATCAGTGAGAATGGGCTGATATCAGTTCTTTACTTCATTTTGCAATTAGCTGAAATCCTTGAAAGACTCTGCTGAATGGCTGGCAGTTCTTTCACCATCTTTTGTGACAACGTTTTATCAAATGCCATTTAAGGCAGAAGGTCTGTGCGTACTCTGTAAGTGTTACCACTATTCCAGTTTGTCAGAAAAGTACATTTTGCCCCTTGGAAAATGTGAACGTTTGGTCCATCTACTGCTAGAATTTCTTTTTAAATGAAGTACTGGACCAGATTCATTCGTATGCTCCAGGAGCTATGTTGCAGCAACAAGAACAGCGAGCACGATTTAACTAATTATTTAGGCAATGTTTATAACAGCTTTGCATCACCAGAACAGCAGAAGGCGGTGCACCTGCTGTCTTTAATTATTTTCTTACTTACTTTCTAACAAATGTTGAAAACCCCACTACAACTCTGAGGTCAGTTGCTAATACCTCTTTAAAGGTTAGCAGTATGTAAATTATTTTACATAATGTGCAGCTGTTTCTATTAATCTGGTAGCAGCTGTTGTATCTACTGCTACTTGAAAATTGTTCCTTGGTCGTATATTTTCTAATGGGAAACATTTGTTGGACATGGAAAATTGGTCAAATTGAATCAATTTCTGAAAAGGTGAAATGCTTTTCCTTAGTAATGTTTCATGCATTTTAATTTTAAGGTTTTGCTTAGTTTTGTCCTATCATGTTAAAATCAGATGTTTAAATTTTATTATATTGTAGCCAAAGTGGCACTTAAGACATCATGTTTCAGGCTGTGCTATTTTAGTGCTGATTGGGATGAAAAATCTCAAAATGTCTTACAAATGCCAGTTGTGTTTCTCACCCATCTCTGCATGACGAGTTCTTTCTCATCTGACTTAACACATCTGAAGAACCCCACTCTATTATCAATGATTGGTGAGAAAGGTCACCACATTTTTTGGGGCATTTTGAAGATCACAGAAACTAGTACATAGGCACAGTAGAAACTTAAGACCAACCGCACTGAGTCAGATCAAAGGCCTGTTTAGCACAGAAAATGTTTTCAGCAGAGGTGGAGAGTGGATGTTTGTAATAATAGGGTAAGCAAATCTGGTACTTCTGCTAAATCCTCTCCAAACCTCTAGCACTTTGCAGGTCAGGGACTTTCTATCTTGAATTGTTCTTCCCGTGTTTAATAACCATCAACTGCTTATTTTTATTTACATTCAAAAGCTTGTTAATGAAACTTCATCTTCACCAGTTTTGGCATGCGCAAAACCAAGTGGCAAGGAGTTCCTCGGTTTAACTATGCATTGTATGTATGATCATCCATCTCCTTCTCTGTGTTTTTCAACCATAATAGTAATTTGATGCTTGGTAGTTGATGAGGCAGTGGAGGATCAGTTCCTAGGGTACATAATCAATATGCTAAACGTTTTGTCTCTTTCTTTTTTTCTCTAAGTATCAAGGACAGCTGTAGAATAAGGTAAAAATGCCATTTAGAAAACAAAAAAAAATGAAAACATTGCATGAAAGTTGCTTTGTACAGAATGTTCTACACATAAGAACTTGGCCGCTGCACTGACACAGAAAAACGTCTATTCTTATTGACACCGGTGCTGTTTAACATCTTTGTCGGTGACATGAACAGTGGGATTGAGTGCACCCTCGGCAAGTTTGCAAGTGACACCAAGCTGTGTGGTGGAGCCAACACACTGGAGGGAAGGGATGCCATCCAGAGGGACCTTGACAGATTTGAGAGGTGGGCCTGTGTGAACCTCATGAAGTTCAACAAGGCCAAGCACAAGGTCCTGCACATGGGTCAGGGCAATTGCAAGCAGAAATACAGGCTGGGTGGAGAATGGACTGAGAGCAGCTGGGCAGAAAAAAACTTGGAGGTGCTGGTTGACGAGAAGCTCAACATGATAAGGCCATGTGTGTTTGCAGCCCAGAAGGCCAACCGTATCCTGGGCTGCATCAAAAGAAGCATGGCCAGCAAGTCAAGGGAGGTGATTCTGCCCCTCTACTCTGCCCTGGTGAGTCCCCACCTG
>Ga0181612_178318_pt1 | contig 10154 bp, 6 predicted proteins | sample HoacroProtozoa21_FD_119630 | JGI IMG/M metagenome (GOLD analysis project Ga0181612, IMG submission 119630) | Hoatzin crop microbial communities from Cojedes, Venezuel. Combined Assembly of Gp0051906, Gp0051904, Gp0051908
AGCGGAACAGAATCCTCTCCCATGACCTGCTGGTCATGCTTCTCTTGATGTGGCCCAGGATATGGTCGGCCTTTTGAGTTACAGGAGCACACTGCTGGGTCATGCTGAGCTTCTCATCAGCCAGCATCCCCATGTCCTTCTCCTGAGGGCTGCTCTCAGTCCATTCTCCACCCAGACTCTTTTTGTGCTGGTGTGGTACAAGGTGGTTGTATTTGGCTCGCCCGCTTTCAAATTTGTAAGCACACACCTAACTCTTGTATTCCTTGCTGGTTTTGATGTCTCCTGCAGCAAGCAGAGAAAATGGTGGCATACCTGCAGGACAGTGCCCTTGATGATGAAAGACTAGCAGCAAAAATTCAAGAGCACAGAGCAAAGGGCTCCTCTATGCCGTTGTTCCATGAAGCCATGCAGAAGTGGTACTACAAAGATCCACAAGGAGAAATTCAGGGTAGGTCTGTGCCCTTTACGCTTCCTTTTTTATTTCACAGAACTGTTAAAGAGTTCATCACAAAATTGCCACCAAGAGATGCTGATGCTTGTTTTTACAGAAGCAGCACTGGGAATTTACCACTCTAGAATTAGGTTTTGAAAATGGATCCTTCTACCCATCACTGCCCCCATCAGCTCAGCATGCCTAATGTCCAGAATTGTACTTTATCATGGCTAAGGTTTGCCATCATTTCATGTTTCTGTAAATTGACTCAGACTAAAAACTGTAAATTGTCAGACTAAAACCTGTTTTTCAGACCAGTAGTTATTCAGATTTCCAGACAATAGTGGAACAAAACAGGAATGTGACCATTCAGTAGCTTGTTGAAGAGTCAGTGAGAAACATTGAAATCAGTTTTCTAGTCTCAGCCTGAAGACATTGAGTATTCAGGGAAGGGTAATCTGTGTAGTATCTAGAGCAAAGAGACAAGACGTTTTCCCAAGCCAGTGCTCACACATAAACTCAGTTTAAATTGTACTTGCAGCCAGTGCATTATTAGTTCATGTAATAAAAACTGGTTTGTGCTTGCGGTTTTTGCTTAAGAGAAACCTCAATTTTTTGCGATGAAAGTAGGAACAGGCCTTTCATTTAGATACTTGCATCTTTGCTTTCAGAAGGTACTTTTCTTTTTGGAGGTCTCAGGCCTCTGTTTTAGCAGCCGCTTAGCTGCATCACAAAAATACAACTGAGCAGTGAGTTCCTTACTTGCTGTACTTCACTAAGTAGTAGTTGCTAATGCTGTTTAACGGGAATGACTTCCTCAGCTATGAGCTGCAGGTAGGATTTGTGGAGGTGTGATCTGTGGGATGTGTGCCAGTCTCTTGTCTGCGTGTTACACAGCTTTAGGGTTTTCTTCTTACCCCTTTTAAGTTTAAAGGATGTTAACCATAAAGCGTTTTTATTTGCTCAGTCTGCTTCAAACTGTATGTTAGTTGCTGCTGGGTGTTCATTGCTCAGTGATGGTCTAACAGTTTTTCATTGGAGTAAGCACTTCCTTGAGTGTGACTTCCAGAAGTAAAAACTCCCACATAAACTTTTATTGGGATAGCTCTTGTGGTTTCATATTTTCTCTGGGAGGAATTACCTGCTAAAGATACTTTTACAGAGAAGGCAAGAATTACTGAACATTCTTGCTTTTCAGAAGATATTTTTGCAAAAATTGTATTAATGTGGTTCTTACTCTGTTAAATAACTTTTTTTAATACTAGCTTTGTGGTCCAAATGGTTGGATATGTAATGCTGGTGTAGGAGTCCTCCTTTGAAGGGAGTGACTGAAATCTTTCTCAGGAAAAAGAGGAAGAGAAGATGTGGTGTAGCTTTTTGAGAAAGGAAAAGTGGTTTCCTCATTATCTTGATATAATCTTGCATTCAGAGTTGGATCTGCTCATCTGCTAAGTGTCAGAAGCAAAACTTCTATAAAACATACGAATTCCTCTGATTTGAAGGCAAGAGTTGAAACAGATTATGATGGTTTGATTGTCTATGCAGTGTATGTGGGGAAAGTAGTGCTTGTGCTTTTAGCACTGTCAGCTAGTGGATGCTGTTGAGGTCCAAACTGGAAACTGCACCTGTTGTCAGCCTGTTGCTGAGCCTGGAGCAGTGAGCTTTGCTGGAGGGCAGGATGTGTGTTGGCTGGACCCAAGCTCCACACCACCGTGGCTGCTTGGCTTTTGTCTCGGAGCTGTCGTTTCCCTCCAATGCATGGTAAAAGCAGTCATGCACTTTTCAGTAAAGACTGTCTGGGGGAATGCTGTGGCCACCACAGAGATCTAGATATGTGCGTTGACAGTCCAGCTTTGAATGTACTGTCTGTCCAGACAAGTGGATGAGACAGACAGGAGCGCCTGAGCCTAGGTACTGTGTTACTTTAACAAGCACCATGCTCTTTGTTTCCAGTATGTTCAACTTGGCCTGACTTGCTCTTCCCCCCCATCTGTATTGGTTGGTGTTATTTCAGGTCCTTTCAGTAATCAGGAGATGGCGGAGTGGTTCCAGGCTGGATACTTCACTATGTCGCTGTTGGTCAAGAGAGCCTGTGACGAGACTTTCCAGCCGCTGGGAGACATCATGAAAATGTGGGGCAGGGTTCCCTTCACTCCAGGTCCAGCACCGCTTCCACATCTGGTAATTATGTGACAGTTACAGTATTCACATAATCCTGTAAGAAATGGGAAATTAAATATTTGTGTCAACTGCTCTGTCATGGAATTGCAGGTGTTCCAAGCATGAAAGTTGAACCCTGTGTTAAATTACCTTTTAAAGAGGAGAAAAGACACTTTAAAAGCTGCATTCTGAACAAACATTTTTATATTGCTTGCATTTGCAATATATTGCTACTATTACTCTGTTATTAAAATAGAATGTTTTATTCCTAAACATAGGGTGAGCTGGACCAAGAGCGGCTGACAAGACAACAAGAGTTGGCTCTGATCCAAATGCAGCACCTCCAGTATCAGCATCTTTTAATACAGTAAGGCTGCCAGTCCCAGAGGTCTTCCAGTGACTGTGTTCTGCTCTTCCTTTTTACTCATCTGGGTTCAGCTTCCTGTCATTGTTTCCTTGGGTGGTGGGGCTGGGAGTGCCTCACCTCCGACAGCAAAGCCAGCTTCCACAAGCACCAGAGGCTCTGTAGTCTACAGGATTAGGACAGAGTGTGGCTACCTCAGGCACACTTTTCAGTGTCTTTCAGTGTCGTGCATAGCTTTTTTGATGAGACCTGCTATATAGGTAGCCGTTAAAACAGAGTCCCAGCTGTCCTTGTAGTGCAGTTCAGATGTTTTGGAGTCAGGGGAAGGCTACACATTTTTTGAACTGGAGGTTGAGAAAGCAGAACTTGTCTTTGGTCTGCTTGCTCAGCTTTTCGAAGATCAGTGGAAGATAACTGCTGGAGAAAGCAGTTTGTCATCCATTTATGACAAAGCTGTCAGTTGTTCAGTTCTGGCCAGTTCCTAACAACTTGTTTTGTAGGAGCTTGGAGAAAAGAAAAGCAATCAGATAAGACTACTTGTTACAGGAGTCCTGAAAGCACGGGCCATGATTATGATTACTGACTGTCAGCTGATGATCTGAAAAGGCAAGAGCCTGCACCTGTACTAGGGGATGCCTTGGTGTACTTGGGAAGAGATTGATTTGTTTAGGTGGGAAGTCATCAAAGCCAGATTAATTTTAGCAATCTCTGTGTAATTTATAGAAAAAGGGAAGTAGTACTGCACAGGTTAAAAGAGAAACATTGGATAGCAATAACCAGTTTGACGTAGTTGAAAGTGAAGAGAAATTTGGTTCTGCTCATAAGGGCCAGTTTGTTGTATTCTTGTATTTTGATTCTTTCCAAGGCCCCATTCTGTGGTTTCCTTTAGTGTTTAGCATGTACATTATATAGGTCAGTGGCCATTAGTCCCGGAGGATGAATCTGTGCGCAACTTCTGCAACTTGGGCAGCATATAAATAAGCAAGTGACCAAATACCAGTGATTCTCTGCTTCTCTTTTTAAGACAACAGTATGCACAAGTGCTGGCTCAGCAGCAAAAGGCAGCCCTCTCATCCCAGCAGCAGCAGCAGCTCGCTATTCTCTTGCAACAGTTCCAGGCCCTGAAGATGAGGTGAGTTAGCCCAGACTTGAACTGAATACCATTTTTCCTATGCTCTAATTTGTCTGTAATGATAATCTTGTCAGTGGTCCATCCTATCCAAGTTCACACGTTTGAGCATTATGTATTTTAAAGATCATGTGAATATGAAACAGTTGCAGGGTGTCAAATACTTCTTTATGTGTGTAGCCTTTACATCAGAGAATACTTAGGAAAACGAGGAGGGAAATGTAGTTGAAGTCATACCTTTTTGACAGATCTGTTGTGCTGGTGTCGGAATGGCTTTGCCAGTTGAGTTTTGCGATACTAGATGCTTGTTCCTCAATCTAGCCTATGAGCAGCAAGTGCTAAACTGTAGCGGTAGCTGACTTAGCCCTTGACTTGGCAGCAGGGATGAGGTGAGCAAGAACTCTGCAAGCAAGTAGTATTGTCCACATCATATTTTTGTTTTAAATAGAGGTGTGGAAGGAAAGGAGTATGTTACAAGTTACTGAATCTCAGGCGTGTTCAGAGCACTCTTCTCCCTGGAAGTGGCATGTTGACTCTTCCTGTTGGTATTGCAGAATATCTGAACAGAACATGATGCCACCTGTTACAAGGTCTGTGTCAGTGCCGGACACTGGCTCAATATGGGAACTTCAGTCAGCCTCACAACCTACAGGTAAGATGCTTAACATGTGTCAGATATCTTGAGAAAAGTTATGGGATTAAAAGCCAGCACCTTTGAGATGGACAAATTATTTCTGAATTGGTATTTTTTTAGCTGGTTCAGGCTACTTTGCCTTGTAGCTTAAATTCCATTTGAGAGCTGTGAAGAATATGGTAAGATTTCCTATGGTTATAGGACGTCTTGATCCAAAGAGGTTGAGTGTTGTAATATAAGGGTGTTCTGCTCTGATGGGAGGAGTTTGAATAGCTGGTTCTTGTGTAGAATTTTGTAGGAAACCCAACCTTGCTTTGGTAATGTACAAGCCTTGTTCTACAGGAAGATAAGGTGGCCCTCTACGGACTAAGGCTAATGCATTATTTTAGTTTATAGACCACAGTAACAGCATACACAAGATTTTCCCCTTTCAATTGTTTTTTGTTGATGTGCTTATTTTTGCTTGTCAATGTTTTGTTTTCTTCACTATCTAGTCTGGGAAGGAAGCAGTGTCTGGGATCTCCCCATTGATACTGCAGCTCAGGGACCAGCTCTAGAACAACTTCAGCAGCTCGAGAAGGCCAAAGCTGCAAAGGTCAGAAACTGTTTTGTACTGTAAGAAGTTGGGATTGCTGTTCTGCAATGTAACTGTGTTTCGTGAGCCAATGGAAGACGATTAGCTCTTCAATCTTCAGGCCGCTCTGTACAGTTTTGATTAGATTTTCATGGAAAACACCATAAAGAGGATATGGGTTGTAGAAGCCAGTTATGAATTCCTCGTGGACTGCTGTTTGGAAACCATTGCTGTGGAGGTACTACTGACCTCTAAAGTAGCGGTTATGTTTTTTACACTTCTGATTAAAAACTGTTCACTAGCCACCTCTGTTTTAAAATGGAATCGTCATGAGCTGCTGTGCCAAACCCTGAGTAGGAGCCAGGGGGTTGTTCTCTTAATCCTTGCATCTTTTCACGAGAATTGGTTTGGGGAATCTCAGGAGTCCTGTTTGTTGGGGTTGTTTCACACTCTAAATTATTTTTGTAAGTTTGAACCTGTATGATTCTGTACATTTCCTAAAACTGATTGCTTTATGATGACTGCAAAGCAACTTGCTACTGCCTTCTGAAGTCAGGCTATTTTAAGGAGCTGATGTAGAAAGACTGACTAGAGAAGTGGTATTCGTTACAGAACAGAAATTGTCAGAAATTGCTCTAGACTATTTTGGGAATCTGACCCCAGTAGACAGCCAGCTGATAGGTAAAATTACAATTAAGGGAGAGCATCTGTCAGAGGCTTCCATCTATTATGTTGTTACTGTAATCTCAGCAGAGTCACCCTAAGAAATGGTGTAGGAATACGTTACCTGCATCTGAGTTTAGTTTTGTGTGAATTGTAGCTAGAGCAAGAGAGGAGAGAAGTGGAAATGAGGGCCAAACGAGAGGAAGAGGTGAGGAAAAGGCAGGAGGAGCTTCGGAGGCAACAAGAAGAGCTACTTAGGAGGCAGCAGGAAGATGAGAGGAAACGACGGGAAGAAGAAGAACTGGCCCGCAGGAAGCAAGTGAGTTTCCTCAATGTAGTTCATCTCTAATTCTAATATTTTATAAAACTCACTTTAAGAATCCTGTGAGGTCTAATTAATCTTTGGTAGGTGTGTATGAAGACAGTTCTAATATTTTTTCATGTGAGTATATGAAATGATTCTTCTTCTGTTCGTAATTTTGAGCCCAAATAGCAATCTGAGAAATGGGCTTTAATTGTTCACTTCAAGATAGGTTCCTGTTTGTGAGCTGAGAGGTTTTATTCAGTGTGGAATATTCCCTCCCGACTTCTTAGTGTCAACATTAGACTTTAGTTAGTTGCCCAGTTATTGTATGTTTAGTCTTTATTCACCATTTGTGCAGTCTAGTGTTTTGATAAGGGTATGTTCTGGAGCAGACTGGAGCTTGAGCAGCTGTTTAAAATGAGTAAAATGTAGGGGGTTGTAGTGGAGAAGTGGTGATGTAACATTGACCTTATTTTTTTCCCTGTTTTTTTTTTTTTAACTTAATAATTTTTTTGAATAAGTGATTAACTGGGTTATGTCAGAGTCTGTCAGCTTTATTTGCTTGAATTGATATTTGGGAAAGGAAGAGATGTAGCTTGGACGAGCAGATTTGTTAAAATGAATGACGTGATCTGTGTTGCAGTAGGAGAATGAATGCAGGAGTTGTAGTATGTTCTTAATCTTACAAGAACACAAAAGTGAGACCCTTATTAGCTTGATCTTTCTGGTATTTCTGAATTTTGTATGGGAGAGAGATAAATTTGTTCCGTAAGTGTCGTAGGAGGGAAAGACAGTGAAAGTTAAAGTTTTCACTCTGCACGTGGAGGATGAGGGCAAGCATGTTGTTGAGCTTATTCACTAGAGAGTTAGTCAGTAAATGCCCTGTAAAGTAGCATGTGAAAAACAGGCGAAAGTAATCACTAGTTTTGCCCTGTATAATATTTTCTATGTGCTTAGGTAGGCAGTTGTAAAGTGCATTTCCTGGTTTAAGGATCAGACACTTCTGAGGAAGCCTCTAGAATCTTTAGTTTTACTTCTGAGTTCGTCATATACCTCTGTTCATTCCATGTTTGGGTTTTGTTACTGAAGATCTATTTGAATAGACTGCAGTGTGATACGTGGTTCGCTTTCATGGTATCTTTAAGAATCAAGTCTATAAATAAATGGCTCCTTGCTTTAATGTATCTACTTTGTGTACAGCAAGTCACTGTGGTGTACAGTGGAAAAGCATCCTTTGATGCTCAAGTTCAAGCTTTACTGTAGCACTAAAGCAATAATATACTCCAAAGTTTAACTTTTGAGTTAAGTTGCTTTAGATCTGTCTTAATAATAACTCATTTTTCAGCTGATCACCTGGTAACTCAATGTGTGTCATCCATGGTGGCTTCAGACAAATAGACTTGGGTTGTTTCTTTTGTTTCTTTTCAGACTGAACAGTTTTGCTACTGTGTATAACTTCTTAAAAATGTGTCCACTTTGGATTTGTACAGTAAACAATCTGACTCTCCCTTTGTGAGATGTCATGGGAAATAATTATTTACAAGGAGGAAGCGGAATGGGGGTTGGAAAGCAGTAACAGCAAGTGTCTTGAGTTCATTACCAATGGAATAATTGCTACAATGCTTAATTCTGAGCGGTAATGTCTTGAAAAGGTAACAAAGAGTTTTAAGCACTTCTCTGGAAAGAGAAAATAATATTGTATTCTGTATTTAAAAAAAACAAACTGGTCTAATATTTGAATCTGACTTCTGTACTGGAAGGCATTGTAGAATCAGGGATGAACTGATTTATTAGCATGGATTTATACAGAGGAGATGATGCTTAACAAATTTGATTAACTTCTTTTGAGGAGATGACAGTGAGAGCTGAGAGGGGTGAAGCAGTAGACTTAATCTGCCTGGACTTCAGGAAGGCTTTTGATGTAATACTGCATAAAAGACTAGTATATAAGGTTAGTAAATACGCTGTTGATGGTGAATTCTAAATAAAAAAAAAATAACTAATAGAAATTCAATTCTGTAGGATGAAATGTCATACCAAATGTTGAATCTGGTTCTGTTCATAGTTTTTCATCGATTACTTGCACTGCAGAATTGCAAACAGTAATGCCCAGCTTGCGTAGCTCCTGCATTTCTTTTTTGTTTCTGGTCTGATACCTTCTATTTTGTAATGATTGATTGCTTTCAGGAACAAAATTTGAGGTTTAATAATGAGCTAATAATTGTTTTGACCGAATTATATCTTTAATTATGCTCCCCTTAAAGTACCTGGTTCAAAGATGAGATCACAAAGCTAAAAGATTTGTAAGCCCTGGTAACATAAACAAGCAGAATTGCAGGTGTTACTAACTGCAAAAAAGTCTATAATATTTTATTTAAGAATCCGGAGTCTACTGAAATGAGGCTTGCTACTTAAGGATTTTCTGCAATATTACAGATATTTTTAAAGATCTGAAACAAGTTATCTATACAGCAAGATAAGTGTGCTTGAAAATAACTATTAGAAAAGATGCTGAAGAGTATTGGGATTCTCTTGGAGCAGGAAGCCGAGAATATGGGAGCAGTGAGAGCCAAAGGAATGAATCTGTTTCCCATACAAGTCAGTGGCAGAAAGCTGGAGAGCTTTAAATGTTTTTGGTCACATGCTCAAATAAACCTTGAATAATGAGGAGATACAGAAGTAAATATTCAGACAACCTTTTCTGGAGCTGTGAAGAATAGGAAAAAAGAATTACATCTGACACGTGGTTCCCAGCTTTGCACAATCTTGCAGATTTTTCTTCATATTTAGTTGGTACAGAACAGGCTGTTGGTACAACACGATTCATCTTTAGTTCTCTAGGGGAGAGAAGTCTTTTTTAAAATTGCAGTCATTCAATAGTGTCCTTCCTGGCATGCCCAAGAAAGATTCCAACAGTTTTATTAATGACAATTCCAGCCTCATTTCCCAAAGGGAAAGTAGGGCAGAGATGTTAATGAACTGCTGCCATACAGGAGGAATTGGTGACTTTGTTCCTCTCTCTCAGGTACTACATGTGATGTCAATGACTAGTGCCGAACATCCCCGCAGCCTGGCTGGTGGCTCGTCATCCTGAGCCGAGATCCTGGTGTGTGGTCTCTGGTCACACAAACCAGACTGGCACACCTCCAGCCTCCTCAGTAGACTTTTCAGCAAAAGAAACAAGCAGAAATTTTTGAGCACTTGTATTGGGGACACTTGATCATTGTGACTTGACTGCAGGTGTCCAAGTAATTTGGTTACAGGCCCAAGTTACAAAAATGGTCTAGGTGTTGTGTGTTGTGCTTGAAGCTTTCGTGAATATGACAAATCAAGGACTTGATTAATGAGAACACGATTCACAGGCTACTGTTTTATGTCCAGCTAGTGGAAGAAAAACTTACAGCACTTACATTCAGCACTACACCACTTAAGTGATATACAGGAATATAAGTTATGCCTTGGCTTGCAGCCAGCAGCTCTTCAGTGCCAGAGGATTGCTTATAAAAGATGTTCTGTCTGCTGGGCAGCTATAGTGAAGTTAGCCGCTGTCACAGAGAAACCTGGTCCAGTTGTTCAGTGAACTGTATTGCAGTTTACCTGTGCTGGGTGTATATGAAGGTCTGGTATCAGATTTACTAAAAGGGTCTTAGATTTCAGAATTAACTTCCCTGATTTACCAGATTTCAAAATTGATACCCATGCTGCACAATTAGTCTCCCTTCATCCTGTGAATAATGTATTGCTTATAAAAAAAAAGTAAGAGTATGATTGCACAGTACTGATCATTCAAAAGGAAAATGTATTTATGAAAGCTTAAAAAAGTTCATGTCCAAAAAGTAGGATCTTTAGGTTGAGCTGGTTAGGGTAAGTCAGAAAGTGGAGAGAAGAATAGA
>Ga0181612_118614_pt1 | contig 10153 bp, 15 predicted proteins | sample HoacroProtozoa21_FD_119630 | JGI IMG/M metagenome (GOLD analysis project Ga0181612, IMG submission 119630) | Hoatzin crop microbial communities from Cojedes, Venezuel. Combined Assembly of Gp0051906, Gp0051904, Gp0051908
CACATGCATGTCCTTCTCATGCTGGGGGCTCCAGAGCTGGACGCAGTACCCATTTCGCCCATCCAATTGGTGGTTCACCCAAAGCTGAAGGGCATGGAAGAACCACGGGTACAAAACAACCAACAACCCCATCACCAGCTCTCCCCCCTTATTGCTCTCCCCCATCTCCTTTCATCACAGCAGAAGAGGGGCTGGGGCCATCTTCAACCCAGCCTTGCTACCTTGCCTTCTGTCACTCCTTCCTCTGCTGGTTCTCCTCTCTAATTACTCCTCCATCAGAGGTGGCCTCCCCTGCTCAACACAAATACAGCTCAGCCTACGGTGCCCTTACTTTTCTACTCTATTTATGCAGAATATCTCTAGTGTAGGAACCGTGTTCTATTCACACCCCTCCTGCCTCCCTCCTGTCTTGTATTTAACAAGATCCACTTGACTCACTTGCCAGGCCCAGCCCACCCTGCTTGTCATTCATCACTCCCACTTCTGTGCAGCACGACACCAGCCCCTGCCACCAGCTCATTTGATTTTTATTTTTATGGTAACCTTTGTGCTTTGAAAACACCCTCAAATACAACTGCACAACCCTCCTCCAAATTCTCCTCCACTTGGTAAGCGTAAGAGCACCCTGGGCAGAGAGCACTGCCTAATGCTGATCCATCCCTTCTCAGTATCCATGGTATTCATGTTTTGCCCTCCTCCCTCTGCCTGCAACCATCTATTGCCCCTACTCTTACGTTAAATCTCTCAGCTGTGTGTCAAGCACTATTGCCCTGTCCTGTCTGGGCAGTGTCTAGCTTGCCGGCCTCGGTCACAGGCTGGGAGCAAAACTCAGGGTTTTGGAAAAGCGAACTGCCCCACGTCCTGCCTGCCCTGGTCGGGAGCTGGGTGCAGCCCTTGGCTGCCGGCTGTCCTGCAGTGCCCTCTACTGAGCCACAGACACCTGCTCCGCCCCGGTCTCCACGCTGCTCCTCTCTGTAGGACAGCTCTGCATCGCACCTTGCCCTAATTTGGCAGAAGCACAAGGTTGGATTCACTCCGCTGGTCCCAGTAGGCAGTGCCCAGGAAGAGCCATCTGCCATACAGTGCGGCGTTTTGCCCTTTGCTGTCCCCCAGTTTCTGGGTACAACGTTTTCACATCCAGTTGTTCCCAGCACCCGGGGGCAGAAAAGGCAAACAGGCAAGGTCCAGTCTTTTTCACCTGAAAAGCCTCACCATGGAGACCTCCCTGCTCAGCTCATGGCCCAGGCATGGCAGGCGCAGCCACCACTCTCTGTGAGTGGCAGGATGAATCCAGGCGCAGAGTGCTGCTTCCTCCATACCTGTGAGCAATCGTCAGAACGGTTTTGTCAGCGAAGCGCTGGCGGATGGTCTGCTGCAGCAGCTGGTCTGTCTTCTGATCCACGCTGGCTGTCGCCTCATCAATGCACAGCACCTGCCAGGGACAGAGAGTGAAGGGAGCTCCCAAGCACCACAGGGGAGACCCCAATCCCTGCCTAAGGACAGCCCAAGAAGGTAGCACAGGACATCTGTTCCCATCACACCCCCAACCCTGGAGTGCTCTGCTCTGCTGTCCCCACAGAGCCATCAGCAACTGCCCCCCCCATTCCGATGGAGGCACGACACTCACCTTGGCCTGCGTCAGGAGGGCTCTTGCCAGACACACCAGCTGCCTCTGTCCCACGGACAGACTCTTTCCCCTCTCTCCCAGCTCACTGTCCAATCCACCTGCAGGGGTCAAGCTCCGCAGTCAGCCCACCAGGCTCTGCACAGGGCCCCAGATGGCTCCCCCAGTCTGGGGTTTTCCCAGTAGCACTCAAAATCCCAGTCCTGCTCAGTCCCAGGCCTTAGGAACCGGAGCCTTTACGCTTGGACCCAAGCAACATCTAGCACAGAGATGCCACGCTCCCTTAGAACTAGGGGCTGGCTTATCTCTCAGGCTCTGCTCTAACACCTACCAGGGCCTGGTCTCATCAGCAAGGTCCTGCCACCCAATCCATTGCCTGCCAGTCCCTTGCCACTAAATCTCCAGGGATGCCTCCAGCTCCCACTGACCTATTCCCACACTGGTCCTAGCGTGGCCTCACCTAATCAATTCCCTACTGCATCCACCTGGCCCCTTTTCCTCAGCTCCCTGACTGACCTGAGGCCTCCTCCCCTCCCCCAGTACTAGGGCTCACCCGCTGCTCCTCACTGGGTTCAGACTCACCCATCCGAGTGACGGCATCCCGCAGGTGGCACTGCTCTAGCACCTCGTGGAGCTCAGCATCTGTCCGTTTTCCCTGCGGGTCCAGGTTCTCTCGGACTGAACCACTGAACAAGAACGGATCCTGGGGAATGATGGCCAGCCGAGATCTGCAAGCAAACAAGAGCTGAGGGGTCATGGGATGGGTTCTGGAGAAAAGCAAAGGCCTGGTTTGTTTTTTTTTCCTGGGGTGGGGTGTCTTGGCTTGCTGCATATCTTAGAGGCACAGAGACATGGGTCACATATTCAGCCTGCTTTCTTTAGCACAGCTGTTCAGAAACAACAGAGCTGCCACAACCAGACAAGAGGGTGCCACAACAGTAAGTCTTCTGCTCCTCACTCTTCCCTTTGGCATCCAGCCACCAACACCTTTCAACACCCAGGCCCCCCTGGCTGCCCTCCACTCTGCTCGGCCCTCCGTACCTCAGCTCTTCTAAGCCCACCAGCTGGCTGTCAACACCATCCAGGAGAATCCGGCCTGATTTCAGCTCCAGCATGCGGAAAAGGGCCAAGAAAAGGGTGGATTTTCCAGATCCTGTGCGACCCACAATCCCCACCTTCTCTCCAGGGTAAATGGTGAAGCTCACACCATCAAGTGCATTGGGCAAGCCTGCTCGGTAGGCCAGGACCACTTGCTGGAACTCCACAAGCCCCTGGCTTGGCCAGTCAGCAGCAACCTAAGAGGGATACCCAAGTGAGATAGGGTAGGACTGTGACCTGCTGTCATCTTCAGCCTCACCTTCCCACAAGCCAAGCCCCATCCATCCCTTCGGATGGTTGCTTGGCTGCTGAGCAGACCCAATCCACAGCCCAGCTCCAACTCAGACCCTCTTAGGCTTGTTTTTCTCTCACAGGTTGGACCTAGCACCTAGCTCACAGGTCACAGCTTGGATCTAGCTCTCCTGCCCCTCCCCACCATTCCACCCTTCACCAACTCTTGCCAGAGATTCATCCCCCCCAGTGGATGTACTGGTAAAGGATGAGCAATCAAGGTGGTTTCCATGGGTGAGGGCCGCCCACCCATTTACTGGAACTCTGTGATCTCCCCAGAAGGCAAGTGCATGGGCCAGTCCCTGAGAACACAGTTGAGCTTTCACCTGGACCAGTTTATCCTGGGGCTCCATGGGGATGTCTGTGGTGTATTCCTCTGTCCGCTCCACACTCACCATCATGGTCTCTGTCATAGTGAAGCTAGAAATGAGGCCTGAGAGCAGGTTTGTGACAGACAGGGCATATGAGAGCGCCAGGCCCACAAGACCTGTGAAGAGAAAAGCATAAGCAAGAAAGTTACTGGCAGGGAAGGAGCTGGGATATCGGTGGCAGGACAAAGAAACAAGGGAGAAGTCAGCACTCTGGAGTCTGGGATCCCACTCGAAGATGGGGACACACAGGAGGAGGGACAGGAGCCTAAGCACTACACTGTGGGTGACCTGTAGAGGGACAGGGAGCAGCAGCTCTGGCTCTTCCAGTGAAGGAAGATGTGCAGCTCTGGGCTAGGAGAGGAGGAACCCTTGGGCCACAGCCCAGGGGTGGGCACAGAACAATCCCTGGCAGCCTACCTGGATTTCCCAGTTGCTTCTGGTGCTGGATGATGGCAATTCCTGCAATAGCAGTAACCACAGCAACCCCAATCATCTGCAGGCGGATGTCCAGCCACTGCACTGCTGTGTTGCTGCCAAAGAGGCAGCGCTGGTTCTCCTCCAGGCGCAGCTGATTCTCCAGCTCAAACCTGGCAGGCACACAAGAAGTTCACACCACTCAACCTCTACTCCTGCTGGCCCAGAACAGGGGCACTCCTGCCACCCTATAACCAGCCCCACATCAGGAAGGCCCTGGTCTATAAAGCCAAAGCTCTGGCCCTCTGGGTGCTCTTTCTTTCCACTCACCTCTGTGTTGCCCGCATGGCTCTGATGCTGCTTAGTCCCGAGAGGGTCTCTGAGAAGTGAGTGTAAATGGGAGACAGGGTGACACTGTAAAGGCGCTTGAGCTCCCGGGATGTGCGCCGGTAATAGCGCTGGATGGAGAAGTAGAGAGCAGCCAGAGGGAGTAAGATCAGACCGATCCAAGGGAGGCCATAGGTGATTATTACCAGCATGCCCAAGAGCCCGTACATGTTGGCCAGGAAGATGTTGAGGATAAATGGCAGGCTGTCATCCACGCAGTACAGGTCTGAGGAGAAGCGGTTCAGGATCCGGCCTGTTGGTGTGGTGTCAAAGAAGGTGACTGTGGCCTGGCAACAAGGGAACCAGAAAGTAAAAGCCAGTCAGCTGCAGCAAGATCCAGGAGAGCAGCACAAGGGGAACAGATAAGGCCCCAAAGGGGTGGCCACCACAGGCCCCTCACTTTCCTCAGCTAGCGAAGAAACCTCAGACTCCAAAGCCAGCAGCCACTCCCAGCCAAACAACCCAGGCTGTTCGCGTGGTAAAACAAAGGAGTCCTTCTGTGGCAAATGGCAGACAGCTACCAAGACAGCAGGCACTCAGATCCCATACTGGCCCACCAGTAGCCAGTGAGACAATTCTCTAATGCTGTCTTTTAATCCTCTAATCCTAACTCTAGCCCGAGGACCTAAGGAAGCCCAAATCCTAAAGAAAGTTAACTAGCACATGCCAGCATCAGCCCTAAATCTTGCTTAACGACTCCTTCCAATCTCACCTGAATCTGAGCTCACGATCCTGCAAAAGCTACTTTGATTCAGTTGGCCCTCATCTTGGCGATATATCTAAGCCTAATGAGTGGACAGATGCAGATGGCAGCCATAAAACACCCTCCCATGGAGTGGAACAAGCCTTACAGGACACATTTTGAAACCCAGCTCATTGGCCCCTTGTCCTGGCTGTGGTGCAGCCCTTTTTGGATATAGTCTTACACAGAGCTTATCAGTTAATACCAGCAGAAACCCTAATCCACCTCACAAACCCTTACTCTCACCTATGAGAAGAACATCAAGGCAGAGCGACTTGCAGAAGCCCCAGACTGCCCTGGACTTTCTGACCATTACCTTTAGAGCCCTCTGGAGCAGTCGGTTGTGAATGACAGTGGCAGCACGGATAGTGCCGTAAGCAAAGAGGAAGGCCCGAAGAATGGTGAAGAGGGAGTTAGCCCCTGCAATGCTCCCGTAAACTATCAGGTAGAAATTCACATCCAGTGAACCATTGGAAGGGACTGGAGTGGTGTCCAGAGCTTGAATGGGGGAGCTGGAACACAGAAGGAGGAAGGTTATTAAATCTGCCAAGGTCCCCATGACAGTAAACTCACAGACAGGGCATGAGAACCCAGGAGCATACTCAAGGGGAAACCAGGATACTCCAACCTGATGCTCCTGTGACAGACTACCGCTGTGGCATGCTGGGACAAACGCTCTGATTACTATGCAGCTAGGGGTCTTCCATCAGCCCCGGGCAGAAGCCCTTTGGGCACCTCATCAGGTCAGAGATTTTATTTCTCTTTCTTTGTCAAAGCAGCCACACAGATCCCCTGCAGCAGGGTGATCAGTTTATCCCCGCTCTCAGCAAGGATATGTATAGGAAATGCACTTAAGGGCAAAATGGGAGTGCATTTCCAGCTTCCTTCAGCATTTCCTGACCAGCATTCACTTACACAAGCCCAACAATGGAGAAGAGAAGCAGCTCTGGGGAAGGTGGGGAAGCTGAGCAGACCATCACAGAGGTATTTGCTGCCTGGGATATGCTGGAGATCCAGTGTGACAGCCACCAATCTGCGATATTTCTGGATGCTGCAGAGAAAGACAGACTGCATAAAGAGGGATTCAACCTTTGAATCAGCAAATATGAAGCAGAAAAGCTGGAGGGGAAGCTGATGGACAACTTTTGTTACTGTCTCATTGCCCAGTCTAGTCGTCCCCTGCCTTCATTCTCCACTGTTGGCAGCAGAGAACAGTAGTAGCAAGGGAACAGCCTTGAGCTGCAGCAGTGACAGGGCACTGCTAGAGGAGCAGACATGCAACTGCAGCAGTGAGACGCCAGATACCGTTCCTGCATATGTGCCCCCTCCCAACTGTGCTACTCAAGTTTGGGGAAGAAAAAAAGGGGTCTTCCTGCTGCAGGGAGAGTGATTAAACCCCTGGCCTCTTCTTCCCTGGGCTCCACACAACAGGGAACAAGAGGAGAGGAATGTCTAAAGAGAGATGTGCTGCTGTGCCACTGCCTCACCCTGCATCAGGAGCAGCGAGAAGAGGATGGATAATGCCAAGCAGCTGCCCACTGCCAGCCAATATGTCTTGTACACCTGAAAAGCCACTGCCCCTTCTTTCTTCTCTTCCTCCTTGTGGATGAGATGATTGTTTTGCATTGATTCATCTGCCTCTGTCTCTACGGCCTCTTCTTGGCCCTGTTCATCAGGGGCTGTGGGAATGGAGACAAAAGCAACGGTCAGTGTGACGGAAGTTCCTCCTGCAGTTACTCCTTGCTGTGAACAGAGCAAGTATAGGCTACAAGGGAGACTTTTCTTCCTTCCTCTCTCCCCTTTCAAGACGGGTGCACCAATCCTGGCAGTTCTTCATCCAAAGCTGGACCACAAGTGGAATAACAGATTCAAATACTGCTCTAGGTCAACACCCAATGACAGGTGGGCCTCCTCTCCCTCTATGCACACACTACCCACAGATTAGCACTGCCACAGCAGAGCAATGTGGTGGGAGCTCTGCTCTAAGGCCAGCAGCCATCAGTTGCAGGTTCTGTCTAGGTGCTCAGCTGAGCTGTGCTGCCCCAGCCACCCTCAAGCTCGCCAGGTACAGACCTTTATCCTTCCGCCTCTTGTCCATATCCTTGAACTTGGGGAAGGCTTCCACGAGTGGCAGGATATCAGCTGGTGTGCCTGAGAAGAGAGACATGCAAATGCTTCACAGTCTGTGAGGCACAGATGCCAGCTACTCACTGCCTCTTGCTATGAAATGGCCCAGTTTTGTTCTCTCATGACATTCCCTATTTTCTTTCACAGCTCCTGCACCCTTGAAGGCCCTGCTCCATAAAACCTGCTATGGCCTTCTACCTCATCAGCTCCCCACCTGTAGGGCTGTCATGTTTCATCTGTGCATCTGCACATTCGCTTCCACCTCATCTTTACCCACATGCAGTGTCCTCCAGCTCCTCATCACTGCGTTCCCTACTAGTTAATCCTAGTCCCTTATAGCCGTCTTTGCTCAAGCCATTCCAGGACTGGCACACAGGCACAAATGAATGCCTGAGAAGACAGCCAGTATACCTGTCTTAACTATCCTGCCGTTGTCTATCAACAGCAAGGCATCAGCCTTCTCCAAAAACTCCGTCCTGTGCGTGCAAAGGATCCTGGTCTTGTGTTTGAGAACTCCGAGAATGCATTTCCGCATAAGATGGTTGGCTACGTCTGCATCAACAGCAGCCAGGGGATCGTCAAGGAGGTAAAGCTCTTTCTCCTGAGAGGGAGACAAAAGACAATGATACAGCTGCTGGCCCTGCCAGAGCGGGCAGTGCTGCAGAGAAAAGTGCAAGTGTCTCTGTGTGGCACACTGCCAGCACGATGTGGTTTAAGACATGCTACCAGGGCACACTGCACAGCTGGGAGCTTCCAGCTTCTTTACATCTGACTTGGCACTAGGCACAATCTGCCACAGCATGACTGCTTTGCTATTTACCTGGTAAACAGCTCTGGCAAGGGCTATTCGAGCCTTCTGTCCCCCACTGAGCATCACACCATTTTCACCCACCTCTGTCTGGTCACCTGCTGGTAAAATCTGAAATATTCAAGAAAATCCATTTAGAAGGGACAGGAAACCACTGGGGACCCAAAACCAGAACACTGGGGTCCCTTCTCCTGCCTCTGGCAGTAATTCCTTAGGGTGACATCTTAGCAAAAATTAAACAATGCAGTAGTCTATACGCTGGTTCTGCAGACAACTGGCAAGCTCGGCATTAAAGCAGCTAACCTCTCTTATGCTCCAGAATAGGGTGGCCCCATCTGAACTATCCATTGAGAGCAACTTCTGGTCTGAGGTAACTCTGAAATTGCACACGGGAATTTTCTGGGAGAGCAAGAGCTGTGCCTGCACCAAAATTATGCCAGGGCCCATCCAAACAGTCCAGCAGTAAAAACTGCAGAGTTTCAGTAGCTGGAAACAGTTTTCTCTTTATTTGGTAGCATAGGCATAGTCTACTACTTCTCAAATAAATATCTTGCGTTTACAGAGTATTCATAGCTCCTGCCAAAGCAACCAGGAGCTCCTAGCGCTTGGCACTTCAGAAAATCAGGTATCAGGTTATAAACTGGGAGGAGAAGGCTAGCTTCCTACCATATGTATCAGCCAGGTTTACTGGCTAATATGCTCATAAGCCTCAAACCTAGAATATGTGTATTACTGATGGCAGGACCGAGACTCAGCCCTTCTAGATCCCAGGGAAGTTCCTTCTGATCCCAAAAAAGCATCAACTGCTGATAGGTTCTGCCTGAAAAACCCTGCAGTCATCAGCTCTGCAAGAACATGTCCTTTCCCCAGGATCAAGAGCTTTTGGCTCAGCAGCAGAGGAAACCATCCGAAGTGCTACCAGAATGACTTCACACCTCAAAGAACCATGGGGCCAGGTATGGTCTGGGATTGGTAACCAGAGTAACGCTGTGTGACTGGGACGCTGGAGAAGCAGTCTATAGCCTGAAAGAATGAGAACTGCTCCCAGTGAGGCTCAGGCTGGATGCAAAGCTGGCCAAGAAGGCCCAGGCAGGTTTACAGTTTAGACACTCACATTCAGGTCCTCGGAGAGGGCACAGGCCTCCACCACCTCCTCGTACAGCCTGGCATCATATTCCCGCCCAAAAAGGATGTTCTCACGGACAGTAGTAAACTGTATCCAAGGCTCCTGTGTGGCCAGACCAAACCCATGCTCCAGGTCACAAACATACACTCGCCCACTTTGTCTGCAAGCACACCAGAAGCGGATGAAAAGAGTAACAAAGGAGATCTACTGGCAGATCAAAATGGCCTACAAACAGGGATAGCACTGGACAGTCCCTGCCTGCCGTGGCGTGGAGGGACCAGGCAGAAAGGAGTCTTCAGGCTACTTACTTAATGAGCTCTCCAGTGACTGCTGCAAGCAGAGAGCTTTTGCCAGAGCCGACCTTCCCAACAACTCCCAGGAGCATCCCCTGCAAAGGGAAAAGAAAAGGAGCAACCTGATGTGCTAATACTGGGTGGCTTGTCCAGAGTTCTTGAGCCACATGTAGCCTGTAAGAAAGCTGACTGCTGTCTCAAACTAGGACCACCTCACAGGTTCAGCAGCAGAGTTGGGTACAGTTGTTGGGTAAACTTGTCTCCTGACATGGCAGGACACAAGTCTGCAAAGAGTGTTAACTCTGAAGCCCAGGTGTGTTCCCTACCCAGTCGTCTCCTGCCGCAGTGGCGGAAAGCAGAGACATGGTTCATCTCTTCTCTGTAAGCCATGCCTCCATCTCCTCCAGCACCCTTCAGCTCTGATAGATGTAATATGTGCCCTGTGCCTCTTGACCAAGAGAAGATTTTGATGCACAGCTTGTAAGACCAGTAAAACACGAAAGTATGCCACCCCTGCTCCATTATTTGGCTTCTCTAGTGCCATTCTTCTCTCTTACTCCTGCATCCTTGCTCACCTTTCTCACCAACAGGTTCTCAATGTGCAGTTGCAGAGTGCCTGTGGATAAAGGCTGCCTGGTGCTTTCCTCCTCAGCTGGTGCCCATGAGAAGGCTGCACATTGCATCTCCATGGCAGCAGCAGTACCTGAAGGGCTATCTGCAAGAGAAAAGCAGCACAGCATTGCACTACTATGAGAAGGCCAGAAAATCAAAGGCACCTGGCATCACAAATACCATCAGCTTTATTCCCAAATGGATGAGACCATGGCCAGGGCACTGCCATGATGCCCTTGACTCAACTATACAATGAGATA
>Ga0181612_166733_pt1 | contig 10153 bp, 8 predicted proteins | sample HoacroProtozoa21_FD_119630 | JGI IMG/M metagenome (GOLD analysis project Ga0181612, IMG submission 119630) | Hoatzin crop microbial communities from Cojedes, Venezuel. Combined Assembly of Gp0051906, Gp0051904, Gp0051908
CCCCCTGCCGAAGCAGGGTCACCCAGAGCCGGCTGCACAGGACCGCGTCCAGGCGGGTCTTGAATATCTCCAGAGAAGGAGACTTCACAACCTCCCTGGGCAGCCTGTAATGCAGCACCAGCCCCCCTGCCTCACCACTGCTCCCCAAAAACACTTCCAAAGCAAGAACTGAAGAGCTTGGTATCACTAAACGGTCACATCCGTGTCAATTCTTCGTGCTACAGATGAAACTCCTCATGTGCAGGAACCATCTGCATCCCAGCCAACAGCACACAGATCAATACAAGATGCATAGAACAGCCATATTTACATGAACAGGTGAAGAACTACGTACTGCACGTATGATCTCCACATCCTACTGATTTCAGTAGGGACTTGTGAGAAGTAGGAGCACACGGTGTGGTGCATTAACAGCTCAAAGATGCAGGCTGGCTAATATACAGCAGGCAACAAAGCTCGAACGCTGTTGCTGTTCTTGCTCCTTCAATAAAATGTTTTTGACTCTGTGGCAAAAATGAGTCTAAGCTTACGCTCCTGATACCTCAACATCTCCTTTGTACACAGTGTCAGCCCGGATGTTTGTGGTCAAAGGAAACTTGGTGGCTGGAGGTGATTTCCCTGCCACAACATGGCAAACAAACTTCCCAGTGCATGATGCAGGAACGCTCCTCACCGGGGAGGAGACCTCGCGCCCTCAGAAGGATGGAATGGGAGCGCGGTGACCAGTACGATCCTACAAAACCAACGCGTCCTCGAGAGACCCGCTGACAAACCACAACAGTCTGAGCTCCCTCACAAAACCTCCTGCTAATTTTTGGTTCCACTACTTTGAACGTGGCGAGCAGAGGGAATAATTCTTCCTTCCTGCTGCATGTCCGCTCACTCAAGGCAGATGCTCCCAATTCACATTTAAGAGCGTACTCGGAAGGGTGTAAACTCTAAATCACCACTGAGAATGGCTTTCTTGCTCTAAAAAGACCTGAATAGCAGAATTCTGTGTCCATGCTTTACTGTCTGCCCAAAGAAAGTTAGGGCAATAGGCTATGCTATGGTTCACAGTCAAGTCGTAATATTTATCTGCATTCACCTGTTTGTAGCAGGTCTTAATAAGCATAAAAACAAATCCTCTGTCCATGATAGACAACAGGTCATTGAGGAAAAACGCAAGACTGGTGTTGAGCCTCTCAACCATTTCTGTATCCTAGAGAGAAGGAAGAAAAAAAAAGGGGGAGGAAAGAAAATGAAGAAGAGCACGCTGTATGTTTTCAAACAACAATTTCTGGTCGAGGCACCAGCAAACAACCTGCAGGAGGTCTGGTGCCTGAGCTCTGACCGGGGTTCAGTTTAATTGTTTGCCATTACCTTCTGGAACCGAGAGACTATATCACCGGCAATTGTGCTGACCAAAGCAGTTACATCATCCATGAAACGCTCAGGAAAACGATTCTTTCTTGGCGCATCCAGTTTGTCAGCAAAATACAAATGATGCACCATGCTCTTCACCTATAGGAATATAAATTACAACAAAGACACTCGCAGTTGTTGCCATGGGTGTTTTAAACTACAAACTGTGAGACAATAAGCAAGGTGTTTGCAGTTTGCTCACCATCAGCTCGAAGAAGAACCAGGCCTGCTGCAGGGCTGCCTCCCGCACGCTCCCGCTGCACACAACCCACTGTAAGGCCAGCTCCTCGTGAAAAAGCTACACAGATTCAAACCCAGCGTTAGTCCGAGCCTCGAGAGCAGCTCACAAAACAGTCCGCATGAGAAATGGTAGCACGGTCCATGGAAAGTATGGCAAACAATGAGGTTAAGCAAAATAAATAACTGGGAACACGACAGCGGTGGTGGCACCCCTTAAAGAAATCCCCGACTAACAATGAAGGATGATGTGATGATACGTGATGTGAGAAACGTGTCACAGCATCTTGCTCCAAATTGGAATTTCAAGTGTCAAAAGAATTTTCCACCCACCCCAAAATAAAAAAAAAAGTTTGGTGCTCAAATTAGTTTAGTTTAAAAGTCTACCTTTCTGCCTGGTCTGATTTTTGCAAGAAAAAGGAGTAAAAAGTGGACATATAAAGCGTTTTGTACAAAGATGTGTATTTACTGTGAGAGAGGACTTAAAAAGAAAGAAACGTGGGGCTAATAAAGAGCTTTTTGGTTCCTTTCCTCAGGAGGACCGACCCACAGACGGGACACTGTCAGTGACCACATTTTCATCACACCAGAAGTCAGGCATTTTGCATTTCTGACATTGCTCAGCAGGATCTCGACTCCTCTAAGGGAGTGCACTTCCAAAGTAAGTCCCGCTCACCTCCTGGAGTCACTTTGGACTAACACCTACACAACCGAGTTCAGCACGCATCTGCAATGCTAGCCAGCTAACACATTATCATTTTGCACACAAGAATCGATCATTTACATGTCTAGACAGGGCTATCCATATTTTTTGAAAGCCAGTAATAAGCTGGCTCCAAACAGTATGGACATTAAATCAGACAAGGTACTCCTGATCATTTTATTCTCCCCAATTCAACTCTGTCAGAATACTTCATATTCACCACAGCCTGGATATTCAGAGGTGTTAAGCAACAGCAGTTCCTAATAACCTCGGAAAAAAAAAATCAGGCTATAAATAAAAGAATAGGTTGTATCGTGTTTTCAGAATGACTTGACCTCCCTGCCCCACCATATCAATTGTCTTCACTGAAATCTACCTTTTTAGTTGGTAATCGTCCTGTTAATGTTTGTAAGAAACTTGACGTCTCAGTGTGCGAAGACATACGATTACAACTTCGATCCGTAGCCTACGGAGTGGAGATGAATGAATGATGACAGGACATTAAAGTTTGCTGTGGATGGGTTTTGCAGCTCAAGGACAATGTACGTTTACAAAAATACTGTTCCAACGGTAGGCTTTTACTGTTTTTACACCTTTTTATGCATTCTCAAACTCTTATTCATTTACAGATTTGGTTTAAACAAAATGACAGTACTTTTTCTTGTTTTCAGACATACAGGCTATTTCAGTAACGGCATGTTTTTACTCACAAAAACACTTAATGCTGCAAAGCATGAAACTTTTTCATCGTTGTATTATACCAACATGCACATGTCCAGGAAGTCATCCTTGTAACTTCAGCCCATACCTCTCAATCTACCAGAGACCAAGCACGAGGGGCTGAACCCCACAGCGACGGCGCTGCTGCTGGCACCGGGAGCGAGAAAACCACTGAAGTTCTGTTTCTGATGGAAATCATTGGCCATGAGTGCGAGTGAACTCCAACTAAATATTTCTGGAAGACTGATAAACTCAAAAGGAGGTGCAGTTGAGAGGTACGTTCAAGGCAATCATGCAGTGGAAAGCAGCAGGCAACAGGGGCTAAATAAATTCAGTCTTTCCAACTGGAGCTGCTGTAAAGTTTTCATACTTTGCAACACAGAACAGATACAATTGGCCCTAGCGAGTCACTCAAATTCACATGTTTTAAGAGAGAATTTTACATGTGGTAATCAATTTTGGTTTAACAATATTCCACTCAAGCAGTCATGAAGGATTACTTGACGATGAATACTAAATGCTTGATGAAAATGGCAAAATGGTTCACAACATCAAAAGAAATGGCAAACAGGGACAAAACTATGAAGCTGTGATTAATGTTCCCCCTTAGAAACGTGCTCCACCTGAAGCTGAAACTAGCATGAGAGAGAGAAAGAGAGAGAAAAGCAAAGAAAAGGAAAGCAGTCACAGCGTTTACATTTCACAGACCAGCAACCACCGAAATGAAAGAAGGGGACACGTTCACACATTTTGAGGTTTCTCATGCAGTGTGGTGAGGTGGGGGGGTGAGAAGATGCTAATTCATAAAATAAAACTCACAAAGTTTTCAAGGAATAAATAAATAATAAAAAAAAAAAAAACACCAAACCACCAAAATTGGAGTATGCACTGAAAGGAAGATATTCTACAGGGAAACGTCAGGGAAAACAAAGCCAGAAAAACCTCTACTGAAGACACCACCTGTGTTGACTCTGCACTTGGGCTGGGGTTGGATCCCCATGGGGCTGCTTTTGGACCACCAGTGTTTACCCAGGAATTGGAGCGGTCTAAACCCTGGGCATGTAATAGAAAGCAGTTGGGAAAGGAAAGAAATATTACATGTTGCATGCCATACAGTAGTCAAAGTTTAGTCCTTAAAAGCAATCAAACTGGGTTCACTGCAAACACATCACCAGTTAGCACTGTTCAAGCAGCCTGAACTCGCAGGTGTCAATGTCCAGAGGATCATTCCATATCTCCTCGCACACACACACCACGTTAATACCGCCAACAGCTCTGGGCCAACCTGTCCCGTCTGTAATGCCTGACATTCAAAAGCCATCCTCCTCCTGAAAAATCCCACTCCTCCCATGATGGGTTTAAGCCCGTTCATTTCAGTAGCTGGAGCCAGCTCAGATTTACAGTGTGACAGGCGAAAACCAGTGCACAGATGTGGAGGCCACAAAGGATGCTCTCAGAGGCTTCCAGCACTTCTAGGGTAGACTGCTTGTTAGCCCACAGTCTATAAGCTCTACAACTCTTTCAGAAATGCTGAGCAGCTTTGAAAACACTGATTGTCAGCTCTCACAGGGTTTCCTACTCATGGAACAAAAACCCAGTGCCGCTGGCAGAGTAAAGCTGCGAACAGGATTTCACATGGACATTTGGGTATTTTCTCTGGGCAGCGTGGCAAAGGGAGGAAAGAGCACATACCTTTTCTGGAACCAATCTGCCATGCCAAACAAAATATTTAAAAAATCATCCTGCTTTTTAAAAGCTCAATCTAGTTTGTACTCCAAATTCTACTCCTGCAACGGATCATATGGGCAAAACTACTGTGGATCCCTCCTCTCTCTACTCCCTTCTCCTCTCAAGACACTCAGAAAGAAGAAAAGGAAAAATTTAAACTTCTATTTGGCACCCAGGCTGCTCCCAAGTCAGGAACATTCAGTGGGATGCACTGGACTTTCCCAGGTGGGTCCCAGGAACGAGGTCTAATGGAGGCACATGGGTTTGGACCCTCACCTGAGCGACAGCGTCCATCCTAGTTTCTGTGCCAGCTTAGGGCTTTTTCCCAATACATGAAGCAAAGGTGCAGCCCGGTTCATCACAGAGATTATCATCAGCCCACCAAGCCCAACCATCTATTTTTCTCAGCAAAGAAAAATCCACCTCAAGGTTGAACCCAGCATGAGAGCTGTAACCTGGGATTCAAACCATTAATCCACCGAGCTATCCTCTATGCAGAGGACAGCAATGCTGTAATTTTGCTTAAGACATCCAATAAAAATATACTGAACACACATAAGGAGAGTGTTTTAATCTCAATTACTTTTTGGAAGCAATAAATCAAAGCTCTCTGCCCTGCTGAGATCCATAAACATGCTTTATCTTGCTCACAGTGAATTAAAGTCGAAAGGACTTTGCAGAATGCTGAACTAAGCTCATGCTTTGTAAAACCAGGTCTAATTTTGAAAATGCCTTTATCACACTCGCATTTCTGCTCACAAGCTTTCTAATCATGTCACTCTGCTAAACACATACTGTGCCGGCAGAAGCAGAAGTCATTTTCTAAAAATCTGAAAAGATAAAGATTCTTCCCTCGCTGGAAAATAAATGAGCACATGAGCTGCTTCTTGCTTGGCAGAGTCACTCGGAAGTTCACAAAACTGCTATGAAATGCTTTTCTGCCTCTGGGATCCATGCAGGAACTTAACACTCGTTGGTGAAAACCCACTGTCAGAGCAATGAAACTCCACAATCTTTTCTGTTGCTTCCCAGCACATCTCCACATTTCAGGAACACTTACAGCGTGCGTAAAATCTCATCATAGGTCTTTTTATACACTTAATAAATTTGCTTTAGCAGGGAATAAAATTTACGTGGCCTCGATTCACAAATGAAGGCAAAATAAGTGCAGACTAAAACCTCCTCTCTTACGCAAACACACAGAAATCTTCCAAATCCTGTAAAAGGGATGACTATGGGAATTTTCAGAATTAAGAAGCTGATATAGGGGAGACTTCAAGCATATTTACCAATCCTATCAAATATCTTACATTACAATAAAAAAACTATACAAGACAGGACTCCCATCAAACAACAAAACACAATTTGATTTTTTTAAAGCAGAAAGCCTCCCATAATAGATTCCAATTCGAAGAGCAGGTTCCCTATCTGCGTATACGTGCTTAAGCCATCACTTGGAGAAACAGAATAGGAATTTTTGCACCCTTTTATCCATTTCAGCATCTCAAGAAGTGTCTTATTTTTGTCTGTTGATATTAACAGGCAGAAATAACTATATTCAACCGAAATTCTGTATAGTCAGACTGAGCTTAATTTCTGATGCTCAGACTACCCTAAAGGAAACTTCTCCCTTAACAAGTATTCACAGAATCGTTTTTTCTTTAATGCCTGGAGTACATCTCTAGAAGAAAAATCTTACTTCATTCTGTATTGTGGCATTATTCACAAAGCCAGCACGTGTTAAATAAAATTCTGATAGCCTGTGTAAATTCCATATGCACATTACTGCCTATGGCATTAAACAAAAGGTCGGGGTTGTTTAATGAGCAAGACACTGAAGTGGTCTTTAAAATATTTTAATACTTCTACACTTCTTCAGCCTCTTATTTGGTCAGCAATTCATGTTGTTATTCATTTTAAATTGGTAACATCTTTCTGAAACTACGTTTTTCTTGCTCTTGTAAAACCCAGGACCAGCCAGTGTCAAGCCTGTCTGGTCAGGCTGGTGGCTTTACAAAAAAACTCGTTCCCTGATCTTCCAAAGGACTGAACGTAAGAGCTCTCTGAAAGGGCTCAGGAATTCATCTGTGCTGAAGAGTGCAGGGTCACAGCTGGGAAAGTGTCCCATCTTGGCGTTAGTTATCACAGTTTGAAGACTGAAATGGAGAACCCCAGACAAGCTGAGGCACCCCCCTCAGGGAAGGCAATGACCAGCACAGCAGATTTGCCCTGGCTCTTCCCACCTGTTCTAGGCACAAACCTGCAGTGCTCCAGCTGGGACGGCAGCAGCCCTACGTACCTGGAAGCCACCAGAGAGGGACAGGCCCTTCTGCAGGAGGTGCACACACGGAGCCCCTAAGAGCCAAAGCAAGACCACGCCAGATGCTCTGCACTGATGTGCCCGCACTGGGAAGTCACTTTTGGGCATGGGGGGTCAGTGTGGGTGCAGAGTTAGCCCTGCAGAAATTCACACTGCAGCTCAGCTGGCCAGACCACGGCTCAATCACCGTCCAAAATCCTCTCTGGCCCACGCAGGGGCGAGGAATATTCCTGCTGCGTGCAAGATACCTGCTCTGGACGTAAGTAGTAGAGAAAGCATCTGAGCAGCCGTTAGTGATGAATGCAGAGAAGAGAGCGCTTTGATTTGGGAGATAAGAGAAGGAGCACGGGGTGGCAAGGTAGGGGATGTAAGGTTTGGGGAGACATAACAGAGCTGGTCAGAGGACACGGCTGCTGGCCATGTGAAAAGCGAGTTAGTAAAACCATTCTTGTCCTACTAGTCTTGGGGAGACAAATCCAGAAGGGCTCTTGCCCCTAGCCACCACACTTGTGGAAGTAACACCGCCAGGATGGTTTCCAACAAGTCAGAGAGATCAGCAACTATTTTCAAGGAGTGGAGTTTCAGTAGCGTTATTTGCAACTGCCGGAAAAAAGTCTGAGAAGGGGCCATTAGTAAGGACATCTTATCATAGGAAAAAAAAAAATCACAAAAACTTCCCTGTTATTTCTTTAAAGATTAAATAAAAGATGCTGAAGTTCCTGTAAGGCCCTCAGCAGTGCACGCGTACCTTGCTGCCAATGATCGAGCGAACTTCATCATCCGGCGAGGTGGGCGTCCCAGATATGTCTGGGTTGCTGTTGCTGAGGCTCCTTGAGCGGTTCAGGTTAAGGCTCGCTGGTCGGACAGCAGATCGAGCCATGGTGGCATAATGCACCGATCCCCCCAAGCCACCGGGACCTGCGGTGGTGCATGGAAGAACGTCCTGTTAGACCATCAACCAGAGCCACGACCTCACGCTGGCCACGCCGGCCTGGTGCAGCAAACCCTCCGTACAACCAGTGGGACTGGCTCGTGATGAAATCTTCCCTGTGCCTTCCCCTGCCTGGTTCTCCATGGCAAGCAGCAGGGAGAAAGGGATGGGATTAGAAAGCTATTTTATCCACTGATCTGTGGGAAGCAGGAGCTCCCCGTGGATTTAGGCAGCCGGCGGGAGGTATGTCTTTAGCTAAGGGGATACTTTCCAGATCTCAGGCTGGAAAACCAGACCTCAGGCTGGAAAACTGCCGAGGAACTGGGCACAGTTTTAAGTACACAACCTTCCCAACACCTCTCAGAGGTTTTCCACTGCATGCAAGAACCAAGTGCTGTGCACAACAGTCCTCCCAAAGCCTGGGTTTCTGTGGCTGTCATTCACACTGACTCTTCCACCGTGCAGATATATCCCTTGTTCTTAGCAGAGGTGGAATTAACTTATCTCCCTCCCGTACCCAGACGTGTGTTTTCAAGTATTTCGCAGTCCTTTGCCAGTGTTTCAGCTTTTGCTGGAACTGGATAAAAGTACAAAAGTACTAGGGAAGGAGACTGGGAAACGTGACAGGCCAAGAATGCACCACATCTGTCTAACCTGCTACAGAAAACAAAACTAAAAAACCAGTATTTTGCCATAATTTAGCCTCATGGTCTTTCAGTGGTGACACTGTTTTTTAAGATCATCAAATAGTTAAAACTCTGTCACGACTAACTGTAATTAAGTTCATCTAGTAAATGGGTACACTGGATCATAGAAAAAGTTAATAACAGGGCTTGGCAGGGAACCAGCCACGCAGCTGGAGCTCGCCAGCACCTGCCAGCAAGCAATTTCTGCTTGCTTTTAACAAACTGTGACTCGAAATAAAATGAAAAAAGAGCTACCTGGTGATGGCGAGTTGGGATAGGTATTTGGTAGGCGAAAAACGTAATAAATATAGGAAGCAAGAAGGCTGTTTCTGCCATGCTGGTCCTGGTTGCCATCCAAGTTCTTGTGAAGTCTGTTTATGATTGATGCCATCGCTTCAAAAGATGCTTGGCCCAGGTTAACTGGAAGAGGTGAGGAGTTTGTTTTAGACTGCAGCAGTACCCACGAGCAAATCCTAAACCCGCATTCATCCACCTTCTCAAGGACACATGACGAAGCTTGTTAAGAGTATAGCAAGCATTTCTCATGAAAAACCGAACCTGGTATTTGAAGTAGGCCTAATGAACAGCTTGACAGGAAGACAGGTGTTGCAGTGATAAGCTTCCACTTTTATTAATAACAAATTTAATGAATTTAGCCCTGATTTCTGGAATCAGCCCAATTTGGTCATCAACTGCAATGGTAACAAGATCAAGTCCTTGCCTAATTGACAAATAATATCATTTGGATATTTACCATACTCTTCTCAGTGAATTATTACCTCCATTTAAGCCTTAGACAAAATATAAACTGTATCAGAAAGAACAATTCCACTCTGTTTTGGAAAAAAGTCTCTTCTAACAATGAGCACAGAAATCTACACATGGACCCAGGTAGACAGTCTAAGCAAATTAGGGATGAAGCAGACAGCTGCTGGAGACTGTAAATCTTATTTTTTTAAAAACTAGACACTCATGTCCTCAATGCTCCACACAGACAAACTAAACGAATACAGAATGCTTAAAGAGTTACAGAGCTTTAAAATATAAATAAAAATTCACGCAAATTATTTCCCCCAGAAGATAACCTTTCTAAAATAAACGATTGCTACTTTTAAAGAAGTCTTAGATACCTATATTCCATCGTGTCCAAACTCAAGTTTCCTATGAAAAAATCCAACTGCTATTTTAAACACTAAGGATCAAATCCTGACTTCCACTGGAGATTATTTGTACTGCCAGAGCACAGCCCCTAACAGGAGGGATTGTTGGTGCTGACAGTATCAGATCCACAACAGCTACAGCAACATCAAGCATTTGCATGTTCTTACCTTACCTACTTCAAGATTTTCCAAGGTGACTAGTAAGGTTAAAATTCTTAGTTTCTGAATGGTGGTATAGAGAGACCTTAACAGGCTCCAGCGCTA
>Ga0181612_166865_pt1 | contig 10153 bp, 11 predicted proteins | sample HoacroProtozoa21_FD_119630 | JGI IMG/M metagenome (GOLD analysis project Ga0181612, IMG submission 119630) | Hoatzin crop microbial communities from Cojedes, Venezuel. Combined Assembly of Gp0051906, Gp0051904, Gp0051908
ATGCCAGCGCTGATGTGGCGCTGGGTTAAGATGGGGGTGCAGTGGAAAGGAGCAGCCATGGATGCCTCAAGCTCAGCAACTCTTTGCTCCGCGTGCAGAACTGTAGCACTGCTAAAACACGATTTGCAAAAGTAAAAATGTGTGGTCTCTTGTGCTCTGGGCAAAGGGGATCCCCCCTGGCTCCCCAGCTGCTCGCAGGGGACGAAGGCAAGGCAGAGGGGGACCACACAGAGAACACCACAGGTCGCAGAGGATGCGCAGACCTGGCATGTGGCAACAAAGATCCCAGAGCCACAAAGGAGCTTTCACTGGATAGAAGAGCACGAAGGTGGGCGAGTGGGTGGTGAGTAGAAAGAAATATTTTTGGCAGCAGAGATTTTATTGTCTATCTTGTCTCTCCTTTGCCAGAATGTCTACAGAAATTGCAAAATGCCCAAGCCCCGGATTCTTCCACAGCCCCTGGCAGGGGGAAGCAGCACCAGATTTGCAGAAGGGAGCGGAGGGATTTGGAGGAAGGGATGTGGAACTGAAAGGTAAGGAAGGAGAGCGTGGCTGTGCACTACAGCACACCAAGCCAGCCTTCACCTTTTCAGAACTGATATGCAGGCTTTTAATCCATTATTTATTATTCAGAATCTGTATTTTGTAATATATTACATAGTTAATATATTTAATATGCTAAATTATGTTCTGAATTTTTATTCAGCTGGGAGCAAAACCTCTGTGGACTCATCTGGGGCAAGACAGCCAACATGCTCTGCCCAGCAGCTCCAGCCTAAACCCAGAGGTGCCGAACTTCGGGGATTTCACACACAGGATTGCCCGCAGACCCCTCAAGGAATACTGTAAATACATTTATGATGCAGCCTCTGAATCTTGTCAGCCATGGATAAATCCCCTCCAGATGAGGGGCTGGCACAAAGCTTCACCAACACACCGGCTGCGTTTGCCCAAGCCTTCGGCTGGCTCTCATGGTGCATCCTACACGCTGGCAGGAGCCCTGATGGGCACCAGCTCACACACCGGGCATCATCACCCGCCCACCCTCTGCTCGGGAAAGCATCATTTCCCTTTAAAGCACACAAGCCATGGAAGTGCAGGTACCCACACACTGCTGTGCTGTCAACACGTGCCAGTGCTCAGGAATGTAACGAGCACAAACACAAACTCCTTCAAGCAGCAGGCATTTGCACCACTCCAGATTTGGGCTTTTCACACACTGTCCCCTTATGGGGGACAAGCTGCTGTGAAAACTTTGGAAACAGCTTTGTGAAAGCAAATAACATGACTGGTTTCTAACTTTTAAGCAATCTTCTCCACGCAGGTCGGTCTCACCCCAAGTATTGCAGCATTTCTCCATTTATTCCCAGCCCACACAGAGCAGAGCTTCATGCAAAGATCCAGGTTCAGGTGCGGCCCCAGGAGGTGTCCTCCAGCACACCCTGTGTGTTGAGGAGAACCCTGAGGACAGGGGCTGGGTGCAGGTTGCTGCTTTTTGAGACACTGGGGTTTCCTCGCTCCATGAATGCAGCAAGGAAAGAAGGAAGGGGAGTAAAAAACCTCCTGGAGCTGGATTAATGACTGAGAAATGCCAGGGAGCATTCCTCCCTGTCATCAGTGAGCATCAGCCACTTGCTTCACGGGAGCTGGGGATCTGCTCCTATCCAGGAGCTGACACAGCTCGCCCTGCAGCCTGTGCCTCCTTCCCGCAGCACCACAGGCGCATACACGCTGTGTGAGCACATCCAAGGTGCCTTTGTGCATCCTCTTATCCATGTCCCACGGGATTAAATATGGGAATTGGTCCTGGTTGCACTTCATGTGCTATTTGAAGCCTAGAGACTGACCAGAAGTTTACCAAGTAGGGTAAGATATTTTTAAAAGACTTAACTGGAAGGTTAAAAGCCACTGGACCAAGCATCTTGAAAGTAAATAAACTGGCTTGTGGTGAAGCCAGGCTGCGAAGCCGCCCAGCACAGAGTGCTGCGGGCAGAGCGGGAGCTCTCGGCTTCCGTTACGTGTCAAATCGCTCAGCGCTGCCCGCAGAGATCCTTCTCAGGGGGAAGCGATGCTGCCCGTCCCTCTGCTGCCCACAGAAACTGGACACAACAGAAAAGCCAAACCTCTCTGCTGCTGGCAGTTTTGTCTGCAGGAACAGGGAAGCCGGCACTTTGGGTTGCTACCAGTTAGAGCACACACCTCGCAAGCCACGGGGGCAAAATATGAACCAGCCTGCACTGAAACCTCTCCCAGCTCCCAAAGCCCTGAACTCGACAGGATGATGCAGAGCCTGCCTATTGCAACACTGCATGCATCATCAGTGCTTCACATGCTATCAACACTTCATTTCAGTAATATGAAATTATGCTGCTTGAATAATAATATTTATCCAGGCCAGAAGCGACTCCTTATCGGTTTGATGACGTGTGTCTGATCAGTGAGGAAAGTTTCTTTACGCTTCTCTTCCCTTTCTTTCTCTTATGCTTCATGCATAACAAACACATATACTTGCACCACATGTTTTGACGTTGACAGCATTTGTTTCAGTAGCAGTGGCATTTTTCACATTCCATCCTAAAACCCATTCCGTTTTCTAACTCCAAAATTATATGCACTTTGTTTAAAGCACTCCAGTTTCCCCTGAAAAAAAAAAAAAATCACTGCAAGTTGCCAAGACCCTTCATTTAAAATGGCAGATATGCCAAATGGAGATTTGTTTTTTATTAAGCTTAACCAATAAGGCCCCAAGTTCTTCAAACGTCTTTAAAACTTTAGCACCAATTTCCTCCACTCGTCCAGAAAGCAATTCCTGTACAGAGCACAGTCACCACTTTGCCCTTAACCACTTCCACATCAGGCTTCTGATCCCACCATAAAATGGCAAATACTGGATATTGAATAATGATCCTCTAAAATATGAAGCCTAAAGGTGAAAACTTTGGCTGGCTACACCGAGCTCCACCACCAGCTAATGATACAGGATTGTTTTCCAAGAAAACGTATGAACTGAGTCACCCTTTTAGACTGATAGAACCATGAGTAAAAAAAGAAGCCAGATGCCCACGTTCGACATTAACCGGAAAATGCCAGAAACACCAGGCATTGCTAGAGTAAAGTTCATTGAACTGCAGCCGCTACTGCACCACGAGCTATTGGGGGCATGCCGAAGCTGGCTGCCACACCTTCCTATTTTCAGACCAAGATGACTCCGCAGCAGATAAACCTAATTTTTGAAGATACTGGCTGCCATAGTACAAAGTAACTTTTAAAAACATGTTCTACCAATTCAAATGGTTTAAGAAAACAGTGGAAGCTTCTTCACCACAGAGTAAGTATAAAAAGTATTTTATTAAATGGTTTTGATTACTACTTTATAGGGTTTATTACTTTAATACTTCACTGAATTAAGGCAGAAAATCAGAGAACTAGGAACCAAGTTCACAGTGTAGGATCTTCCTCATGGGCCTTTTCTTCTTGAGACAAGTTTGACTCAAGATCAGTAAAGAGGTGCTCGCCTTGAGCCTTTGCTACGCAGTGTATAGAAGGATACGCCACTGAGACAGAGCCTACCTGCAAAGTTACAACCCAGATGTCAACTAACTTAAAATTTGAGTATTTAAGACTTATTTCAGTGCAGTGAGTACACAATGGGGCTGCAAACCCAGGACCAGGAAACCATGACCATCCTTAACAATTTGCTTGAAGCATCTCTCCCCCCCTTCACTTAAATACTGAAAGCACACCGAGATCTTAATACTTCATTAAGAACTAGAAATCAGACACAGCTGCTAGTGAGTCTGCAGGACTACGCAGGTGGTGGAGGAGCAATAAATGGGAGATGTACGACAAGAAGCTCCAGAGGATGCTGAGCCTTACCTGGTGTACGCAGGACTTAGCGTTCAGAAAGAACAGCTCAACTGTAGTTTTGTCCTTGAGAAAGGAAATGCTTTCAATGTAGAACCTGAAAATTAGAAAAAACCCAAACAAAACAGTTACTTTCTTGAATAGGTTTTATCTTCCCCCCAAATCACTTTATTTCCTCAATGTTTTGTTCTCTAGCACTAAAACGGCACAGCGGAACTACGAGCGACTGCACTTCATTTCCTGCCTCATAGGAAGGAACAAGCAGAGAGTCACGGGCTGAGAGCACAGAGGAACGACAAACTCCTTGTTCAATAGATCATAGATATCTGATGACTTTTCATCTCATTTGGACACCCTGTCAGACACTAAAGGAGCAAAGCCCATCCCTCCTATGCAGATAAAAGCCACAGAAGCAGAAAAAGTAACTCCAGACAGCACGTTGCAGGTCGGGAAGCCGGCCCGGCGTTGTGCTGGAGGAGAGGGGCTGGCAGCAGGACCATCTTTCCTCTGGGAGGAGAGAGCAGCCACAGGCTGAGAGCCATTAACTTCACTCCCTGCAAACAGGGACAAACAAAAAACCACATGAGCAATGCTTTGGGGTCACCTCCATCCCAGCGGGCACAGCCCCTGATGAGGAGTTTGCACGGGAGGGCTGCAACTGGCTCAGCCTTGCAGGCACAGCGCTCGCTGCCTTCCTCCACAGCCCGTCCCCAGCATCCTCTTCCCCAAGCGCAGAGGCACACACCAACAAAGCAATCCCATTACTGATTACTGTGGCACAGCCAAGGTTAGCAGACTGGTCCCAGTTTGTCATAGAGCTACACCAAACATCAGGTATGCCACGGGCACTCTGCAGAATCGCACACAACCCATCTGTGTGCTTCGCCGGCTCGCTCTGGGCGTCAAACCAAACAGCGCTGAGATGCCTTACGTGGTGCAGGAGAAACATCTATAATTTGAGGAGCGCAGAACTGCCGAGTCAGTTTAAAGAGAAACAAATTTGTGTGAACATGGTCCTGTCAATCCTCCTTTAGCTGGTCTGAAAGCAGGATACCCGTGCATTCAGGGTGAATGCGTTGGGTCCAGACTCTCCCACCCAACAGTAGACACGTTTTTTCCCAGCCAAGCAAAGACTTGGGCCATCACTATCACTGCCCCAGCAGTACAGACCACACTGGGGCTTCTTGATGCCTTGCCTTTGATAGGAGAAGGGTTGGACAGTCAACACAGGGCATGCAGCCCACTGTTTATCAGAACCAGGCCAGTCCCTGCCGCAGCCCCATGGTGCTGCTAAGGCTCCTCAGCACCTCAAGCTCTGGCCACTGATGTCTTGGTGTGGAAGATGTGCATAGTGCTGGAAGAAGTCCACAGCAGCAGCATGGAGTGCACGGTAGGCAGCAGTAGAGCTAGCACCTGCTGCACTTGTTAGGAACATGTGCGGTGTTTATACTGTGATTTGAGACAAGACATTAAATAGTAATTGATTTAATATTTCGCATTCCTACAGCACGTTCCATCAAATTAATTTTTAAGCACTCCCCAGAATAAGGAGATAATTCACCCATTTTACAGGCACGTAGCCTGTCCAAGCGGCAGACCCAAGCCCCGCAGCCTGCCCCAGACATTTGAAAGCCTATTTTACATTTCCATGACTCACCTTTCACCGAGAACTGTAGGACCCACAGGTATTTCCACCCGATATAATTTTTTCCCCCAACAGCTTTGCTGAACTTCAGTTTAAATACACTTCAGTGCTCCTTTCCAGAAAGGCAGAGCATCAGAGACCCAGAAGCCTTGCTCTTCATCCTTTCCTAACCAGCAGCCAGACTGGCTCTTCACAGCATGCACCTTCCTCAGCTTGCTAAAGCCTCCCTCCCTCCGCTGCACCAAAAAGGTGATTTTCCTCAGCTAATGACCTCATTTGCATTTGCAGTTTCTTTCAACTAAGTGTCAGACATGGCTGACATCCTCCGAAGCAGGATAGTACCCCCGGCCCTGAAGAGATGTAGCTCCGAGTCACTGCTGGTACGGAGCAAGAGACTGCAGGATCTCTGGGCTTAGGGAGAGGGCACTGGGAAGGCGTTGTCGTCTGCCCCAGCCAGGTCTGCATGCTCTGTTTCTTCTGTGGTATAAGCTGTACGCTGTTATCACCACACTACAGATGGGGAACACTGGACCACAGAGATAAAGATGTTCAGGGGATGACAGGCCTGTTTGGTAACACCATAAAGTGTATGTTCTGCTTTTATTTCCGATGCTGTCAGCATCCTTGAAACTCGAATGACACTTATAAGTCCTCTGTTTGCATTACAGAGCCCTTCACCAGCTGCCTGTACCATATGAAAACTTATGTGACTGGATGGAGTTACACCAGCTGAAGAAAAAAAAATCTGAAAGGATTTCATGTGTTTCATTTCTGAACAGCAAAAGCTCAGAGCCAAGGAGTTATGAACAAAAGCAGCATCACAAGCAGGTATCTCGGATCCCCCCTTTTTCCAGTGTTGCTACTGGAAACAGTCCAGTGCAGTCCTGAAGGACACTGAGAACTGATGCTGGTGCACGTTTGCCACTGGTTATGAAGACAGGAGCTCAGGGCCCTGCCTCCTTATACCCACATCTCCAAAGTTGACACTGAAGCAGCCTTTGTTCTGCTTCCGGCTGTACCGATTTCAAGCGTGCGGAATCGTAGAACGCTTTGGGTTGGAAGGGGCCTTTAGAGTTCATCTAGCCCACCCCCCCCTGCAGTGAGCAGGGACATCTTCAACAGGACCAGGACGCCTTGACCCTGCCGCAGCATCCACCACTGCCGGGTCACACAGGGCTGGAGCCCGTCCAGCCCAGGACCACGACAGCCAAGAGCCCGACCACGCTTTTCTGTTCAAGCCACGGGCACACACAGCTGCAGCCGTGTACTTTGGCTCCTCTCGTGGGAGCCTAATGAAGAAACAGGCTATGACACAACAAATGTGTTCACAGGAGTCCAAACTAACCACTCAAGGCATACACCACGCAGCAAAGGCCTGGAGTCACCTGTTTGTCCAAAAAGTTGTAATATAGAGCTGCAGGTTTTGAAGTGGCTTTTCTGCTGGAATATCTGTTCTCCACAGATCAGACAGGTTCTATATTGCCAGTTGTTTCTGTATCCTCCTGCTCTGCTTCTCACTCACTGCCCACCTCCTTGGCTCCCCATTGCTTGTTTTGGATCTCACAACCCAGAGCATTTCTTCAGGCTTAAAATTGGCTTCTACAAGTTGACCTTCCCAAGACCACTCCTCGCGCATTAACTCCTGCCCAGGTGCCTGCACACCCTGCCCTGCAGAGGACCATCTTGCAGAGAGGGCCAAGATGAACATTGCGAGCCAACAGCATTCATCCCAGCCAAAGAAATGCTCAAGTCATACGATTGCCTTCACAGCTTTCTTGAGCAGTCAGATTTTAGCTTCCCAGATCCTCAGCCACGGTGAATATATCGAAGAGCCCATCATCCCTTTTAAAATGGATTTTTTTTCTTTCTGTTAGAAGTGGGGAAGGGAAGAGAAGCTCTGAACCCCATCACAAATAAGCACATATTCAACAAAAACGAAGCGCCACTTGTTTGAACCATTCCCTCGATGACCAGAGTGCAGAGAAGATAGCGAGGTGATGGTGCCAACCGACCCAACTACACAAGAGGCTCTGCCTTGGAAGTGCTTCAAATAATTAAGCACACAAGGCATAAATTTACCAAGATATGAAAAGTGAATGAGGTCAGTCTGCTCTCATTTTCCGCACAGACTGTAAGGAAAACAAACTCCAGCGATATTAAGAATATGATGCTTGGTCTTTTCTGCCAGCACAGCTCTGTCTTGTAGGACATGGTTTTTGTCAGGCCCTTAACCAACACAGCCTTGCCAGCAAAAGCCCTAAAGTAATGCAATTACACTGGCCAAAAATCATCAATTTGCCAGGGATTTTATTCTCTCCTGGGGACTGGTTTAAGCTGTGTGAGCAAAGAAGCCATCAGCAATCCCTTTCAAGTACAGACAACATTTAAGTAAACGTAAGAAAATATAACTATGATTGTTTAAACAAACTATATTAAAATTTAGCATGACTAAAGACAAGTCAGGCAAAAAAGATATTTAAAATACAGGGTTTTAAACAAAAAACCCTAGGAACAATGTCCTAGTAACAGTTTAAAAAGAAGCAGGTTCCAAACTACTTTATTTCATAGTTAAATACAAAAGAGACCAACACTTATCCAGGACCTAATCGCCTTCTAAAAATAATACATTGCTTTGACATTTATTTCCTTTACCAAGCCCGTAATCAGTTCTTTTAAACAAAAACCCCTGGAGATAAACAAACCCAAGTGGTAATGTTTTCTTTGTGGAAACAATTACTCACCTAACAGCAAAGTACAAAGTTGCCGGGCCTGGTTTCTTGGGCAAGTCATGGTCCAGGACTCGGTGATCCAGCTGCAGCCAGACACTCTGACCTCTGCGGGCACACGTGGGGAGGTGGTTAAAAACGGGGATGGGAAATACAGAAACGGGGTCTTTGCAGTACTCACGTTTACTCCAAATATTACTTTAAAAAGCGCAAGATTCAGCTCTGAGGCAGGCAAACATCACATTATTTCCTTTTTTCCTAACTTTCAGATTTTGATGTCGTTCACTTTTGGAAGGCAGAGAACACTCTTTGCAGTTTTATTTTAAGCACAAAAGTCATAGCATAGCACCCCCAAAAAATCAAATGTCATTGAAATAACCCCTCTGTTGCTATAGCTAGGGACACTTCCATTGACTTCTCAGGTCTAGTGGGGGGATGTGATCCATAGCAGAGGCTGGACCCTGGACTACAGCAGAAATGGGTCTGATCCTTTGCTTCATGGGGACCGCTCAGCTCTGCTGCCACATCCCCCTGCTCCTGTCCTGCACCGTCCCCAGTCCCAGTGTGACATAAAACCCCGTTTCGGAGCAGAGGGCTTTCCCCCAGGCACACTCATTTAACAAGGCAGGTGTATAAAACGCAGCAGCTTCTCCAACCGAAATGGGAAGGAAGCCAGAAAGCAAATAAAAATCCCCCAGACCCCACTGACCCCCCTCCGGACCCTGGGGGAGCACAGGAGGCTGGGGCTGCCCGGAAAGGCTGGGGCATGGGTGCCCTCCAGAGGCCACACGCTCCCTCCCAGCACCCAAGGCAGCCTCCGGAGTCCCACGGGTGTTTCTGGGGATGCCAACAGTTTTCGGGGTAATCCCCTGGCAGCACTTAAAAGCTCACCGTGAGGGAGCGTCAGCAACCAAGAACCTCCAGAAGAATTTCATGGCAGCTGTTCTGGGGGAGGAAAATAATAAGCCAAGTGCATACAGCATCCTCAAGGGATTTACAGAAGAGCTGGAAGAAAGCATTTTCCAACACTTGAAAGGACAAGGATGGGGCAAATACATTCTAGGGAGAGCCCAGGAGGAGAGTGGCTGGTAAAAAGAACAGTGCTGCAGTCAGGGCCCTGGAGTGAGCCGCTCCCCCCAGCTCCGTGGACACCAGCCCTTTCCCTGGGACCAGTCCTGTCCCCAAAGATGGGCACTGCCTTGGCAGGGTGGCCCCAAACATGGCTCCGATGTGATTTGCAGGTGAAGGCTTCAACCCAGGACACCATAAAAAGCAGCAATAGAGAACAGCAGAGACTTAATATTATTCCCATTAGACAAGAACAGGTTTGTTCAGGGTAGGTACTAGTGTACAACTCCATTTTCCCCCCTACTCTAAGCAGTTTTGCTCTAGCTTTTTTGGGGACCCAAAGGGAACTCCTCTGGAGATGCTGACCCCTCCAGGGAGCAGAGTCCTGCCTGCAGGTTTCAGTCCCGCACCCAGCAGAAGCATTTCAGTGCAACACTGACAGATAAGTCCAAACACTGAGATTTCAGTTAACCCTGCTGACTCCAGATTAATACCACGGAAGGAGATCTCCCCTGGCGCTCCACAGCCTGGCCACAGCATCTCACTCAGCCTGGCAGTGGAGGATGGCAGGGGATGGGTATCAGAAGCGTCACACTGCACCCGCCACACACTCAGAATCACAGAAGGGTCGGGGTTGGAAGGGACCTCTGTGGGTCACCCAGTCCAACCCTCCTGCTGAAGCAGGGTCGCCTACAGCAGACTGCAGAGGACCTTGTCTTGAATATCTCCAAAGAAGGAGACTCCACAACCTCCCTGGGCAGCCTGTTCCAGTGCTCCGTCACCCTCAGAGGGAAGAAGTTCTTCCTCATGTTCAGACGGAACTTCCTGTGCCTCAGTTTGTGCCCATTGC
>Ga0181612_109829_pt1 | contig 10152 bp, 6 predicted proteins | sample HoacroProtozoa21_FD_119630 | JGI IMG/M metagenome (GOLD analysis project Ga0181612, IMG submission 119630) | Hoatzin crop microbial communities from Cojedes, Venezuel. Combined Assembly of Gp0051906, Gp0051904, Gp0051908
GTGTAGACTTGGCACTTCAGGACATGGTTTAGCAGGCATGGTGGTGGTGGGTTGACGGTTGGACTTCATGATCTTAGAGGTCTTTTCCAACCTTGATGATTCTATGATTGAGACATCTAAACCAGGTACCTATTGGCAGGTAATGAGAATATTTCTGTACACAGGTATTTCAAAAGTGTTGTGCGAGGTTCACACTTAGGCCAATCTATGGTCTCTTCCACTTGTAGCAAGTGGCTTCCAGAGCAACCATTGAGTCTTACAGTTTTGTAACTTCCCTCTTCCCTCTGTGATACTGTCAGTGCTTGCTCAGTCAGCTCTGATATTTTGCTCACTCATTTCCTGCATTTCATCTGTGTTTTTTCAGTTTCTTTTGCCACTTCACTGTCTTTGACCTCTGCTCATTCTGTGTTAATTCCCTTCAACACTACTCAAGTTCTTTTGGGAGACCTCAGCCGCTACTTAAACTTTTCAGAGTTTCACTTACAAAGAGGACAGATCGGAAAACTTCTCAGCTTTAAAATTACTTTTGGTGTAGCTATAGACATGCCTATCAGTATGAAACAAGATTGACCTATGATTTATTTAAAATATGACAAACCTAAGAAGAATTTTTAAAAGCTCATGAAAATTATGCATTGCAGTTATCCCAAAATCTACTGTCGAAACATGGTCGTTTCCTTTTTTTTTTGGCAAAATTTATGGAGTCAGTTCTAGAAAACAGTAAAAAGCCATCAAACCCACAAAATTACAAGGGCCAGTAGTGCATGGGAAAAAGGCATGCAGAAAAGCATTACCAACAACTCAAACTGTTCTTTACATGAAATTAGAATTCACTTGATTTGTTGTATTTTGTAAGAACAACAACATATGTATCCAGAGCACTAACTGACCAGTCAAGTCAAAGATTAAGCCCTCTCCAAGAGGGAGTGAAGCTATAGCCTTTGCTCAATTGCACCGACCTCAATTCAAAGCCCATGGTATCAGTGGAATTATTCCAGATCCACACTCTTGTAAAAGGGAGTTATTTCCACAGAATTTAAGTGGTAGGAGGGAGCAAGATATTAAAAATACTAATGATTGCTAATACATTAAAAAAACTCATAATAAAACAACTTCCAAATCAGTCTGAGCTATTGCTCAGCTTTACTGAAGTACCTATTTTATCCAACATTTGCCTCCACTTGGGTGCCTCAGGAGAGTCAGGGTTCTTCTCCAACAGCTCTGTCACTTTGTCCTTTAGTTCCTGCACTTTATTCGCACTTTGCTTTAATTCATTTTCAAAAAGCTGCAAATTCAAGTGACAAAATAAATAAGAGACTAAAGAAGAATTTTAAAGTGTAAAGTTTGAAGTCTATAATACTGAGATGCCAGGCATGAAGATAAACAATAAATATCTAGAACTTATATACTACTTTTCTGCTATGATTTAGTCTGAGTTTTAGGACTGAATGTTATCCAAGTCTGAGGAAAGTTAGTAGCTGTTCAGGTTCATTTTCAAGGCTGGTCTGCCAAATATAAAAGAAGAAACTCAGCTGAATCAGATTGTGTCCTTATTTATCCACAGTCACAGGCAAGGAAAGAATTTTCCCTATCCATTACATTTCCCTTTACAAATGAACCTTTACATGTGTAAATGTTGTCCTTCATTGCTAGGGAAGCATACATCTTCAGTGTTGAAACAGGACAGAAGCTTACTGCTGATTCAGTGGTTTTCTCATATTCGTTACAAAGCGGGGAGGAGACTGCTGTGCAGCTATATAACTTAACAAGCATGACAGCTGCTGAAGAGAAACGCTGTCTTGGAACAGGCATAAGCTGCTGCAGCTGCAGAGACAGGGAGGGCTGTGGAGCATCAGTGAACCAGCAGCTGCAGAAACAGCTTTGGGATAGATACATCCCTCTGCATCTTATAAGCAACCCAGTATGCATCTCTAAACCACTAAGGAGATCAAAAAAGTTTACTGCATTATCAATATAGCCTCATCTATTTAAACTGGCCACCAAAATGATTATTTTCTGACCTGCACAACTCCCTTTCTGTGACACAGTGCTCCTTTTGGTCCACTGACACAGTTTGCCAGATTTGCTCTAAGCCTGACTGGCATGCTTACTAGGATCATTTAAATACTCTCTGCAACATTAAGCCAGGCTGAGATACAGGCTGTTCAAACAGGATTTGCACAATAACTGCAAGAAAGAGTATTCTTTTGAAAGGACAAAGTACCTTATGTTGCTCAACTTGGGCTTTAACCGCTTCACTATCAGTTGGAGCAGCTTCCCAATCTGATGCAGTTTTGTCCATTTTTTGCAACCACTGCATCATTGAGGTTGATTCTTCCTGAATATTCTGCATTTTTGAAAGCATACTTTCTAGTTCTGAAATCTTTTCCTTCAATAAAACTCCCAGATCTTCATAACTGTGATTTACATCAGACATGGCTTGTTGAACAGTTGTTAGTTCTGTAAAAGGAGAGATGCACAAAGACTATGTTAGAGGTTACAAGCTCTTCAAACAATACTTAGAATTCAAGAGCTTCTGAACAGTACTCTGAGTTACAAGAGATAATAGCCCCCCAAATAAGAAGTCGCTGAACACATTAAGAGTTCTTTCCAGATCACTCTAAATATGGCAACACTACATCTGAATCGCCTAATGTAAGTTGCTATTTGCAAGAGCTTCTCATTTCACAGAAATCATTACTTCAACACACAGGTACACAAATACCACAAGTACCTTACAATCTTTCTACCCATTGTTATTTTAATATTTAAAGCAACATTTCCAGGACAAAAAGTTGAACATACTGGCCTACAGTTCAGTTACTTATATGACAGCCTAACATTACTGCAATAATATTTTGCTCACATTCATGTCCCATTATAAATGTGTTTTTATCATTAAGAGAGCACAGCAGGCAGACTGTGTACTAAGTAAACTGTAGTTTAGGAGAACGGACACTGCAGACTTGGGACGTGGCTATCCATAAGCACACATAAAGGTCCTATGCAAGTTCCTTTGTTTCTGTAAAGCAGTTGGTCACATACAGTGATACACAGGTATGTAAAATGGGTGTCTTTGTACATGTATGCTTGTGTATGTGTTGTGAAAGCTGGTGGGTGTTAAAAAGTTTCAAACCACATACACACGTACTAGAATTTTCTCAAAAGCCCTGTGTTATATTAAAATAACTATCCCTGTATACAATTATAGAAGTACATACTGATTCAGAAAACACGGCCAGATTTGATCTGTCTTCAGAGAAAATATCAAAGGTAGGTATTTTTACAATTAATTTTAGTATCATGTCCTAGTCTATATAGTTTCCTTACGTGACAGTGATGTGAAATTTCAGTCTTGTAGTGACTGCTACAAGCAGATTTATATACAACATTTAAAAAAATGCTTCTACATTTAACAGTAAGTGGTAAGTATATTTCTTTATCATATCCTGAAATTTTCACTGACCTTTATTTTTCAGGAAATCCTGAGTTCCTGGAGCTCCTCCTTCACCATTTAACACTGTGCCACCTGTGGATCAAGAGAAACCAAGTCCCATGCTTATCTGGGCCTTTTCCCACCAAAATCCCAGCACTGCATTTCCTCTTCAAAACAACAGGATATATAGCTCTCATTAAAACATTAAAGAAATACCTGAATGTTAACCTTGTAATAGCAAATACTTTATTTAAACTGTTTTACCGTTTTTCAGGTTGTTTTATGTTTTAAGCTGCTTAAGTTGTACCACATACGTACAGCTTACACATAGTGGGTGGGTGTGCACACAGATGCACATATGCATGATGTATAAGCAGTCCTACCACTCATAATACTACACTACGACTATAGCGTAGCATAGTCATACTATGTTATGACTATAGCATGGCATAGAGTCCACTGACTATAGTGGAAAAATGCCTAGTGTCTACACCCTAGCTGTGAGGCCTACTCACATCCATATGGCAAACATCACTTCCTTCCTCTCCCCAAAAGGAATCTGTTCCCCACTGCCCACTGAGAACATGGTTTTACCCAGCCATGCCTGGGTATGGCCCAGCAGAGGGCTAGCTAGCAGACGCTGAGACTCTGAGGAAAGCATTAAACACTAACGAGCAAAAAAAGCCCAAAGTGGTCATTGCAAACACCACAACCAAAGGCACTCCTTACTCAGGACACCTTTACCCACTTGGGAAGTCACTGAGTAACCATCCCTGGAATTATTTAAAAGACATGTAGACATGGCGCTCAGGGACACGGTTTAGTGGTGGACTTGGCAGTGTTAGCTTTATGTTTGGACTCAATGATCTTAAGTGCCTTTTCCAAGCGAAATGATTCTATGATTAAGTGGTGCTGTACCTCTGCACAAAAAGCTCTTGATACCAACTGGACGAATTCCTCCCTATCTTGTCATAAGCAAGACTCAAGCATGTGCTCCATGACAGGGATTGCAATGTGGGGTTCTTGCTGTTACACATGAAGTCCTTACTGTCACTCAGAGGCAGCCACTCCCCCTGGCAGCCCTACCAATTATACATTGTTTCAAAGCCTCTGGAATGCGGGCTACATGGGCTTTGTAAAACACCATCAGACTACAGAGCTAAGGCACATGGTCAAGCCACAGAGAACTGCAAGGAGAATCACTTCCTGCTCTCCTGCACATATTATACAATCATAGAATGGTTTGGGTTGGAAGGGACCTTAAAGACCATCTAGTTTCAACCCCCCTGCCTTGAGCAGGGACACCTTCCACTAGACCAGGCTGCTCAAAGCCCCATCCAGCCTGGCCTTGAACACTGCCAGGGAGGGGGCAGCCACAGCTTCTTTGGGACAATCTGTTCAGTGCCAGGCCACATTGAGCTTTTCATCAACCAACAGCCACAAGTTCTCCTCTGGGCTGCTCTCAATCCATTCTCCGTCCAGCCTGTATTTGTGCTTCCCATATGTATTCCCAAGATGAGCAATTAACAGAGAAAGATTAACAGTTGCCTTGGAAAAGGCTATGCATCCCCTCTACAGTACCAGCTGGAGAGTGAGGACCACATTAGTGGCAGCTGGAGGGTGGCAAGAGAAAATAAACCGGATAAGAGAAGTCACAGGCCCCAGCCAGAGCCTTGTAAATCTTCATGCCTTATTAGCTGGACTCTGGTATTTATAACTGTGATGAAGTGATACACAGTATGGCTCTTGTCTAGGAGTGCGAATACTCTGGCCTGGAGGATTACAGCTGCTCTTATATGCTGGTTACTTAATTCTTTTTCTATTTGGATGCACAGGGATAGAGAAAGGGGCAGAGGAAGAAGCCCATATATCCCATATAAGGTTCCCAAATGTTCTTTGAATGATTTTTATTTAAAATTCAAACAAGAACGAAACCAGAGGCAGCTATGACAAAGAGGTATGAAAAAGAAAGTACTCTACTCTTGCCAAATAGGTATCCTCTGGTAGCTCCCATCCTCCCAGTCCTTTGCAGATGACCAATGAGGGCCAACACACTTGAACTGATGAGGTCCGGATATAAATTCAAGAACTGACTGAAAATGTGCTTATGGCCATTAAAACACCCTTGGTACCACATGCCTTGAACTATGGCTTGAATGATACTTAGTAGAATTACCAGTTTCTGTAAAACAGATTAACATTTAAACCCTATAGTACAGAAAAACATGGAAACAGATTTGTTGTCTTTAAAACTGGATTACTAGTACAACGCATTTAGCTGAAGCTCCAGACTGGAAACACATTTTGGCCTAGTTAAGTCATGCTGAGATATGGAGCTGATTCCCTTCCATGCTGTTGTTTCAACTAAAATATTGACTAGCATTAATTATGCTGTCATATTGGCATGAATAGGTTTGCTTAGGCTCACTGTTTAGATAAACCATGTCCTTACCACCCTTCTAACAAACACTCCATGACTCTGCAAACCTTTCTGTGTTTGCTTGGCATCACTCAGAACAGCCCTGTGGTCATGAACAAGGTCTCTCTGTGGCAGCAAAGGTGTGCAGGTACATCAGTGTTTGCAAAAGCAGGGTCCGTATTTGCCCTCCTTGCACACTTGGTGGATATGTGAAGCACTGAACACCAATCAGAGTAAGTCAGTCTCTCATTATCAGAAGTTTTCTGGGATGAGGTGAGGGCAACTGTGATACTGTTCATTTTGTCCTTTATCTAGGAATTACTTACTGAAGTAACAGCTTTAGGAACTGTTAATCATTTACATTAAAGCACTTTTCTGCTATTTGGCAGCGCAAAGCAATCAGAATGCGTACTGAATTACTGCAGCAGTTAGACAGTTTAAATGAGTCACAGCAAACAACGGTCAGAACAAACATGGCTAACTGACTTCTCACAAGCCATAATAGTCAGAAAGCCAATCAAAGGGTCAAATATTTTAATTTTGGTCTTAAAGGTTTTAAAAGGTTTAAAAACTTACCTGATTATACAAAACCATACCTGATTTTGCAACTGCTCGCAGTTTGGCAGGAGAAGTTACAGCAGTAATTAGATTACACAGCAATGTTCCTCTGCTATTCATTTTCTGCAGTTCAGGTGATTTTAATGTCCATTCATCTCTTAAATTCTGGTTAAAAAAAATAGTCATTTGCTCATTACAAAACTGCTTTCTGACTTCAAAAGACTTAGTGTAGAGAAAGGAACAACACTGCTACTTGGGAATCCCCTGCAGTATATCCAAACATGCAAGGGAAATGGGAATATAAATACAGACTGCAAGGTCTCTGGGCCTAATTAGTGTGACTGTTTCCCCCCTAAGTTTGTACTTTTCTGTTACTAATGCACGCCCTTTTTCCTTCAGCCGTATTTCACTTCTTAGCTACAATGTCTTACCAATGTATCTTCCAAAGGCTTCTTTAACTCCTCTGTATTCAGAGAGGGTTGCGCTGCTGGAATTCGTTCTGTCGTCTCTTTTATCCATTTCTTTAATGATTCTACAAGAAGCTCAAAAGCATCCATTTGTTTCTGACAAGATGATACATCCTCTTCTCTAGACAAAGACAACAAAAGAAATTGAGCACTGAATGTCAGTACTCCTTCTGACAATTAAAACAACAGATATCAATCTGATACTGCTGTTTCTAAATTCAATGAGTCACAAAAACTAATTTTATGGATATGAGCAGAATGCTGAAAATCTGGTCTTGCTGTACAGGTAACAAATGGAAGCTCGAATAACTTCTCCAGTTTTCCTTTGCAGCCTGATACTCTAAACGGTACTCTAAAGCAATTTGCACAAGCATCAATTTATATTCTGTCAGAGAAGGAGAGAAGCAGAGTTTGCTTAGAACTGACAGGACTCCCGTGAATGTCACAAAATTTGAAGAGAGTTACTTCTCTTTACAGCCAACATTAGAGTTCTTGAACCAGACAAACTACAGAGGCATTTCCAAAGAGTCTTTTTTTTAATAAAAGAACACTCTGCTCTGTGGCTAACTGCAATCTCTTGAGATTGCATGCAAGAGGACAGCAGTCATCACAACATTCACCCCATATTATGAGCCAAGGCGGAAACACTTTAATTATTCCACTTACTTTTCCTTTACAGTCTCCTCTACCTCTCTGAATTTCTTTGACAAAGTGTTTACTTTTTCTAATACCAATGCTTTATCTCCAGGAAGAGCATGGAATGAAAGTTCTTCAAGAAGCTGCTGCAAAACCTCCAGATCCTTCTTATGTTGCGCCATTTCTACACTAGCTTCCTGCAAAACAGGATTACACTCTTCATATTAGACTTTACAATCACTTGTTCAAAATTAAATTCTTAATTTTAGCTAATGAACCAAAGTTGGGAAACAAGCATGCCCTATTTATTGTTCAATCACTGAGATGAGTTAGACTAGAAATGCACAATATATAAAAATGGAATGGTACAGTACCTGCATATACTGAGACACTTCACTAACATCCTTTCTTGGTGCTTCTGTCTCACTGAGTGCCTGGTTTTTCTCATCTAGAAATGACTGAAGTTTTTCTGACAGATCTTCGAATAACCCCACTTTAGTCTTCAACTCCTCCATTTTCATCAGCTTCTCTTTATGCTTGTTACTTGCTTCAGAAAACCGTCCTGCAAGTTCACTCATTTTAGCCTGCAGTGTGGATGCAGTGGATGGATCTGCTGTTTCCATGAACTTCTTCACTTTCTCATTCATAGTGTTCATACTGCTTTGGCGACCCACAATGTCTTGTTCTAGCATCTGAAACAAGGAAGCACTACTGTGTATTGCTTATAACCAAATTTTAAGAAGTCAAACTGGTCCACCACATGAAGCAACAAATCAGTACAGCTAGACCATCAGTGTAGATCTATTTCAGCTACAAAACCCCTCATGTGCTGTTTTACTTTATGCAACAATCCTCTTTCTTAAGCATTTTGAATCCATTAAAGCTGCCAAACTAAGATTTCAATTCTTCCTTGAAATCTGAATTATCAAACAAATATTTCTTCTTTCAGAGAATGGTACTTACAATGCTTTTACTAATAATATCCTGAAGAGCAGCAGAATTCAAAGGCACTTGATCTTGTTCTTCAAGGCTCTTTTCAACACCTTCCATCCAATCCAGCATTTCATCCAAACCATCCTGCACGCTCAGGGATCGTGTCAGAGTGATTTGGAGTTTCTCATTCCTTTCATTCACAGACTTGGACAAATTGTCATACCTCTCCACAATATCATCTGATAAAGAGAAAACACATTTTAATTTTTTCCTTTACCCCAAACTACGCTTTTAACTCATTTTACCAGTTCTTACCACGTAAGTGTGAGTCAAAAATTGCCTACATCAGAATGAAGCAAAAACATCAGCTTTCTTCAGTAAGAACACACAAGCAAAGATCAAAACCTTCAAACAGAGCCAAGAAGCCCATGGGACAAGGGAAATGAGGGAGCAGCTTACAGCTGTGCTCCCCAGCTTTTAAAAGCTGGTTCCCATGCAGCTCTAGCTTATGACAGCTGTTGACTGTTCTCAAGAAAAAAAATAGCAGAGTAGTAAGACCGCTCGTCTATAATTATGTCTCTTATGTCATAGCTCAAACTGAAAGGTTCTTCCAGATGGTTCTTCACTAGATCTTCAACACTTTTGGAGTAAGCCTCTGAAAGTTACAGGTTCCATGTACCTCCCATGGAGTTTCATCACTGACTCTAAAGAAGCAAGTCCACAGTTGTTTTATTCTGTTGCTCTGCAAGTTACTTATGGGATTCCAGTAAGAGACAGATGTGTGACGCATAGAGAGTCTTCAAACTTCAGACAGTCATGAATGTCATGCTGTGCTACTTCTCACAAGTGACAGGAAAGAGTATTGGGTGGTTTTGGTAGTGGCAAGGTTCTAGGCCTTTGTGAGAAGAGGCCAGGGGCCGCCCCATGGAAGACATAGACGGTTTCAGACAGCTCCAACTGAGCCACCACAAGGCACAGCTGAGTTCCTCAGCCAAGCTGGTGATGCCTCTGAGAAAATGTATTTAAGAAAGTGGAAAATGCTGCCTGGGACTGAGAAGTGATGGAAGCAAAAGTGTGAAAAACAGCCCTGCAGACCATCAAGGTCAGACTAGCAAGAGGTGTTCCAGGTGCTGGAGCACAGGTTCCCCTAAAGCCTATGGAGCACCATGCTGGAGCAGACAATCGCCCTGCAGCACACAGAGGACCCCATGCTGGAGCGGGTGGCTATTTCCTTAAGGAACTGCAGCCCATAGAGAACCCACCCTGGAGCAAGACTATCCTGAAAGATTTCAGCCCGTGGAGAGAACCCATGCTGGAGCAGGGAAAACGTGTGAGGAGCAGCAGAAAAGAGCTGTTACAGACTGACCACAACCACCCATTCCCCATCCACCCTGCACTGTTTGGCAGGGACGAGATGTTGAGTAGTTGGGGAGGAAGGAGCAATGGTGAGCCTGGAAAAAAGAGCAGGGTGGGAGGAAGGTGTTGCTTTTATTTGCCTTTGTTTCTCATTATCGAAACCTATTTTATTTGGCAATAAATGAAATTTAATTTTCCCCAAGTCAAGTCTGTTCTGGCCATGACAGTAATTGGTAAGTGATCTCCTTGTCTTTATCTCAATCTATGGGCTCTTTCATTTTCTCTTCTACCCCCATCCTGTTGGGCAAGGGGAGTGAGAGAGCAGCTGGGTGGGCGTCTGGCAGCCA
>Ga0181612_128805_pt1 | contig 10152 bp, 6 predicted proteins | sample HoacroProtozoa21_FD_119630 | JGI IMG/M metagenome (GOLD analysis project Ga0181612, IMG submission 119630) | Hoatzin crop microbial communities from Cojedes, Venezuel. Combined Assembly of Gp0051906, Gp0051904, Gp0051908
CTTTCTTGCACCACAAGACTTGCAGAACCGTGGCTTGTGCTTACAAATATCTGCAGGGTGGGTGTCAGGAGGATGGGGCCAAGCTCTTTTCAGTGGTGCCCAGCGACAGGACAAGGGGCAACGAGCACAAATTGAAGCATAGGAAGTTCCATATGAACATGACGTAGAACTTCTTCCCTCTGAGGGTGCCAGAGCACTGGAACAGGCTGCCCAGGGAGGTTGTGGAGTCTCCTTCTCTGGAGATATTCAAGACCCGCCTGGACAAGATCCTGTGCAGTTTACTGTAGGTGACCCTGCTTCGGCAGGGGGGGTGGACTAGATGACCCACAGAGGTCCCTTCCAACCCCCCCTCTTCTGTGATTCTGTGATTCTGTTGACTGTTTAGTTGCTTAATGGTGACAGAGTTGTTACAAAATACCGCACACCTATGAGGAGAGGTAGCAGAAGTCAATGTCCAAATGCCCAGAGAGAGAATCTGAACTCAAGAAGAAGAAGAAAGCACCCAGCTGGTTTGCCCGTGGCAGCCCACAAGAAGCTGTGTTTTTCACCAGCTGTAACACTTCAAGATGCATCTGTGAGATCTTGCTGACATTCCCACAGCAACTAGAAATATTTGTATGCATGACTATTATGACAGGAAATCCTGTATGATGATAAAGTCCTATAGGATCATAGATTCCCACAAAGGATGAAAAATCAGATCCTCATCCTTCAGAGAAGTCACATCAAACAGCACAGGACTAGGATACTTTTCAAACTAATACATTAATTCAAGAGAATAGAAAATGTGTGCTGTCTGTGACAGGTTCAGATGAAATCTGAAGGAGAAAGCTATTTAACTCACTCTTGGACATTTTTTGATGTAATTTAAAGTTCAATTCTCTTAGCCCAGATTTCCATCTGTTGCTAAAAGTGTAAAGCAGTATTTTGTCTTTCATCTTGGTTTTCCCTTTGAAATTTCTGACTCCTTTTTTATTTTTACTTTGAAAAAACTAATGCAAGACAGGAAAATTCAAAATCCAAATCTCTGGGTAGGTATACTCTAATAATGAAATGCAATATTCCACATTGCAACCACGGAAGAACAGCAGAGTAAAAGCCTACCTAGAAACCTAGAAGCATTTTGCATCCTCATGCATTTTGCTGACCAAGTGCTTAGTGGTGCAGATGAAAAAAATCAAAAAAAAAAAAAAAAAAGGGTAGCCACTGTCTGGTTGTTTGTAGGTTTGGGGGTTTTTTTTTTAGATATATATTTCATGGAAAAACAACTAGACCTTTTGATAAGATACAAGATTATTTGTCTTCTACATAAAAGAAAATAATTCTTACACATCTCAAAGACTTGCAAGGCACGAATGAATGAAGGTCCATACTCTACTAGTTAGAGACATTTAAATATGAATTATTTTAGTGGGAATCAAGCATGTAAATGTCATTACAGAAGTGAACTTACACAATATATTTTTGGACTAGTGGCTATTGCAAGCATCAGACCCCTACTGATAGCGTTCTCCAAGAAGGACACATAAGGAGAAGTAAAAGTGAGTCTAGTACTTGCTTTAGTTCAAGTCCTAGCATTTGAATACCAGAAAGCTTTGCATCTATTAAGATTTCGTATTTTCTTGACACTACAAGATAGAGGAAATTGGGAAAATCCTCTCTCAAACAACAGGAACAAATGACTCAACAAAAAAAGAACATTTTCAAAGTGACTTTGGCAGAGAATTTCTCAAGAGATGAGTGCTTTAGGGTAACACTGACCTGTGATAATTAAGAATAGTCTCTTGGCACTCTATCTACAAGGAATACGCTTGCTGGCAAGATGCCTCAAGTTACATGTCCCTTCATAAAACACTGCCTGACTGCTTGTGTAGATTTGTTTCAGACAAGAACCCAGAAGGCACCACGCTACCTGCCACTTTACCTTACTCCTCACAAGGACTGCATGTACTCTTCAGAAATACTTTATGAAAACAGAACAACTACAAAAGAAAGAAGTCGCAGAAAGCGCAGCAGAAAAGTGTATATATATGCCATGGGCACAAGTGCCTTCTTTCAAGAGAGGAATCATTCCACAGAAAAAAATAAACAAGTGCAGAAGCTATCTGTCTCTACCTTCCGACTCACAGCCTGGTGGATACAGGAGCAGAGATTTTAGTTTATTCATCAACCTTGGGAAACATGATTGATTTGGGGAGTAAATGCAATTTTTAGTGTAAGGTAAAATATGTTTCATTTTCTTTGGCGAACTGTAATTTATTTTAGACAGCATTCAATTTAGATAAGAATTACAGCTGAATGGTTCATCAGATAATCTTTTGTCATGTTTGATGGCATCTTATTCTGAGTATGCATAAAATATGGGGGTAGAGGGTTAGGCATACAAACACAGACATGAATTTACAAATAGACATCACTGATTCCTCAGACTGAGCTGGTTATAGTGGTACATAATTAGAAGCTTAACTGTTAATTTAGACTCAAGCAAGGCAAATGAAAATGGGCTAAAATTCAGCAGCTTTAATAAATTCAATAAAAATGAACAGAGTCTAAGGCATCACGTAGAAAGAACTGGATGATATTCAGAACCCGAATAGCAGAAATGTGGTGAAATGTACCACACTGTGTGCTAATAATCAATTACATCAATTATGAGAAATTCTATTACAAATTGGGAGCTCATCAGCTGGAAATATCTGAAGAGAAGAAAGCCTTAAGTGTGTTAATTGGGCAGACGATGTCTGGTTACTGACAACACCACAGCTGGTGGAGTCAGGGGGCTAATATGATCCCAACACGTCTGGTGAACCATTTGTCAGAAGAGCTAAGGCTATGCCAGTGTCACTGTTGCCCTCTGTGGAGGCCACTCTGCACAAAACAAGAAAAAGAAAGAACCTGGAAAAGAACAACTTGAGATTTTAGCTTGTTGGGACTGGTAAATGGAAAGCTGAAAAGGGGCATTTCTGTTGCCTGTTAATAGAAGCATGTCAATGGGAAAAGGAGGGAGAGAAGAGAACTACTTAAAACACATGATAAATCTGCAACAAACCCTGCCCCCTGAAATAATGTCACCATAACTGAATTTTGATAAATTCAGCAGACACAATGATCGGCATGCCCAGACACTATTGCACGGGTCAGAAACTAGATTTTGGGTTAGAAGACATCCCTCCTAGCTTGCGCTATAACGTTTCACTGAGATCTAAATGAATGACTTGCAAGGCGAGACTTTCTGTGCAAGCTTTTCAAGAGGACCAGGGGCCAGTTCCTCTCATTTTGAATCGTGCTAATGGCCATGCCTTTGCAGTGGTGCAGTGAGGAGATCTAATACGAAGAGTTTCTGTGGGGGTTGTTTATTTGGAGAGATATCATCTTCTTTAGTCAAGCTGATGGAGCTGGAAAAGCAAATGAACTTTCAGGCATGTGCATGCCCTCCCCATCCCTGCCCTACCAACTCACATCACAGGGTTCATAAAAATGCAAGGTAGTAGTTGACCTTTTTGCTTGTGCTCAAGCTTTCAGGTTGAGACCAATACCAGCAAGAGCAGAGTCATACAGGCATCACTCTTTGAAGTATAATCCTCTCTCCTTTTTGCCCAAGACACAGAGGCTCGCACTGTTTGGTCTCACACGACAACCCCGTGTTGGAGCAGCAGCCTACTGCAGCATTGGCAGCTTGCAGACAACCTGGCTTTACTCACCTGGTGGCTGGGTTGCCACTAAATTACCTTCACTTGTGCTCAGGGTTTTACAAAGAAATGATTCAGAGCCTGTAATCAGGCATACATTTATGCATGGCGTGACAGGAAAATTGCATCTCCTGGGCAGTACAGACTAAAGCCACAGGGAAAAATTCTTAGAACTGTAAATTAATAGTGTCCTTGATGTAAAGGATTTGGGTCCCTTAAACGCATTACACAGAAAATTAAAGAGAATTCAGACTCCCTTGGTCATGCTAAAAGCTAAAATGTACTTTATGAAGCCACCATAGAGTGAGAAAAGATTTTAAAGTGATCAGGTAGGAAAATATCACTAAATCCCATTTGGAGCCCATGGCTTAATCTCCTCATCCGGGAGAGAAAGATTACTCCAAGGGAGTTTTAAAAAACCTAGACAAGGGAATTACTAATTCTCATAGACATCAGGTAGGTGGAAGAAACATGCTCAGTTTTGACATGGCGCCAAAAAAACAATTTTAAGGTGACTCTGCTTTGTGGTATCTATAAGACATCACAGATGTAGGATAATTCATAGCGGAAAGTCAAATGCAGTCACTCATTCAGGAATAGGTGGCAATTCCCTGAACATCCCCCAGAGAACAGGCTGTTACTATGGTCATTCCCATAGGACAGGGAGTAGCGTCATTTGAGAGTATTTCTTGTCAAACAAACTCCTGCAGCAAATGATTATTTTTGAGAAAACTTTGACTTTGAAGGGGTTTGCATGCAGGGAACATCTTCTGGATCAAACAGAAGAGAGAGGCATCACAGCACAGCCATGGACACAGGATTAGGGAAAGTGCTTAAGCAAGGTCTTGATGTAGCTTCCCAGATCTGAAAACCCCAGAGCTGTACAGGCAGGTACTAAATAAATATCCACTTATTTGGATGAGCACAGCTCCAACAAGAGATGTAAGGAGAGGCTTCCTGGTGAGTTCTCCCACAAGATGCCCAGCATCTTCCCTGTGGTGGTGAGCCCCTCGGATCCACCTCGTAACTCCCCGTTCAAGGGGGAAGAACTCCACAGAGGAGCACCCTGGAGCTGCCTTTGCTTTCACACCCCTCTGCAATTGTTCTCCTCTTTCTCAGTCTATCTCCCCTCCCACACCAAGATTTTTGTGTGGTTTGGAACTTCTTACTGAGTCTGGAAAAATGTTTGCATTCTTAAGGGAAAAAAAAAAAGAGAGAGAGAGAAATTTTGTGCAAGTGAGTTTAACTCAAAAGTCAAGAGGGGTAATGTGGCTCTGCCTCAGTTTTCTTAAAGAGCATTTCTTGGTAGGCAAGAATCACTGCAACATATCATGCTACATGACTACATTAACTGCTCTTTGCAAATCCCAAAGGTGTGGGTGAGATACCTCATTAACAATGTATGGGTGCACGTTGCTGATAACGGCTGACACAGGGGCTCAGCAAGACATCAGAAGCAGCCTGTTGGGAACCCAGTGCTACAAGCTTGAACCTGTTTAATATTCCGAGAAAGACTCATGTACCTCAGTGGGGCTTTATCACCTTCCGTTGAATAGCTGGTGGTTTTTAGATCAGGCCTACATCCGTGTATCAAGGAATATACGTGTGAGCCATTCTGAACCATGATCAATCATCAGAAAATAGGCATAATTATAATTTTATAATTACGAGAATAATTGCAAAAGATTAGTAGTCTACCCAGCTGGAGACTTTGCAAAAGCCTGAAGGCAATTAAGATGCTATATTTTGAAAGTATCTAATCAATTTAATTTCTTTTCTTAGACAAAGCAGCATGAACTTCAGTTCAGCGTTGTCAGAGGAGGCCTGTTGGGCGATGAATAACTTAATGGTAGATCAACCCAGCCCTATCACAAGTCAGGAATATTATTCTTGCTGGTTTCTGTAGGAGTTGATCAAGCTCAAGGAGAACACAAGACCTGTTTAACATGTTTACTTTTACTATTTTGGGCAGGATTGAACTGATTTAACTGCCACTTCAAATCAAGCTGACATTTAAAAAACAGGTTGCAGAGACTTTTTCAGGTCAGCCAAGCAAAATGCTAAGAGGAAATAGTGCACATTGACATAGAAGAATCTAAGAAAAAAATGAGAAAAAGGATGGGGGTCATTTAAATGGTGACAGAGGCGGGGAAATAACACATGCCTCCTAGAAGCACAGGTCATGCCTATTTCTTGAAAGACTGTCCTGATACCCAGCTGATGTTTGCTGGATTCAAATTACACTAAAGACAGGAAAATCATAGCATACCAACAGTCTCGAAACAGAGTCTATTTGACCACACTATGGAACAGAAATAACTCCAAGAATATTGCATCAACCTCATACATGTTCTTGACATTTTTACAGGCTCACGAGTGGTATAATTCCTGTATCACTGAGTATGCTTAGAGTCACACCTATAGGAACTAAAGGCAGTTTAAGGGATAACATAAGCTTCTGCTTACCCAAGATCAGAACTCCACCAAATTTCACTCCTTCCCATCTTGAACTGGGATTAAGCAGCACAAACTCCATGGGGCCTGCTTCAAAACTCCCAATAGACAAGAAGTCTTCAACTCAGTAAAATTTGCTATCCTGCCTTCACAGTGTGACCAAAAGTCATAGACTTTTAAAAGCAGGTCTGGAGTATTTCACAGGTGCTAGGGTCTTTAAACCCCAGGGAAACTCTGGTTACTGTGGGGTAACTGGTGACACATGCTGGTGGCTGCAGCCTGAACCCCAGTTTGGAGAGAGAAAGAATCAGGCTGGAAAAAATCCGGGAAAGAGTTAATCACTGTCAAAAGGTATGTCCAAGCCCACCGTCTGAGTAGCCCTCTGTGTGGCACTCTTGTGCACAGGGGGGGTTACAGGAACAGGCAAGAAGTGAGGGGCCGCAGTACCCTGACCACTCTGCTTCGTATTCATAGCCAGTTTGGATACCTCTGCACACTCCAGCTGCATCCTTGGACACTGCCTCTGCATATGTGCCACCCTTACAGTAAGGCCACGGTCACACCAAGTCTGACATCTGTCTTTTTAATAAAGGAAAGGCTTTTGGATAAAAGACTCAGCCTGTCTGATTGCATTACTGTTTGTCCAAGAGGCAGAAGGAAAAGGTGAGCTTCAAAGTAGGAGTGTTTCCCCTGCCAAGATACTCTTTTATAAGATTCGTGACATAGCATTCTGATTTTAATATTTCTGTGGTGCCTGAAAGCCACCCACCACTCCATCTCTGCTTCACAAAGCTAATATGACTCAGATAATTAAGAACAAATTTTTATCAAGCTACACGATGACCACCGGTGGAGTCATTAAACCATTTAAACATACAGCCATGGCTCTATTGACTGACAGTCCTTGTGTGATTACCTCTATTCAGTTAGTGATCTTTTCAATCAGTCACCACCACAAAATGCATGACTGCTGTTTCCCAGTCCTCCTCTTCTGAACTGCTACTTTAGCCTCCTCTGAAGTTTGAATCACAAGGATTTGTGAAGCTTCTGCTGCTATGTATTGAAGTGATTTACGGTTCATACTATTATTCAGGCGGCATACCTGCAAGCAGAGACAGAAGTGACACTTCTGCTCTAAAGCTGCTTTTAAGTCCTTGAAAGCATTGCTGAAAAGGAGAGGGGAGGGGGGGGGAAAGACTTTTCTGGTAGAGAGTGACTCTCAGGAAAGTATGTTGACTGCAACCCACAGCTACCAACAGAACAGCTGCATGACATTTTGGCATATCGAACGCCCACATTTAGGGCTTTCTCCTGCCACCCCATTGCAGCACCTGAAATCCCTTACGGAGCATCAGAAATCCTCCCGTCGCCGTGTTGCAGCATACTGGACATCCAGAGCACAAAATACCTTACTGACTGCAGTGATCCCCTTTCCATATAACCCTCCAGCTCCACTTGCTATGCAGGCAAGGGACAGGAGGAACTTTGGGAATCGGGGGGGACAGGCAGATCCAGCAGCAGGTGCCCTCTGCCAGGACAGGGCAGGCAAAGAGGGCTTTGAGTAATCATCTTCCGCAAAAGGTCCTTTCACAAGGGCTCTTGCAATCACATCAGGGCCAAGTGTTATGCAGCCTGAAGCCTGTAGGCAGACCAAAAATAGTGTGGAGAAATACTACAGGGATCCGATTCAGAACGCTCATCACTGACTTCGAAGTATAAAGGAAATCACTTCTGCTAAACTATGCAGATGACAAACAGATAAACACAGAGGAAGGCTGAGAGTTCCCAAAAGCGTGACAAGGACATTCATTCGGTAAATTAGTCCTATACAAATGATGTATTAGTACAGTCAAACACCAAGCTATGCATTAAGGGGGAAAAAAAATGTCCCCTCTATGTAGAGAAAGTAGAGCTATGACTGGAAAGCCTGAGACTAGAAAGGAACTAGAGAGAATAATGATGAATAAACAACAAAGCATGAGCTCCCAGTGTGATCAGGGGATCAAACGAGCTCAAGGAAAAGAAACAAGGGGTTGTTCGATATCATTCCACACATAATGGGAAGGACAGATGTGGACTCCACACCTTTTTCAAAAAGCCATGACTAAACTTGGGTAGGCTGCCAGAAAAAGAGCCATCTGAGGATGGAAGAAAGTCTCCTGCAGTAAGAAACATCAAGATCAATCTCTTTTGCTTAGAACAAGATTACCAATAACAGCACCTAAGAACTTCCACAGGGATCAAAAGCACAGTGCCAAAAAATTCAGTTTAGTGGAGCAAGGTTTGACACATCAGTGGTATAAAGCTGAAAATGTTTAACTAAACTAGTGGAGGGAATTACCATCAAAAATATTTGATTCTTCGTCTTTGATGTCTTCTAATCAAAGCTGAGGAGTTCATATCTTATAAATACTATTCAACAGTTTAAAAATCTTTGAAAAAAGTTATTTTCTGCACGGCTTTGCATCATCTATTCTAGCAGTAGTTAGCTGCATGGAGAAATGTAAGAACCAAAGGTAGCATGGTTGGCCAGCTTCCAACCTCATTTTTGCATCCTTGGCTTTGGATAGAAACAAATTCAAAACATTGATTGTTTATATCTAATCAAAAGGAACTAAATTAAATCTTTTGGAGCACATTGAAGTGGCACAGGGAAACCAGCAGATGAGACTTTCAGTCTGGGTAAAGCAGACTCCTAACCTCATCCCAGCAGGACACAGATGAAACCGAGAAAGGGGTGAACAAGACCACAGGTGTGCAGCAGGAAGAAACTTGCAGGACTACAAAGGAGATGTCCTGGCCCTACTGCCATTAGCGGAAATTCTGCCTTTGAGTTCAAAATGAACACAGAAACACTGCTTAGTTTATCTGGGAAAAAGTCAGAATCTGGACAAAGTTGCGATATCACGCACTGCTGGGACAGTTGCCTTACGAGGACAGGAACAAGATACAAAAAGCAGAGATATAGAATGGACTGGACATTCCTATCTATTTTGTCCCATAACCAAAGAAGAGAGTGCATTAAATTCAGTTAGAAAGGCAATCAGACTTGTAAGCAATGACTGCAAATGCAATATTATAATTAGCATATCGGTATTTGGAATTCTTTACTCCATGCTAATTTTTAATCAGTTTAAATCTTTGTAAACTCCTCAATGCTTGACTGAGAAGAGCAGCACCTGCAGTCACTGTAGCTTTGGGTGGGTTTCAGATTCAGTATATCCTGATTGCTATATTTCCAGGTAAAAAACATCACAGGTAGGATCAGAAAGAAATTCCATTCCCTGCAACATACAGCTGTGAATGAACGCCCTGTTGTCTATTGCTTTTGGGTCTGTTTCCTTCTCCTCTGCTGATACACCCAGCCAAGATCACTCCGCTGGTAAAACAGGACAGTGGAGAGGATGGCGTCTAACCCGTTTGACAATGTCAGTTCCATCCTTTCCTCTTCTAGCAACTGTTCTGGTTTGATGCAAATCTTTGCATGTGGTACTTTGCACGTAGCAAGTAGGAAGAGAGTAATTTTTCATTTTCACAGTGCAGCACAACGATATTACCAATTGCAAATTTAGTCTGCAGTGTGGACTGCTTATAGTTCTCCAGCTGAGTCACAGTGATGGCTTGGATCTGCTTTTGTAATTTTGAGAAGGTTTTATTAAAAAAAAAAGAAGCAAGGGGGAAAAAAAGGACTAAACTGGCTCTTTCATGCTTGGCAAACACCTGAATCTTTTTCTCCTGAATGGAGGATTAGTGGGCACTAATCCTTCTTGAAGGCAATATAGTCAGCAGAATCCCATGGGGAACATGGTCCACTGTGACTATTGAGATGTTCTGCTTCAGAAAAACTTGACAACTGCTCTTGTCTAAATGCCATGGTGCCCGTAGCCAAACAGTGATGGGGCAAGCTTCTCCTTGGGAGAACCTCAACATGCAGGACCTCAGCACCCAGGGCAGCAAGGAAAAATTTGTTCCCCCCATAGGAAATTCTTCGCCATGAGGGTGGTGAGGC
>Ga0181612_168032_pt1 | contig 10152 bp, 5 predicted proteins | sample HoacroProtozoa21_FD_119630 | JGI IMG/M metagenome (GOLD analysis project Ga0181612, IMG submission 119630) | Hoatzin crop microbial communities from Cojedes, Venezuel. Combined Assembly of Gp0051906, Gp0051904, Gp0051908
CCCAATTCAGACATTCAACATGCCCTTTGAATGTCTAAGTTCTAATGGACAGACACCAGTGCTTGGCAATGTTTTTCCTTAGGCCTCAGTTCAGTAAGAAAGATTCTTCCATAGCCAGTTTCGAGCAAGACTAAAAAAAGCCACTTTTTCTCTTGCAAGATTTGGATTTAAGTCCTTATAATCAATAGCCTGCACAATGCCCTTGTATGTAACGCAGCTCATTCATTACATCTCACCCACACTTCTTAAATGCTGCTTTATATTTCTGGTTGTGAATATTCCATTATTTCAACCAAAAATAGTTTTTATCTTCAATCATTTTATGCCTTTTAATGCTGTACACTGCAGGGTGCTTAAACCCTTCACAAATTGAGTAAAATAATGCAGTAAAACTGTATGAAAGCAAGTGATTTATATAAAACTGCATGTTCTCTCTGCAAACAATGTGAAACTATTACAGAAGTGGATGGAAAATAACAAATGCCAGTAGATTCCAACTGGCATACAAACAGATGAATTCTACATGTTGAAGTGGTATAATAAATGTAGAACTAATTTCAGGCTCCAAAGTTTGAAACAGTGCATCCCACATCAAAAAACTACTATATAAGAAATAAAACCTCCGTCAATACCTGGATGCAACATGAATTTTCAGTGTGGCAGGAACTTTTCTTTAAAGCTGTCATGATGAATTTGCAAATACGTCCTTCAGAAATTTAGTGCAGAATGATAAAACGGGACTAAACCGTGTCTTAGGCAAATGGCCAGGAGAGAGGGAAAGAAAATGTGAAGAGGTCACAACACGCTCCAGCTAGAGTCTTCTCATTGAAAGTTTCTTTGGAAAATTAGTTTCTTCACTAGTCTGAGTAAAAACATCCCTCCGAACTGGAGGACAAACCTACAACAACTGAAGTCTCCAGTTTCATTGCAGCAAGAATCCTCCTACGACGCAGGCTGTCTGTACTCGATGGGCAGAGAACAACCTAAGCAACCTCAACCTGTCCAACTTTACTAAAGAAAGGAATATTGGTAGTTTCGTACCTACCTCATACAGGCATAAAGCAGCATCACTGCTTTAAGAAATGCTTCCAGCACCCGCCCTGCTCCCCAGCCACTTCTGCCTGCCCTGGACCGGAGCCTTGTTTTCGCTGGCACTCCTGGCTGCATGGGCACCAGGGTACTTATTCAAGGATTCTCACCTTGTCACATTACTGATGCTTATATGCTGATGTAGCAAAAAAAGCAAGTTACTGCTCAAGAAAAGACTGATGTGCAGACAATTCCTGGGCAGGACCATACTAGTTCCAACCTGGAGCAGTCTACCTGACTGGCGGAACAGCATCATAGTCTTCACCAAGAAAGGCTCAGCATCTCCATGATGGAGATCAGAGATGAAAATACCCGTTTCAGGTGTTGTCCCATTTCCCCAGCCATCTGTTACTCCTTCATTTTAACATTATATACCTCTAAAGCCAAAGATTGTGCTTTGAAATATTAATTATTAAATTCTAGGGGGAAAAAAAAAGAAAGAGAGACTGCCTGAGTTACATTAGATGTGATTGGTGAGAATTTTTACAACTGAAAAATCAATGAATGTATTTGTTCTGAAACTCAGTGACTGGATGAAACTCATTAAAAACAGATTTATGAAAGTGACTCAGAATTTGAAACAAATTGAAGATGAGTAACAAAAAAAAGGAACTGAAGAAATGTGTTCTATTATTTTAAAAAATTGCAATGCTGACAATGTGCCTTGAAGCTGCTGAGGGTACAGTCCTGCTTTCTTTATTTCAACATCTTTATGTTTGTTTCCTTCTCTGTAGTGCCTTACAGTACAACTGCAAAATAAAGACAGTTCTTCACATTTTCTTCTCAGACATACTTCTGCTAAGCAACAGCCAGCACTACTACCAATGGTAATACTAGGTATTACTGTAATCAGGCATCCATCGTTGATTTCCCTGCTGCATAATGGAATCTCACTCTTATCACAGAATTTTCATATTTCTGTAAAACAGATTTTTTTTAAAAGATACTATTTGAATTGCTTTAAGCTTCTGTAGAAAAGCCACCAAAAAAATTGTAAACTTTTCTTTCAAACTACTGCTACATAGTCGAAACTGGTATTTCATGCATTTTTATTGGTTGTGAGGGTAAACAAAATATCTTATTTATGTCTTAAAAGTACACAAAGGTTTTTTGCAGCTTGGATTTTACATCCATTCACACAGATGTTAACTCAGTAAGTCTATTAACAAATACAAGGGGCTTCACAAGTTCAAATGTGGTAATTAGTCATGTTTCCACTTTAAATGACTCTGCTCTAAAGAAAAATATTATGGCTTTTCTTCTTGCTCTATTACCCAACTGGAGTTTAAATTAAACTGCTAAAAGTGTATCTGCTTCAATGAAAGCTCAGAATAACCCATTAAAGGAATAGGCAAATCTCTAAGGTTTGGTTTTGGTTTTTTGTTTTTTCTGTTTGTTTTTTTTTGTTGTTGTTGTTTTTGTGTTTGTGTTGTTTGTGGGTTTTTTAATACTTTAATAAGAAGCTATTACATTACTAAAAAATTCTGGCTCAATCTGTTATTCAACTCTCCTTTAGCTCTTCCATAATTCATGTTTTGCTCTCATGAATAGGACAAAAAAAATAAGCTATTTTGCTGGCAAGATGTTTGTAACAACTTCAAGATCTTGTACAGATTGCAGGACACAAACCTTCCGCCCAGCACACGTTCGTAATGTTTAGTACAGTAAGGAAAGCCTTTCCACACAGCACGGCACATACTCAACCGTTCAGTTCAATGCAGATTCAATGCAGACGAGAACACGGCTGCTAACCAAAAATCCGTCACTGCCTGGACTTACCAGTTGTCCTCTATACTAAAACGCTGCATTAAAAGTTACTACTCCCAAAATCCCAACAGGAAAGACGGATTATTTTTCGGGTATACTGTTACACACAGCTGCACCACTAAATTCATTTGGTGATGCTATTAACAGATTTGATAAATACAAAACACATTGAGTGTAAGGAATATTGAAGAATGGTCATTAGACCAGCAATCTTCTGAAACAAGACATTGCTTGCTGTGGCTTTGCTCCCTTCGAAAGCGACAGTGAATCACCAAACCTTACAGAGAGGCAAAGGCGGAGGCTGATACCTATGGATTAGTGACAGATAAGGTACTGTGAATTCACTGGAATGGTGACTAAGGGAAGACAAGGCTTTTCGCAAAAAGGGCCAGACCTATGTGGATCAAAATACTGGCTCTTTACACTTCAGAGCCTTTATAAATAAGTCATTCAATGCAAGTCAAACAGAAATAAAAAGAATTAACATAAGAGTTTAACTTTGTAACAGTCTATTTTTTGCTTTAACTAGCTCAATGTCTTAGAGCGAGATGCTAGCAAAACCTGATGAACTTCCATTTTACTTGTGGTGTTTTGATAACAGCTGCCATATGCTGTTCTCATTTACAGTGATACATTTCTATCTTGTTTTCAGAAGGTTTTGTACCATACAAATTTGCCTCCCATGCTTTACGATGGCCTCTTCATTTCAGGATCTTACCTGTGAGGCTTTGTTAAATGCTTGTTGAAATGGCCTACAGTAAAAGAAGGAGGAAGTGAAACCCCATGCCATCTTTCTAATGTGGAAAATTATTCTAACTTCAGGGTAGTTATTTGATTTGATACAAGAATTGCTAAAACCTCAGCGCAGTCAAATGGCTTTCAGCCTTTTCAGTGAATGACTTCCCTCTCAGGCATACTTTGTCCATTTAAATTCTACTTCCAGTAATGCTGTACACATTTATCATTCAGTTAGTGAGGGATTTATAGAAAAGTCTGTTCTGCTTTAAGAGGAAAAATCATTTATGTTCATGTGACCACTTGCTTTGCATAGTGCTTTCATTCGTGTTAATACATTCGTGGTAATACCCTCCTGGCTTCCTCCAAACACGAAGTCGGCAGAGCTCTCCTACCTGTTAAGCTAATGGACACTGTGGTGAAACCATCAAACCAGGTCTTCCCTTCTGCCGACTGACCCATGACTTGGTCTCTCTCCTGGTTCACAGCTGACTTTTCTTTGTAAACACAAACATTCTTCTCCCTGACTGAAGCATTATGATTCATCAAGTTACAGGGAGAGGGAGGATTGTCTTGGGTTTCCTGATTACTACCGATTTACAACTGAACACCAGTGGGATTTCTCTCATCTGCACGTTTAGACATTTACAGAGATCATGCCTGAGTTTATTGCTTTATAATCAATGGAAGGAAGCAGGCACTTCTTTTACAAGAAGTGCTTTATCACAACCTGATGTAAACTGCCTGCATCACGTGGAAAGGTCTCCCATAGAAAAGAGGGATGCTACTTTTAAACAAATGCTTTAGGATGAGATTAATCACATCTGAGAAGAGTCCATTTCTCTCCGTAGGCTATAAAGGGATTCAAGACATCTCTCAGTTTAAAATTTACAGTGTTGGCATTTAAATGTGAACGGATTAATCTCATCCTATATGTTGGCTAAAGCAAAATAAGGTTTAAATTAATAGGATGATCTGTGTATGCATTGTGTCCCAAGCCAGCTACTGCTGCTTGGCTGAAGCTGGTGCATCTGGCTCATTTGTCTGAGCACGCTGCATCAAATAACGAGAATTCCCTGTGCTAGTGTGACCAAACGAGAACTAATGCATTGCCTCCTGCCTTCTGGTTTCCATTAGCAGGACACTTACTGAAGATTTCTTTCCTAGGGATTTCAGGTTAAAAACTGTTTTATCTTTATTCTGGTGTCTAAGTGCTGCCCTCCTACACAGTGAGTGCTCAGGCATTTGATCATGTCAACTTTTATGTCTCACTCCATGTACAGACAACGCAGCAGAAGGCTCATTTAAGACCAAGCAGCATGCAGGCCTGTAAGGACAGTCAAACCAAAGGCCCCTATAAATAGAGCACACTGACTTTCATCATTTTCAGTTCGTTCCTTCCCTTTTTGGACTGATTTCTGGTCATATTATGCAAGCTGGAAGAATAGATGAAAATTCTCTAGTGGCCATTAGTGTGTCTAGACTCATTCATTGACCTAGAAGATGTTTTAATTGCCTCTTTCTATCTGATGGGGAAAATATGCTCTAACTTTTCCTGGCTGCAACATTTGTCATTAAGTTTTCTAACTAAAATCACTGAATTTAATGAAAAGCAGTTCTACTCCATGTTCCCTGAGATTGAGTTATGTGGAACACTTATCACAAGCTTAATATGACCCACAGGAAGCCTCTGTCCTTTTAAATGTTTTCTGGACTTCCAGATTTTTTGGCTCTTGGCTACTAGACAAGGTAGTGGCTGCTACCTATGAATCTTACTACCTTTACAATACACTAGGTTAGAGTGAATAAGATAAGTTCAATTTACATGTATGTTTTTATCAGCATTTAACATTTTCATGTTATGGAAAAGTTTAATAATTTTCAGATGTGTCCAACTTCACAAATTTCCTGTAAATTTACAAGTTTACTAACCAGTCTGTACTCTCGCAGCATGCTTTGCATAGAAATGACAAGACGAAAATAAAACTGAGTCAGAGGTTGCGGTATAACCTGTGCTATTATCATTTTCCAAGTGGAGAATTAAGGTATTTTCTCTGTACGGCTCGTGAAATGCCGAGATGTAGCCAGCCACTACACAGACTAGCAATGCAATTTTTAGATTAACTGGTAAAGAATTTGAATCTCAAGGTGAAAAATCTGTGGTCATGTTGTAAGTCTTCATCTGTAACAAGGAACCTGTCCCTCAAATGAAGCAACACATTGGGTATATGCATCATTTCATGATTCTAAGATTAAAAGGGCCTAAGAAGCTTTTGGACTGCATGCTGCATCAAATTTACACTGCTGCGTCAGTGAGCACTAAAAGCCAAAAAGTATTAGTAGATTTAGCAGATTTAAACGAGGATGCATTTCACTGATTACTTCCTGCTAATGAAATATTGTTTTAATAATTTAAACTATTAATGTATCATTTCTATCAAGAATGTAATAAAGAGGTATAGTGTATACGGGACACTTCTATCTCTACGGAATTTCCAGTTTGAATAATAGGTTTTTATACAAAAGAGATCATCAATTTGCAACATTAACCTCTCTTATTCCATTCCCTTCTCTGTGTAATGCCCAACGGAAACAGTAATTGAAAACTGCTCTTAAAAGGCCTCCCAGATTTCCAAACTAAAATAAAGCATGAGGACTTTACCATTGCAAATACTGGGCAAAATCGGGAAGAAGCACCCTGCATCATCCAGGGTGGATACCTAGCTCACCTCAACTGACAATGCAGAAATTCACAGCAGTAATTACTCTCCCTCTGTGCTTTCTTTGTGGGAGCAGAGTGACTTTGCTGCCAAAATATTCTTCAGACCTTTGATACAGTGATGGCATTTTAGGACTTTATGGGCCCGTTCAAGCACACACATGCACACGGAAAACGCAACAAAACAATATCCCAAAGCTGTGTTGTAATAAAAACTTGAAATGAACCATGCTTTGTAAAATGAAGTTTTTGTTCCTTTACTTAATACACTTCATAGTCTTCCATTCTTTCAACTACTATTTTTATTCTGCTCAAAGCACAACTGTCTTCAGGGACAGCATGTGCACTGAAATTATGAATGTTTCATTCATGGTCTTTGACAGCCTGAAGAATTTTACTGCAGACTATACAGTTGTATATTTTTCTTCACCCAAGTCCCATAATGAATAATACCCCTTCATACTAGTTCAAGTAATTTCCTGGAAGAATATGACGACTAGAACCCTTTGGCTCTTCATGTCTGTATTTTTTCCCTTACCATGTTCTCAAAACTGTATTCAATATTAAGCCAGCACATTCTTTCTTGGTGTGGCTGATCGCAGCTCCTTCCATACCAGTGTATCTACAAAAGGATTATCCCAGCAGAGGTTCTATATCTATATTGTTTGGGTAATTTGCTTATCCGCTGAATAGCATCTGGCTTTCTAAACTGAATCCTGAAACTGTCAGGATAAACTCTGAACTTATTTTTTGCTGTAGTAATCCAGTCTTACGAATGATCCAGGGAAAACAGAAACAAACTAGAAGTCTCCAACTGAAACACAAGAAGACTTCCTTGTGGTTTCTGAAGGAGTTGATGCGTATCGTTTTAACGTGCCAGTCTAAATCTTGTCACGCAATACAATTCACTGAAGACTTCTGCTCACAGCTGTATCCTGCTACGGATCTATCTGGATGCAGAATTTTCATCCCCTTCAGTTAAATGTCAGGTGGCAGGAAGTTTGTAAGTAGCAAATGTTACATCCAGATTCTAGGTGCTACACAGTAAAGAAGTTTTCAAGGAATTCTTAGTTTAGATCTAACAAAATCATATCTTCAAACACCCGTTTTAAAGCATTTAAAACAGGGCAATTACAATGGTAAGCATTGTAAAGAAACACATGCAAAACAAAAGATTTTTTTGTGAAGTATGGTTATATGAATGACTAATTTTGTCCCCATATTAACTAGTCTCCAATCTCCATTATAGATTGGTAAATAAACATTTCATATTATGATAAGCACGGCACCATATTTTTTCCAGTAATAAACTTGTTCTAAACATTCTAAAGAGGTTGCATCACAAATACAAAATGTTTGAATGTTTCAACATCTCAATAAGAAGGACATACAAAGAGATCAAAATAACTACAGGATTTTTATCGGGTGATGCGTTCAGTATTGGGGAGAACAGGCTGAGATGACTCTTGAGATTTCTCCCCTTTCACTAATACATAAAACACTGCAGTGATTCATAGGGAACAGACAATCATTTAAAGTTTTACTGAGGGATATTTTAAGCATTCTCTTACTTGTGGCTACAAAGTCATCACTTTACAGAGGAAATTAATACAGTATTTCTAAAATGTAAGTGAATTTTGTTAGGTAAGGGGATGAAACTACTGTCACCTCTCCAAACTGAAGCATTGGCATTAGAAGAAAAAAAAAGGTATCATTTAATATTTCTTCCCGTGCAGAAGACTATGCATGTAGGTTTAATTTTAAACCAACAGAGAAGCATTTGAAGTAACAGACGTGAAGCAGTGGGCGCTTCTGCTAAGCGGAGCAGACAGATTCCAGCGGCACGCCACTTTCATCAGCAGTTCAGTCCAACTTGCCAAGCTGCTGTGACAGGTACAGCCATGAAGGACAAATAAAAGCTTCTTCTACTGGAAGCCCCTTACAAGAGAAATGGAAACTGGAGGAGTTAAATCAAATTTTGTCTCATTTTCTTTAACAATAGGAAGCTTTAAATTCATACTAAGAAGATTAAAAAATGCCCTTTTTTATTATGCCTATTATAACATACAAGTTATGCAATGTAATGGTCAAGTGTTCTGGAATATGGACAAATGGACAGGATAGACACATTTACTGTGTTTTTTAAAATAATTACTTACAATAGTGTCCAAGTGATGATCATGTCTAATTTTTAAAATGAACTAATACTGGTGGAATGCAGCATGTGACAATTCCAAGATAGATCCTATGTACCATAATAGTTCTTACATTTTTTTCCTTTAACTTTGGACATTGTGTCCTATCTTTCCTCTTCATATGCTTTTCTAAATATAGGATTAAGTCTGCTAATACTAACTTGCAATATATTTTGTTATCTGCTGAATTATAGCACTTTGCTGTTGTGTGGCAAGAAAAAGGCAAATTTTTTTCTGACAGTTGCAGAAAAGCTTGTTTGAGTATGAAGATGTAGATGTTAAAATTGGAGTCAAACTAATGGAAGTGTTTCTGAAAATGTAGAAGACTACAAATATTTAAATTCTTGCTGGAAACTTTTCGTAGCTTGGTCTCAAGAAGTTTAAACACTTGATTTTGTATCAGAGTATTTTAATTCAGGAAAAAAGTGGACATAGGGAGAGACTTAATATTATAGCATCTGCATGTTTCCCAAACTACATTTAATAGCATGGTAACTTGCAAATGGCTTTTAAAAAAAAAATATTAAAATTTTTTGGCCTTATTGGGAATGTATATTAAAGAAGTATAATTCTACTGGCTTGTTACTGAGTTGTAGCAGCTAACTTCAAGACTCATAGTTTTTCAGTTTAGCTTTTCTGAGGACCCTTGTTTGCTTACTGGTCTTGCAATTACAGAGTAATGTTTGAATCAAAGGCCCTTAGAAGTTGCTAGGTGACTGAACTGAAAAGAGTCTAACCAAATAAGAAAAGCCCTTCTTGCAGATGAACTGAAAAGGGAAGCAAACACTATTTGTTCACCTCACTGCTGCCTCAGCATGAATAGAGAGACCTTCAAACTGCACCAGAAGTGTTTCTTCAAAAACTAAATACCTTCTTTCTTTCTTTTTTGGCATAGCCTTTGAATGACCTAACTAAACAGCAAAACATAATATTCATGAATTTGAGAATTTACACTAATACAAGTCAGCTTCCTATAAAAACCAGTGTTTAAAATTACATTGTTCTGAAAAACTGTTACGTTGTTACCCTCCTACAGATAACTCATTTGGAATATGAGCTCAAGCATACTATTTCTGACATGTTTTGACATTTGCTTTTAATATTCACATCCTGGCTAAACTGGGTTATGAGGGAAATCAAGACACAAAGACAACTGCAGAACAGAGATCTGAAAAACAAAACAGGGAGCAGTATAAGCAATAAAATATAATTAAAAAAAATATCACACTTATTAGAACGTTAATGGTGTTGCTCATGGGCAGGGCAGTATCATACAGGTTGCTGTCCCCAACTTCAATTAGAAGACCCACTAGGACATAGAAGAGGGACCAGAAGGATTAAGACAGTTTCCAAAACCTTTCATGAGATGATGCAGGAGCCGTGTGACACACTCACTGCTCTACCACGTCAAGCTACAGAGCACTGCAGCGGTGAAAAAACATTGCAGCAACTCAGCTGAGAGCATTGCTGTACATGCAAAACCAACTTCTTATGGTCCCTACCTTTAATTCCATACATACAAGAAACACTCTTTGCATGTTTTTAGGAAACTTGATCAAAAATTTCTCCAAAAAACTTCAACAGCTCAGACCAAAAATTATTTTTAGCTTCAGATAGACCTAAGACATTTTTTCTTTTGTTCTTAAA
>Ga0181612_106478_pt1 | contig 10151 bp, 9 predicted proteins | sample HoacroProtozoa21_FD_119630 | JGI IMG/M metagenome (GOLD analysis project Ga0181612, IMG submission 119630) | Hoatzin crop microbial communities from Cojedes, Venezuel. Combined Assembly of Gp0051906, Gp0051904, Gp0051908
CAGCTTCTCACAGAAACCACTCCTGTAGCCCCCCCAGCTACCAAAACCTTACCATGCAAACCCGATGCACCTGTGATGATCCACACTACGAAATTGATAATATTCTTCTTACAAAAACCAGCACACCTCTGGTATGATTTTATTGGCATGGTTTTACTGTTTTATTTAGCTATCATTTTAGTAGACAATTCCAGGCATAATTTGGGGTATCAGCATAGCCAGTTGAGCAGTACAGAGGTGTGTGAGATAGCATGCAAGCCTGTGCCTTGCTTTGTTTGCTATTACAGACACAGCCAGTGTCCATGTAACACTGAGGAACCCGACTGTAGCTGCATTTTCTGCTCTGAACCTTCCTCCGTTTAAGTTCAGAGCACGAAGAGCCTGATCCAGAAACCATGTCAGAAGTGTGGGGTGACCAGGATCAACTTGGAGAAATGTTCAGACAACTGAAGTCTCACAGAAGTTATGTTCTTCCAGTTTTATGTTCATTTTGGTTCGGAAAATGTGTAGAGAAAGCTAATACTGGGAGAGAGAATGGCCCTGTCATGCATAATGCTTGAGCTTGCTCCAATATGGTCATGCCTGGGAGCAACTTATCCCCTGCTTTCTCGTCTGTCTGGGTAACAGCTCTGTTGTGGTCTCAGCCTGTTGAGAAGCTGAGCACTGAGTCCAGCCCATTTGTGCCTTGACAACTTCATCACTGTACAGCCTCAGGAAGTTGTGCCTGCCTGGCTGGCCTGAATTCCTCCACCCTAGAAAAGAGCAAACCCCAAGCACAAACAAGCCCACATGGAGAGAGGATGAGGGGTCCTCCCTCTGTGTCAAAAATGAGGGTTCAGTGGGTCTCCTGGTGCCAGGTCTGGATGCCATGATCCCTCCTGAGGAGTTTCTTTGTCCATGGATGCAGGGAATCTGTGGGTTGGAGAAGTTAGTTTGGCAGCAAGGTTAGCTTCTGAGTGTGCTGCTAGTGCACAGGGGAGAGGCAAGATCTGTGCTCTTGATCCTAGATGAGATCTCACCCATGCCTGGTCCAACAGCATTAACTCTTCATGGTCACCCCTGGAGAGCCCAGCTCTCTAAGTAAGGCTTTTGTCTGCTCATCTTGTCCAAGTGTAAATGACACATGAAGATCCCTACAATGAGAAATCAGGCCCTTCTTTCGCTGGTATTAATGGATACAAGGATGTTGGATGGAGAAAAAGTGCATGGAATGGTAAATGTGTACCCAGAAGGGGTGTTACGTAGCAAGGTGTCAAGACTGTATTGCTTCATATGGCTATTTCTAAAATTAGCTTTTTTTTCATTTGCTTTTTGTCATGTTTTGTTTTGGCTGAATGGATATGGAGAATGTGCCCTAGAGTTATATATCCATCCATTATCAACCTCTATTGTCTCCCATCATTGAAACGACATTGGGCCACAGAATTAGGGTGAAAAGTGCTAGTTTCTGGGTCTGTTCAGAAGAGCCTGGATGTGTACCACAGGGAGACTAACGTACTTTTATTCAAATGCGACTGATCGGTATTTTTTTTAACTGCTGTGTTACTATAATTGCCTGTAGAGGATGAAGTCAGTGCTTGGAACAGGAAAGGCCATTTGTCAAAGGGTCCCAAGCCCAAAACAAATTTGTTCATTTTATGAATGAGTGAAAATGTTCAGTGGTTTCCCCATCAAGACCGATTTTGAAAGATTTTTGGCTTCTGTGTAGACGAATGCAGCAACTTCAATTCAGGCTCTGCTCAATGCATTCACTCTTTGCTCCGTCACTTTCTTTCAGGCAAAACATTTTTTTAGAGCAGCTGTTCTATATTACAGATGTTGCCTGGCCGTTCTTCATCTATATGCAGAGCCTAGGCTGTTCTCTGAGAACTCGTGCATCTCTGAATCAGCCTTTCTGACTTTCATCTGGGTTGAATATGGTTCAGTGTGAATAGCACTGACTGCGTAACTGTATTGCTCCAGGTTCTGACATCCTCCTCCAGCAGGCCACCACAGGGAAGAAGATACTATTCACTACGGAGAAATGTGTTAAAGGCTGAATTTTTTCTTCTGAGTTTCTGAGGTCACAATGTGGTAGAAGATACTCTCGAAATGCAGCAATCCGAACTTGGTGCAATAAAAAGAGTCAAAATACAAAAATTTTTCTGTAGTTTCTTTACAATATTGGCAGACAGAGCCGTAACTGGTTGCTAAGGTTTAATGCACAACCATGACAATCTCATCAGAGTCTAAATATTAACGCTTATTGCAAGAGCAGGGTTGATGGGAGGGGATCAAGAATGCCAGTCAAAACAGGTCAAATGCTGGATACTGCTCATGAAGTGGCAATAAAAAAGCACTCTGTGGATGAGAGTCCTGTTCTTGTAAATTATTTTATTAATAACAGATGAACTGGTAGAGAGTTTGATGTGCTGTCTGACAGTTAGTTAATGGGAAAAGAGATTAAATCTTCCAAATAAGTAGTCTGTCTGTGCTTGGTTGGGTATATATATCTGTTTCAGATAATGGATCATTTGTAATGGTTGATATTTATTACAGACACAGTGTGACCAGATCTTTATTCACTTGCACAGCCTAGTACTTGTGTCATCTTTGAAGAGCTCTGGAAAGATGATGGGAGCTGATGATAGCATCCACCAAGTAATTCAAGGATTCTACAAACTATGATTAAACCAGTGATTATTGTAACAAATCTGTGGTCACCATGGACCCCGCAGCTGTCATTGTGTTGCTCGTCCTAATGCGTTGAAGCAACCACGACAGGGAATGGAGAGCTGAACTCAATGCTTAGAGAACTATAACTGACTACAGCTTGATACAGGTGATTTTCTCTGCTGTCTCCAATGCCCAAGGACTTTGATGCCAAACTGAGTCCTTCTCCAGCCCTTTAGCAGAGGATGTGGTGCAAGAGACTGCCTGAAATTTACTGCAAAATTTAAGCACAGCACCAAATCCCCTCACTTTCCCCAGTGTGTTCCTAGTTGCTTAGGTGTCCCTGTTCTATTGGCTTGTTCACTATTAGTTAATATATCTGTAATCTGGGGAAAAGAAGAATTGCTCTAAAGATTCACATTAATAGGATGAGAACCTGGGAAAGCATAAAAAGATAAGTTCATATCACTGGCTCTTCGTTTGGATGGAACTTTTCCTATTTTCTTCTCTTAAGACAGTATTTCTTGTTCATGCTTTCCTGGCTATCTAAAGGTCTACCGAAATGTTCTAGATTGTCTTTAGAGGTAGTGAAAGAATATATGCCTATAGGTCCTGTGTTGGGCTCTAGGCCCATTGCATGTCCTAAGTGCTTTGCTTGCACAGGGGTAGTTTTCCTTAATATTTATCTAACATGCCCTCTAGTTTGCTTGTATGTGGAAGGGGAGGAAGGACCACGTGATGGGAGCCAGATGAGCCCATGCAGGCTTCAGGTCCAGAGCCCTAGGAGGCAAACTCTCTGTGTTGCTTTGGTTCAAGTGTACTTTTTTTTTCTTTTTTGTTTTGCACCAGAAAAACTAGCTGAAGGAAGACGTTAGCCTCTGTCCCTGCTGCTTGTATATTAGTTACAAACCCACTCCTGGCTCACAAAGCAAAAGCTTCTCTAACAGAGTTTCTTGAATGTGTCTATTGCTCCCCCGAATAGATGCTGTAAGGGGTTTTGCAACCAACACCCCTGCTGCAGCACAGCGTGGAGAAGCCAGGAAGCTGCAGTGCAGCATGCATGTGCATGTCTGGGAATAGCTTTATCTAGAGGTGAAGACCTCTCTGACCTCAGTTTCTTGTGAAGTGACTCCAGTCAGCTGCTCAAACATTCTTCCGGGTTCACCCCATGACATCCTTCTGGTTGCCTCTCCAAGAACATCACCTGCTTTTGCAGATAGCAGGGGAATGGTGGAAGGGAAACCTCTGTAAAAGTGAAAAGCAAGGACCTCCTCTAGCTCTTTCTGCTGCACCCTCTTGAACGCTGTGCAAGGTCATGTCCTCAACTCTTTGTCTGGCAGCCTCCTCCAGACAGCTGTCCTGGAAGCTCGGTCTGTGGCTTTGCTGGTGCATGCACATAACTTGCCTGACCCAACAGAACTTCTCCAGATTTACTCCAGTTAAGCAGCATGGGAAATGGTCCCCCTGGAACCCAGTGAGGAACTGGCTCCGGACAACGGATTTGCTGCAAAAGCTGCTGCCTGTGGCACTTCCAACCTGCTGAGTGAATTAGCACTTTGATCTCCCACAGGCAGACACCTGCTCTTGGAAGGACTTTTTAGGTTGACTTCACCCTGCAATCATTATAATGGCCCATACTGACAAGGGTGGACCACACTTGTCAGCTGCGTGTGGTTCAGAAGTGCTTTTGAGGCTGCCTTGGTGTGGACCAGAAAGTCTTCTGCCTTAATCCTCCTCTCCAGGGGTGATGCTGGTCCGGGCTGAGTGCTGTTGCTGCTGTGTGGAGGGACAGCCAGGGTTTTATGAGCCGCATCAGGTGGTGGTGATGCAGAAAGGTCTAAAATGTTGTGTCTTTGTGTGAGATGTGTTCATCTCGCTTTGTTTTCTAATGGGCTGCTACAGAGCTTTTCTTGCTGCCAAGTGCCTTAGTTACAAGATAAAACATTAAATGCATCAGAAAGCTCCTAGCCTTAAAACAGCTTGAAACAAAACGAATTATTACTGTTGTGGATTCCTCAGGAGAGGAGGGAGAGTCGACAGGGAGGCTATGGAAAACACTCCCAAAATCCAATGATGAAATGGAAAAAGTCGGTTATTTTCTTTCTGAAGTCAGCGGATGCTGAAATAACAATGAATCATTGGCCTCTGCCATTTTCCTAGTCCTGTGGTCTAATCAGGACAGCTATTCTCTGTCAACCAGGCTGGTGTGTTTGTCTGCCTGTGTCCTTCAGATGGTGGGGTGAGGTGACGTGGTGTTTTCTGCACACAGGGACACTGAGGAGACTGAGACCTCAGTTTTCTGGTGGAGATATGGAGCCTGCAGCAAAGAAAATCCCTGCCCTGTGCCTGAAACCCGAGGCTGAACTAACTGGTTAATGGAGTTACTTCTCCTCCTGCCTGTTGGTCCTATGTCTCTAGTTTCTCCACTGCCCTACATCAATCACCGCTATTCTGGAAAATGTGGGTCAAGATTATTTATTTGGATTACTGTAATTTGAGTCCATTTTCATTTTGCGGCAAGTGAACACTTAAAGTGCAAAACTACACAGAATATATGGCAATACATGGAATCCACAGTGCTGCAAATTTGTGAAGCGTCCTACTCCAGGAAAGATGCCAAAGAAGAGAAAATTTGAATCAGGAGTAAAAGCTGAGGGGCTGGTTTTTATAGAAGGATGACATGAGGGTGGTACATGGAAATGGTCTTCAAACACCTAGGAGGCAGCTGCAGAGATGGAAGGAATGAACCGTTACTTGTGTCACCTGGTAAGCGATGGTCCAAAGCTACAATAGAGAGAAGATCAGGCAGGCTCTAGGAAACACTTCAAAGCAATGAAAAAGTGAAACCTTTAACTGTCTAGCTGGAGAAACAGAGAAACCTCCATCATGGGAGGCTTTCATGACCATGTTAGACAGATGCAAGAGGAATATAAGGTAGAAGGTGGATGATATGTCCTCAGTCACTGCTGTAAGATCTCCTGCCACGGCTACTGTGCATGGTTCTGGTCTATACACATGACCACCAGAGCATAGCTACATGCGGTGAAGCAAGAAGAACAAAGAAAGGAGCTACAGTGATCAAGAGGATAGATGCATTTCTCCATGAAAATAGACTAAAAAAGTCTGGGGCTCCTCAATCTGGAGAGGTGAAAAGGGAGGGGGATGCACTCCAGGTATGCGACATCATGAAGGCAGTGGCCAAGGTAAAAGCAGAACTGCTCAGAAACACTTAAGACTTCTCTGTATATCGTCCCACTTCTCTTTCCTATGTTTTTTTTTTTTGTGCAACAGTTTGCCAAAATAAACCTGTTGTAGGCTGAGATTATTTTACTTTGGTGGGAGAGAGTAAAATGTACTTCTCCTGCTTTTAATTGTTTCCCGTTTCCTCAGGAGCCTGCTCTGTTTTATGGTGGTACAGCAGCTTCTGCCGTGGAGCTGATATTTGAGAAATTTCGGAGGTTTAGGGTTTTTTTTTGTTTTTATTACAAGGAACAAAAATCCCTTCATGCACATTCCTGGCAACTGGATTTTCTGTCTTAGCACCAGATATGCCAGCCATTGACTTCAGCCATGATAAAATGCCAAAGGGACGGGGCTACGTGAGCTGCTCACTCTGCACGAGAATTCCTCAGGTTGCAAACATGTTTTCAGCTGGAAAAGTAGCTCATGTTGATCTAAACTCAGAATTTCTGGTGACAGGGAAAAACCCAAACAAACAGCTTTTTAACCCTCCCCTACTCCTATCCTTTCCCAATTGCAATCCTGAAAAAAACCACTTTTTCCTCATCCTAAAATGAATTATGACAATTGGGACCATTGTAAACCAAAATTAGATTTCTGTGGATGTTTGAACAGAAGGTGCTGATTGGGGTGGAGAAAATCTGAATGCTGCCTTTGTCACCGTCTACTCATCACCTCTGGAAACTAAACCTGTCCTGGGCCAGTAGCTGTGTGCTGTGTAGGATGACATGGAAATTAATGGTAAAAGGGGTTCTCTTCATGGACTTGGTTTGAGAAGTTAGGGTTGGTATTTGTTGGAGTAAAGTAAGACATGGGCAACAGAGACCTTTCCATCAGTGACGATGAGCTCTGCTCCCTTTCTAGTTACCAGATCTTGAGTCAGTAGGATCACAGAGTGGAGAATATGATTTGTCTCATCCGAATGTCAACATCTGGGAATAGGACTAATTAATCACACTCCAAAAGTGCCTGTTTCCCTCCTCTGACTTTAGCGTGAGGCCAGCTTGTCCAGCAGAGAGAAAAATGTTACCCCATAGACATGTAGGGCTTGATTCAGTTGCCAAAACAAGGCATTCTGAGCCATTTGAGGTACCCAAACCTCAGACCTTCAGCTGTGGCTCCAAAATGGCCTTGGTTTCCTTTGGACTTAAGCCATATCTACATTCCCATGTAGATGTTGCAGACTCCCCAACATGTCACTACTGGCACTCTGTGCCTGTTTGAACGATTACATCCTTCCCTTAAAGGCAGACAAGGGAAATCCCACTAATTATTTGAAGGTAAGGGATGCTGTTCTGGGTGAGTACCAGCCCCTGCCTTCTGGATGCGTAGCATCTTCTGGGTAAGGGTAGCCTTGTGTCGCTGCCCAGGACACACAGGCATGATGCTCCACAAACACCAAGTGTGGTCCTTACCAGATATTTACTCACCCCTATGGTCGTAGCAGAGACTCCTATCTGGACAACGGGTGCTGGGATTGCCACAAGCAGGAATAGGTATCTTCTATTGTGGGAACTTCACAGAACTCCACCTAGGGTTGAAGAAGTACTTCCAAGACAGGCACAGACTGTTGGTCGTTCAATGGAGGAAGCAGTAAATAGAGAGACGAAACAGAGCGGACTGCCTTGGGGGAAGATCATACTGGGATGAGATCTCCCAACATCATTGCTGTATCTGTGGGCTTGGAGGAAGATGAGGGAAAAGAAGCTGCTGAGCAGCCCATCTGTTTTCCTGGTGTGTAGCATGTTCTGTGCTTTTACTGACACTTAGCATATGCTGATGATTTAGCAGAATATGTTAATGAACATCTGAAGTTGTGGCTGTGCTGTCTTTGATAGGGACTCTTTGAGCCTCCTACGCTAGGCAACACAGAGCTTCTCACTTCTCTTGCTTTCCCTGGCTTAAAATCTGGTCGCTTCCCCAGCATCCTGTCTCTTCCCTCTTCCCGTGCCTCGGGGTGCAGCCTGGGATCTCAGAACAAAGCTCACCACTCCAAGAGTCACAGCATCCCTCCTAGGGTGCTGCAAAACCCAGACCACTGTCCTGTTGGGTGGTAGGCTTCCAGCTCCTGCTCTCGTGTCTGGGACGGAGTCCAAGCCCTGGAGGGGGATGCCTGTTTTCAAGTGAATCCCTCTGAGACTGTGTAGCTCTCCCTGCAGTCTTTCTATCTCTTTTTTTCCCCTTGGTTTCAATTATTTCCCTCTTTGAGACAGAGAACAATATTCATATGGGCACAGGCGAATAATAGCTTGCAGAGCTGAAGGGAAATTAGCAGAGTCTTAAAATCCACATGGGTGGCTTTCAGTCAGAGCAAAACAAAAAGGGAGGGTATTGAGTGATCTTCCCTCTCCCTCCGATGACAGGCTATACATTGCTCGTTGTCACATGATGTGATGCTAAAGGCAAATAAGTAAAATAAATGTCAAAGCAGAAGTAAACTGCGAGGGCAAAGCTGGGTTCCTCTTGCTTCACAGCCTTGTTTCAGAGGCAGCCTGAGAGAGTGACAGCTCACTGGAGGGAAGCCATGAAGCACAGAGTGCAGGAGGAACGAATAGCTCTGGATAGTAACATGATGAGCATTGCAGGGCACAGGATGGATGCAGCTGGGTGGTTTGAAAGAGGCTTTTGTGACTGCTGATGCTGTTCCTCTTGCAAGTGTCTCATGAGCTCTGTGGCATGGGATTAGCTGGCCTTTAGGCACTGGGTATGGGCCAGATACATCAAGACAGAGGTCCAGCTTGGACGAACGTGTAGCTGGCAGGGTGAACAGGCAAATAACAGGTAAGATACAAAATAGGATGTGGTGTTCCTAATGTGAAGGGTTTCCAAGGCCACCTTACCACAGAAGAGCTGATTCCTGGGAAAATCTGAACATCAGGCAGGTCCAAATTCATTACTATTTCAGACAGGGAACGACAGAATGGAGAGGAACACAGATCAAAAACCTGGTGTGATAGTATGCCGTGAGTGGTCTGGCTTGTGGTTAACTCTGATGCGGCTGCAACTTGTCCGCTGTCTATGCAGAAGCCAGGTAGCACGGCACAGCACAGGAACGGGAGGGTATTCCAACACCCTGGTTCTGTGTGATCTATTAACTTTGTCACCGGCGAGTCCCTGCAATAACCTTTTCATTTCTACAGAAAGGCGGTTTATCACTCAGCAGGACGAGATGGTGGCAGAGCTGGCTATGGAAACCCCACCTCATGTGTAGATCTTGTGGGACATTGTTGAGGTTTGAGACAGGTCCGGGGACAGACTGTGAAGGGGAGGGTGAAGAGCTGCTACCCACGATGTGCTCCAGAGTTTTTCATTCCACTTCAACTTTCTTAACCCACTGTCCATGAGAAATGTGCTTGCCTACCCCTGGATACTGGCCGTTGAGTGTGGTGTGTTGGTCCTTCCTCTCTTCCATGAAGGAGGAGTGTGAGCTGCACCGCTGTCTTTTTCTGAGACTAATCAGTACCACTGTTGTAATAAATCCCATCCACCCAGGACATAAATTCAGCTGGCAAGTGTATTCACCACAGAGGCTTCAACAGCTTCCTGCAGGGTCTGTGCTTTCCCAAAGCTTGGCAGCCTTTCCTCCTATCGGTTACTGTGTCCTATAGGAGGGACCACCCAGAAGCTCTCCTGCTATTGTTCCACTCGGGTGCAGAGCAACGGCGTGTGAGATGCTGATTCCGCAGGTAAGATGCCACCCAGCCTGATCTATCTGACTATTAAAAATTTCATGGCCAGCCCCATAAACAGCTGATGAGCTGACACTGTGGTGGCTGAGAAACTTTGGTTATTGTTCTCATACTGATGTTGCGGTGGAAGCGAGGCATTAGAAAAATGTCCTTGCTTTGAAGCTCCCTATGTGCTTAAAATTAAGCCTATGCTTGAGTGGAAGATAATCACTGGGACAGGAGGGACCTCAGGAGAGTGTCTACTTTCTCCTCCTGCAGGAGACCCCAGTCTCGTTGCACTTGTCTGTCACCAAGAAAGACAATTTGGGACAAAAATGTCACCTCTAATGTTTGAACAAAAGGGGGATTTCTCCAGGGCAGGCACTAAGGCTTTTTCTCCTCGTATACTAGTCCTTGTAAGGGAATGTGGCACTGGCCCTGCAGGTGTGCTACTCTCGCGTGGGGGAGAGAAAGGAGAAAGAGAGGTCAGTAGATGTTGGAAGAGGGGACTGCATGGAGGTTGCTCCAGGACAAAATAAGGGTGTAGGGGTCACGGAATAATTCAGTCAATAATATTAATATTATTATTAA
>Ga0181612_119124_pt1 | contig 10151 bp, 8 predicted proteins | sample HoacroProtozoa21_FD_119630 | JGI IMG/M metagenome (GOLD analysis project Ga0181612, IMG submission 119630) | Hoatzin crop microbial communities from Cojedes, Venezuel. Combined Assembly of Gp0051906, Gp0051904, Gp0051908
CGCTGCTTCCAAGGGGAAGTTGCTGTCCAGCGGGATCGAAGTCAAATAAATACGTTTCATAAGCGCTCCTTTCTCTATCCAGTATATACGATGGATTTTCGCTGTGGTTCAAAAATTCGAAAATTTTTTATTGTTTTTCGAAATGAGACAATTCACAAACGTAATTTTGTATGCTAAAATAGCCGCGAGGTGAGTAATGTGGGTGTCAGAGATAACCCGATCTCTGTCCGTTCACGCAAACGCATTACCGAAGCACTTCTGAAGATCATGCAGGAGAAACCGTTCGCCAAAATCTCCATCAAGGAGATCGTGGAAGAGGCTGGCCTGACTCGCCAGACGTTTTATCACAAATACGCCACGAAGGAGGACGTTCTCATCCAGTACCAGGATGAGCTGTTCAAGGAGTTCACGGACTACCTGGAAGAGCACAAAATCATGGACTGGGAGCAGATCATCTGGTTTTATTTCCGGTTCTGGCAGCAGCACAGTGACTTCGTGCAGCTGCTCATTGACAACGAGCTCGTGTACATCATGCAGCTCCGGTTCCCGGACTACTTTAAAACCATTCAGTCGTGGTACTTCGTGGATTCGGGCTACACGGAAACGGAGGCCGAGTACCTGTACTCGTTCTTCGCCGGTGCCATCATCAACCTCCTCATCACATGGATCCGGAACGGCCAGGTCATGACCACACGGGAAATGACCCAGCTTATTATGGAGATCGTCGACGGAACCATCCTTCGGCAGATGACAGAGGTTATGAAATCCAGACAAACCGCTCCGGGGGAATTGGAGTGAATGCAACCGCGTGACTGGCGGCAGAAAGAGGAAAAAGCAAGAGCGCTACGGCGCAGACGGCCGGCCGGTTTGCCCGCCGGTTTTCTGTTGACACTATACGGGGATGATAATTATAATATTACGAGTAATGTGAAAGTCTGTGTTTTTTTACGAAACACTGCCGATACCCGGCCCGTCCGGGGAGCATTCAAATAAACTACAGAAAGGAGTGTATCCGTACTTTGTCACCCGCAATTGTTATCATTCTGATCCTTGCCGCTGCGGTCCTGGGCGGTGTGGCCGGCTTCTTCGCCGGACAGGCACACCGGAAGAAAGTGGCAGAAGCCGCCATTGGCTCCGCCAACCAGGAAGCAACTCGCATCATAAATCAGGCCCTGACCACGGCCGAACAAAAGAAGAAAGAAGCGGTCCTCGAAGCAAAGGACGAAATACACAAGCAGCGTTCCGAAACGGAAAAAGACCTCCGTGAACGGCGGTCGGAAGTCCAGCGCCAGGAACGCCGGATCATTCAAAAAGAAGAAAGTCTGGATAAGAAAACCGCCAACCTGGAGAAAAAGGAAGAGGCCTTAAACAAGAAAATCAAAGAGGCCGAAGCCCAGGCTGCCGAAGCCGAAAAGCTGAAGAACAGCCAGTTCGAAATGCTGGAGAAGATCTCCGGCCTGACCGAATCCCAGGCCAAGGACTACCTTCTGGCTCAGGTGGATGAACGCCTGACCCACGAAAAGGCCGCCCGGATCATGGACTTCCGGGAGCAGTACAAGTCCGAAGCGGACGAAATCGCGCGCGGCATCGTGACCACGGCCATCCAGCGCTGCGCCGCCGAGCGCACCACGGACGCCACGGTCTCCGTCATCTCGCTTCCGAACGACGAGATGAAGGGCCGCATTATCGGCCGGGAAGGCCGCAACATCCGCGCCATTGAAACCGTCACCGGCGTGGACCTCATCATCGACGACACCCCCGAAACCATCACGGTTTCGTGCTTCGACCCGGTCCGCCGCGAAGTGGCCCGGCTCACCGTAGAACGCCTCATCCAGGACGGTCGTATTCACCCCGCCCGCATCGAGGAGACCTACGAAAAGTGCAAGCGGGAAGTGGCTCAGAGCATCAAGCAGGCCGGCGAACGCGCCGTGCTGGACGCCGGTGTCACCGGCATCCATCCGGAGCTCATCAAACTGCTCGGCCGCCTGAAGTACCGCACCAGCTTCGGCCAGAACGTTCTGGACCATTCGCTGGAAGTCTGCTACATCTCCGGCCTCATTGCCGCGGAGATCGGCGCAGACGTCAAGCAGGCCAAACGCGCCGGCCTTCTGCACGACATCGGTAAGGCGCTCGACCACGAGTACGAAGGTTCGCACGTCCAGCTGGGCGTGGAAGCCGCCAAGAAGTACCGCGAAGGCGAAGCCGTCTGCCACGCCATCCAGGCCCACCACGGAGACGTGGAGCCGAAGACCACAGTGGCCTTTATCGTGCAGGCCGCAGACGCCATTTCCGCCGCCCGCCCGGGTGCCCGGCGTGAGAACATCGAGAACTACATCAAGCGTCTCGAAAAGCTCGAAGAAATTGCCGAATCGTTCGACGGCGTCGACACCTCCTTCGCCATCCAGGCCGGACGTGAAATTCGCATCCTGGTCAAACCGGAGAAGGTCAATGACGACCAGATGGTCATCATCGCCCACGACGTTGCCAAGCGCATTGAAGAGGAAATGGAGTATCCCGGACAGATCAAAGTTCATGTGGTTCGGGAAAGCCGCGTACTGGACTACGCGAAATAACTGGGAGATTTTTGGGAGTCGCACCGGCCCTTCCGGGGCCCGTGCGGTTCCCTGTTTTTGACGGACGCGTTACGCGTCCGATGGGAAGGAACTGTCTATGAGGATCCTGGTCGTGGGAGACGTCGTCGGGAAAAACGGGGTCTCTTTCCTCAGCAAAGTGCTGCCGGCCTACAAACGCACCTACGGGGTGGACATCTGCATTGTCAACGGGGAGAATTCCACGGACGGCAACGGCATTACCCCCGTCTCGTGTGACGACCTTTTGAACAATGGCGCAGACGTCGTCACCACCGGCAACCACGCCTACCGCCGCAAGGAAATGTATGACTACTACGACGAAAAGCCCTATATTATCCGCCCGGCCAACTACCCGAAGAACGACCCCGGAAAGGGGTATTGCGTGGTGGACAAGGGCAGCGTGCGCGTCGGCGTCATCAACCTGATGGGCACCACGTACATGGAGCCCCTGGCCAACCCGTTCCTCGTGGTGGACGAGCTCCTGGAGGAGCTCTCGGACTGCCGGATCAAAATCGTGGACTTCCACGCGGAGGCCACCGCGGAAAAGCGGGCCATGGGCTTCTACCTGGACGGCCGCGTCTCCGTGGTCTTCGGCACGCACACGCATGTGCAGACCGCGGACGAACAGATCCTCCCCAAGGGCACCGGCTACATCACGGATGTCGGCATGACCGGCACCATCCAGTCGGTCCTGGGCGTGGACCCGGCCATCATCATCCGCAAGCTGCGCTCCAACATGCCGGCCCGCTTCGACTTTGTGGACGGGGACGCCATGCTGAACGCGTGTCTCTTTGAAATCGACAACAAGACCGGCGTCTGCCAGAAGGTGGAACGCATTTCACTACAGTAACGAATGGGGGAACTGCCCATGAACCGAATCCGGAAACTTCTGGCGCTGGTCCTGGCGCTGCTCATGCTCCTGTCCTTCGCCGCGTGCGGGGACAAGGAAGAGGCGGAGGAGACCGTCGACACCTCCAGCGGCGACGAAGCCCTGGACGAATCGGACGTGGTCCTGCCGTACTCCCGCGAAGACGGCGTGAACCCGTACACGGCGGAAAGCCTCATGAACGAATGCCTCATGCCGCTCCTGTATGAGGGCCTCTACTCCGTCGGCGCCGACTACCAGCCGAACGCCGTGCTGGCCACGGATATCGGCTACACGGACGGCAACCTCCTGGTCCGGATCGACACGGACCACGTCTTCAGTGACGGCTCCAAGCTCGACGCCGAAGACGTCGTCTACTCCTTTGAACTGGCCAAGGATTCCGCCTACTACAGCGGCATCCTGGAAGGGTTCAGTAAGGCCAAGGTCTACTCCAATGACTCCGTTCTGTTCACCACTGGCTCGCTGAACATGTACGGCGCAGCCCTCCTGACGTTCCCCATCGTCAAGGACGGCACGGCCGGCAAAAGCGGCAGCATTCCCACGGGAAGCGGCCGGTATGTGTATGAGGAGACCACCCGCGGCGGCACGCTGACGCGCAACAAGGAGTACGACTCCGGCAAGTACACCGCCGAACAGATCTACCTCAGCAACATGACCTCCTCGACCTCGCTCCTCTACACCATGGGGATCGGCGGCGTGGACGCCACGTTCGACGACCTCTCCGGCGGCTCCATCCAGCGCGTCACCGCGTCCCTGGCGCAGGTCCCGCTGAACAACCTGGTCCTCATCGGCGTGCGCCAGAGCGGCGGCTTTGCCACCGCGGAAGTGCGCAAATACGTCAGTGACCTCCTGGACCGCACGGAACTTATCAGTTCCGGCATGGACGGATACGCGGATCCCACCAATCTTCCGCTGAACCCCAGCTGGTATGTCCTGGGGGACGCGGAGACCAAAGATTCGGATAAGGACAAGGCCAAAGAGGCCGTTGCCGAAGCCTTCGAAGACCAGACTGTGACCATCGTCACCAGTAAAGATAACGACTTCAAAAAGAAGACGGCCAACGCCCTGAAAACGCAGCTCCTGCAGATGGGCATCGACTGCGAAGTGAAGGCCCTGGAGGACAGCGCCTACAAATCCGCGGTCAACACCAAAAGCTATGACATCTGTATTGCAGAGTATAAAATCACCAACGACATGGATATCTCCGAACGCCTGTCCGGAGACCTGAAGTCCACCTTCCAGAAGATGCAGACCGGAGACAAAGATATCGACGACTTCGTCAAGGAATTCGACGAAGAGTACCCGTTCATTGTCATCGGCTTCCGCAACGGTGTTCTGGCGTATTCGCGCTCCAACACCGCGGTGGTGGAAGTCCTGCCGGACAACCCGTACGCCAACGTGTATGAGTGGTCGTCCCGCCAGGAATAAATTTGAATTGAAAAAGCAAACAACTTATGATAGAATACCGTTCCGAAAAGAGAGGTGCACACAATGGTAAAATACGAAAACCCGCTGGGTACCATTGACATCAACGAAGAGTATTTCGCGGAACTCCTGGGCAGCGTGGTCCCCACCTGCTTTGGCGTCGTCGGCATGGCCGACAGCAACGCCTTCCAGGGCATCCGCTCCTTCTTCGACCGCAAGAACCACTATCCGGACCAGGGCGTCTCTGTCGTCAAGGAGCCGGACGGCCTTGTGATTGAACTCCACATCGTGGTCCTTTACGGCGTCAACATTTCCACCGTCGTGCAGAACATCGTGGAGAAAGTGCGCTATACCGTCGAGGACGTCACCGGAATGACCGTAAAGAAGGTGGACGTCTACGTCGACGCCATGACGTCGTAAGGAGGCGTACCGGAAATGAATGGAGCAACCCTGCGGGACGCCATTATTTCAGCGTCCCATAACGTACAGAACAACCGGAAGGACATCGACGCCCTGAACGTGTTCCCGGTCCCTGACGGAGACACCGGCACGAACATGTCCATGACCATTTCGTCCGCCTGCAAGGAACTCGAGCAGCTGCCGGACGACTGCACCGTCACCCAGGTGGCGAAGACCACGTCTTCCGCCATGCTGCGCGGCGCGCGCGGCAACTCGGGCGTCATCCTGTCCCTGATTTTCCGCGGCCTGAACAAGGGCCTGAAGGGTCAGGTGGAAGCCGGCCCGCGGGAAATGATCGTCGCCCTGTCGTATGGCGTGGAGTCGGCATACAAGGCCGTCATGCAGCCCACGGAAGGTACCATCCTGACCGTGGTCCGTCTGGCCACCAAGGCCGGCGCCAAGTACGGCTCGGAACACCATGACGCCTCCATGGCGGACACCTGGCAGGCCGTCATCGACGGTGCCCAGGAAGCCCTGGAGCAGACGCCGGAACTCCTGCCGGTCCTGAAAAAAGCGGGCGTCGTGGACGCCGGCGGCCAGGGCCTGCTGCACGTGTTCCACGGCATGCAGTCCGTCTTCCGGGACGGCGTCATCATCCCGGACAACGAAGCCGCCCCGAAGGCCGCGGCCAAGGTGGAGGAACCCACCGGCCACGCCTACAGCGCCGACGTCGTCGTCCGCCGCAACCAGTCCTGCACCAAAGACCCGCTGGGCATGAAAGCCCTCTTTGAATCCATCGGCTCGGACGTCTCTGTGGACGTCACCGCCAAGAAGATCCTCATCCACGTCCTCACCGACGACCCCGGCGCGGTCCTTACAGAGGCCATCCAGTACGGTGTCCTCTCCAAGATCCGCATCGAAAACATCCTGCCGGACACGCCCGCCAAGCCCGCCGCCCCCGCATCTGCCACCACTGCAGCCGGCACCGCAACCGGAACAGCAGCCGATGGCACTGCAACCACCGGCGCAGCGGCTGACGGCACCGCACCAGACGGTGCATCCGCAGCCGGCGCAACAGATTCCGCTTCTTCCGCAGCCGGCACTGCCGCCGAACCGGCAGCCCCGGTCAGCGTGGAGATCACCAAGGACGTCGGCTTCGTGGCCGTCGCGGCCGGCGAGGGCATCCAGCAGATGTTCCTCGACATCGGCGTGGACACCATGGTGTCCGGCGGACAGACCATGAACCCCAGCACCGAAGACATCCTGAACGCCGTGGAGCAGACCCCGGCCAAGACCGTCTTCGTCCTGCCCAACAACAAGAACATCATCATGGCGGCCGAGCAGGTCGACCCGATCTCCACCCGTAAGGTGATCGTCATCCCGACCCGCACCATCCCGCAGGGCATCACCGCCATGCTGAACTACAACGAAGGCGCCGCCGTGGACGAAAACCACCTGGCCATGAACAAGGCCATTGAAACCGTGGACACCGCCCAGGTCACCTTCGCCGCGCGTGACAGCCAGGTCGGCAACCTGAACATCAAAGAAGGCCAGATGCTCGGCATGGAGAACGGCAAGATCACCGTCGTCGAAAACGACGCCGTCACCTGCGCCTACAAAGTCACCCGCAAACTCATGACCCGCAAAACCAGCATGATCACCATCTTCTACGGCGAAGGCGCCACGGAAGAGGACGCCGACAAACTGACCAAGATGCTCTCCAAAACCAAGAATGTCGAAGTCACCCCCATCCCCGGCGGCCAACCCGTCTACAGCTTCATCATCTCCGTAGAATAACGGGTCCGTGCCACCCCGGCACATCCTGCGTGAACTCTATTCAGAAAACCTAACACGCAACCCAAGCACCAACACGCATCCAAGCACTAACACACAACCAAACATCAGCACACAACCAAACATCAACACATAACCCCAAAAACCGGACTGCCCCGCAGCCCGGTTTTTTCGCGTCCATCTTTCGTGTGCACCCCAACTTTCGTCTCTTTTTACCACCACGCCCCGCCGCCCTTCGTGTGGTCACCAAATTGCGTTCCCATAATCTTTCCCGTCCCCTATATCTTTCGTGTGCGAGCCAACTTTCGTATGAATTGGAAATATAAGCCGAAACGAGCTATATGTCCACGGATTTTTTGACATATACGCCGTTTTCGCAAATAGCTCCAGGATTTTGACCTTTTTTGTGGACTTATATGGTTGATTGATTTATATTTCCAAAACACCCCCAAAATCTATGGATATATACGCGTTTTTCACTCATATTTCCAACCAACACGAAAGATGCAACGTCAGCAACTGCAAAAAGCTATTTCGAATCAGGATTTCAATGACCCGTAGTCAGGCAACTCATTTCCTACGTGATGATTTCATCCAGACCGACTGAAACCCACCCCGTCACCATGAACTGGTCCCAGTCATTTTTGCCTAGATCCTTTCCCGCAGAATCCATGATCCATCCCCGATAAAATCAACGTTCCTTCGGCCAATTTTTCCCCATAACACGCAAAATCTCGACCACTCAGGATGAATTTAAAACCATTCGTGAAAAACCCGAGATTTTTCAAAAATCTTTTGTTAGGATAGGGCAAAATGAACCGAAAGGAGACTTGTTGATGATGAATCAAACTCGAATGGAACAAAGAATCAATTGGTTGCAACAAGAGGTGGAACACCTGGAGGAAAAACTGAAAGAGTTTCCGCAAGGTGAACTGGTGGCTTATCCAAATGGAGCGTATTATAAGTTGTTCCATAAGCAGGATGGAGAACGGCACCCATTGAAGTCCGAGGACCGCCTGGCCCGCCAACTTTTTGCAAAAGCTCTGGTGCAACGCCAATACGAAGATCGAGCCCTGGAATTCAAAATGTTGCAGGCATTTGCACGTAAACGGGAAAAGGTGGAGCGCGACTGGGCACACAAAGTGGCGCGGGAATCGGAAGGACTGGCCCGGGTTCTGAAAGTCGAACGACCGAAAAGTCCGCAGGAAGAGTGGTTGTCCGAGGAATACGAAGTCAATCCCGTGAACCCAGACCAGCGGAATATCAAGGTCCCGGGCGTTGGAATGGTGCGGTCGAAATCAGAATATATCATTGCGAAAACGCTCCGGGATGAGAAAATTCCATTTCGGTATGAGTGCCGACAAATCATTGGCGGAAAAATCTATTATCCGGACTTTACCATCCTGCATCCGGAAACCAATGAAATCTATCTCTGGGAACACTTTGGCCTTATGGGGGATTCCCGCTACCGCCGAAATGCCTTTGACAAGATGGCGTGGTTTGCCAAGAACGGATACTTTTATAATGATCATTTCATTATGACCTTTGAAGACCAAGACCATCCCCTGGATTCCGCCCGCGTGCAGCATGAAATCCAAGATCATTTCCGAACCTGATTTTGGGATGAGAAAAACAAAGATATGGGACACCAGTGGCGACCGTCTACTCGTGTTTGAAACGGAAGATTCCCGCGAAGCCAGACTGTGAATTCAAGAAAAGGCGTGTGGTGTGCGTTCCGCTTTTCCTGTGACGGCAGCCCCTTTCTGTGAACTTCTTCCGGAGTTTTCTTCTGGAGCGGGCGCCAAACCAAGGCTGAAACTTTGGATCTTTCGTGCGCGTTGGAAAAGAGAGACATTTTGGCGCCCGGTTTCCACGGATTTGAGGGGTGTTTTGGAAAAGGAAAGAAGAAGCGCCTATATGTCCACAAAAAGAGACGAATTCCTGGAAATATAAAGCGGAATCGTCTATAGGTCAAAAATTCTGTGGACATATATGTTGGCGAGCCATATATTTCCAAAACACACGAAAGATGGCAAAACAGAATTGGACATATATGCAGAAAGAGCATATATGTCCATTTTTTATAAGGTTTGTGGCGGTACGGAAGGGGATTCCGGGTTGAGGGACGAAAGATGGAAGAGGAGCGGGTTGAGAGTTGAGGTTGAGGGCGAAATACGGTAGAATTGGGGGAGATATTTGAGGCGGCACGGGTGCGTGGACGCCCGGAGAGCGGGCAGAATGGCTGGATTCCGGATTTTGGGATCTGGAAGACGGTCAGACTGGCCGGAAGATGCCGGGCGGGACGAAAAATGAAGTGCTGCTGAGAGGAGGGTGGCTGTGTTTCCGGATGTTGCTATACAGAATTTGAAGGGCGTGGGCGAAAAGCGCGCGGAGCAGTTTAAGGCGCTCGGCGTGGGGAACGTGGACGCCCTGCTGCACCACTATCCCAGGACGTATGAGGACTGGTCGAATGTGGTGCCCATTGTGGGCGCCGAGCTGAGTGACGAGCGGGTCTGCGTGCAGGCCACGGTCACGGGGAACGTGAACCGGTTCCGCGCGAAGAGCGGGATGTGGTGCTTTGAAGCGCGCGCCATGGACGAGACCGGCACCATGAAGATCCTCATATTTAATAATAAGTATGCGGCGGCCAAGTTGCAGAATGGGCAGACGTTCCTGTTCTACGGCCGCATGACGCTGGACGGCGGGAATCGGCGCGAAATGCTGTCGCCCGCCATCGAGAGCCCGGAAGGGCGCAAACGAATCCGGCCCATTTACCGCACCACGAAGAATATGACCTCGAAGTATATCGAGGGGTGCGTGGAAAAGGCGCTGAAAATTTACGCGCCGATGGCCCAGGATCCGATCCCTGCGGACGTCCGCCAGAAGTACGGCCTCCTGTCCCTGACGGAGGCACTGCAGGAGATCCACTTCCCGTCCAGCATGGCGCGGATGATGCAGGCCCGGAACCGCTTCATTTTTGAAGAGCTTCTGGAACTGCAGATCGGCCCGCCCCGCACCCGCGGGGAGCACCGCCAGCTCCCGCGAGAGCGCCTGCC
>Ga0181612_125311_pt1 | contig 10151 bp, 6 predicted proteins | sample HoacroProtozoa21_FD_119630 | JGI IMG/M metagenome (GOLD analysis project Ga0181612, IMG submission 119630) | Hoatzin crop microbial communities from Cojedes, Venezuel. Combined Assembly of Gp0051906, Gp0051904, Gp0051908
CCCCCCGGCGGGAACGGCAGGCGCTGGCACTGGACGATGTAGTCCCCACCTTGCTGCGTGCATGGCTCGGCGTCTGCAGGGCTTCTGGCTCAGCGAGGCAGTCAGGGGGAGAAAAAAAACTTGCAGGAAGGAGCTGCCGTGCCAGGGAAGGGAAATGTCCCTTTCCCTCTGTACCCAGAGCTCAGCGGGATCTCCTGTGCTGTCGGCGAGCAAGGGGGACGATGCTGCTGCTGCAGGCAACCCCTGCAGCTCCAGGCATCGTCCCCTTCTGCTCCCTGAGCCCGCAGGCCAGCTCCGCCTGCTCTGAAGGGGCCTAAACCCCTGCCACCATCGCCTCCACGGCCGTGTTCTCCTGCCCCAGCCAGCCTTCAGAGCCGGAGCGCGAGGGGGAGGGGAGGGGGTACTGCCCTGATGCCTTGTCTCACGTAGTAACACCCGTTCAATGTCCCACACAGTTGTTGATCACTACACGAGTGAAATTGTCTTCAACAGTGTCCGAGTAATCGCCATCGTCATCATTGGCCTGGGCTTCCTCCTGTTGCTCTTGCCGGAGGAATGGGACGTCTGGGTGATCAAGCTCCTGACGCGTCTCAAGGTGCGGAAGAAGGAGGAAATCCCCGAAGGCAACGGAGACATCGCTTCAGGACTGCCTAACAAAAGCCGGAGAACTCGCCCCTCCATGTCATCCTTTGCTCATTAAATGCTCTTTTTACCAAAACTTTGCGGTTAACATTATACACGATGATGCAAAGGTCTTTTCTTGGGAAGAAGCACACCTGTCCAACACGGTGTACATACCTGTACAGTTTTGATATGATCACCATCTAAGGCATCGAGTCTTGGCATGTCCAGTTTGCTTGTACTTTTTTCACATCAGACCTTTCACTTAAATAGTACACTGAAAAAAAACCTGCAAACCAAGAACCTCTCTTCTCTTTTTAAATGAATGTAATATATAGTCAAAATATATTTGCATAGGTTATTTTAAAGAATGATTTTCATGAAAAGCAGGGCAGGCATTTTGAACAGTAGGTACCGAATGATGCATTGCACACTGTGATTTAAAAGAAACAAACGCTATGCTACATCACACGTTTATTTTTGACCAGAGCTGTATTTTGAAAGTTTTCAAGGAACCAAAAGGGAATCTTTTGGGGGATGGGAAGATGGCGGGGGAGGATAGAAGGAAGGAGGTTTGGAAACCACTCTATGTAGATGAGCGCACGTTGCGCTGCAACCAAGAGAAAATTCAAGCACTAAAAATGCTTGCACTAAAGCACTAGAGATAAAGCAGTTTAGAGCCCAGATCTCCTTATTCTGCACGACTGTAGTCCATGTTTAAAATCATGCAAGAGAAATCCAGTGCCTTCTACACAACTCTTGTCTTTACCCACGCAGAACCAGGTCCCACCGCAAGGCTCTTGCAATGGCAGCCCTGGGGGACCCCAAATTCCCACCGACATCAGGACGTGCCCCTCGTACGCCCCGTGGCTTCAGGAACGCGGGGCCCAGGGCACGACAAGCCCATGCGCAGGAGACCTGGTTCTCTTCTCACTTGCACAGGTCGTACCCCTGCGTGGAGCTGCGCCTGAGTAACGCCAGGGTGAGGAGGGGGAAGTCTTGGTCATGTGTGGGACAATCCACCCAAAAATGGTCAAAGGGGCCGGCAAGAGCGTGGCTGCTGATGTACAGTCTGAGAGCACGGACTGAGGGGGTGAATCGCCAGTTGCTTTTACTCCATAATTGTGAGTGTTAAAAGTTAAAAACGTAAGGTATTTACATCAAATGTAACACTTTTTATGAAACTTGTAAGCACCAGGATGTTTACTTACGCGATTTTGGTTCGCCATTAAATTTCTATCTGTGATAGATCACATGCTATGTAAAAATGGGGAGGGGAAAGGTTATAGTTTACTATTTTTGAAGTTTACATTGTTGCATACAAAATTCAAAGTGTTCTTTTGAACTGCTGCCATAGCCTAAGGGTCCCTGCTGCCACTGAGGCCCTCTTTGTCTCAGGCAGGGGTGGCATCCACTTCAAAACATTTTAGCAAATCAACTTCAGATTCCATTATCTGTTTGGCAAAGCTGAATAATAAAAGATTTTAAACTCAGCCTCGGTCAGTGCTATCTGTTACCTTCTCTTGACGGCACCTTTATTCCTGTTGTACTGTGGGTAGCACGTGGCCAAAGCAATCCGAAAGGAGAGACAAGACCATCCAAGCAACCAAGGCTGCAGCTGATGCACCGTTTGCCAGTCTCTCCTCGGCGGCAAAGTCCGCTCAAGACCCCTGGACAAATCCGTCCGGAGGGCTGATGGCAGGTGTCAGTCAGGAAACACAGGGCCAGCAGAAGCAGACCAAAGCAAAAGCTGACCTTCCTTCAAAACCATTGGTGAGCAGCCATACACGCATATGCTAACAGCTATTTAAGGGCTAGGGATGGGACACGAGTTCGTAAGTTAATAATTAGGCCGTAGTCCAGGCCGTTCCTGTTGTTGTTCCCTGTATGTTGTTCCCTGCGCAGCTCCGCATGGCCAAGCAGACGCTACAGACTTGCTAACAGAGATTACACACACACGCACAAAAATCTGAGGCTGTGGGAAGCTGCTTGCAACCCCTGTCCCTTTCAGGGTTACACATCTGAATATTTAAATCTATTTCTTTGGGAAGCAGGAGAGGGTAAGGCACAGGGCAGGAGCACGGGTACAACTCCAGTAACAGGTTTGCTGGGCACACACAGACTTGATCTCAAAGGTCCCAGTTTAAGAGTTTACTCCATCTTCAGGCATATCATTTCGTCATCCCCAGAGTACCCCACGCCCCTTCCCAAGCCCCCTGTCCGAGGCAAGGCCAGGGAAGAATGTACAGACAGTACTTCCATTTTCCACAGTTCCTGGAAGTGCCATCTCCTGTCATCTCTGCGCTCCATTTTACTGTGTGTTTGGTGCAGTCTGGTCGGTATCCAAAAGGCTCTAAACGCCACTTTAAGAACTGCGACTAACATGGGTTTAGTACTAAAACGGCAGCAGATTTTTTAACATTCAGTACGGACTGGGGGGGGGAATTTATGCACCAGAATGGACAGCAGCATCACTAAAACTCGGTGATTTACCAGATGCAACTGTCATTGCTTCTGTTGGCTCATCCTTCCCGAGAACATGCTAAAGGCTGGGATCTCAAGCAGCACTTTATTACAATCTCTCTCCTGAGTGGGAGCTGAGCTAACTAGATTTACCCACGTTAAGCCATTCTAAACTACAAGTAAACAAATTAAGCAGATAAAGTGACCTGTATTTCTTCAGGAAACACCTTGCCTTAAACACTTGACTTGGCAGCGAGCAGCTGCTCAGTAAAACCTTCCAGTGGAGCCCAGGATGTGGCTAGGAGAATGTCAAAAAAGCAGCATGTCCACATTGGTACGTGCATGCACCTACAAATGCCAGAGCTTCCCAGATCTGAAGCTGAGGAATGAAAGGAACTGGAGTCGTTGCCTCACACCAGAAAGACAAGGCAGAGAGCACACCCTTCTGAGAAAGCATTAGATGTATCTGGGCCACCCTTCAGGTGAGGGCAAGATTGAACTCTCCTGATCTTGGACTGTTGAAGGACTTCCAGGACAAATTCAGTGCCTTGGAGGTGAGGGCTGAGTCGTGGCCGGCTCCCCGGCTTGCCCTCATCGGCCAAAGCACTTTGTGCAACCTCTGCAACAAGCCTGGAACCAGCCCACCCTGGGCCACCTCAGGTCTCCTCCTGAGGCAGAACTGCAGGTCCCTGCAGCATCAGGCCGTGCTGCCTGGTGTCTTTGAAGCTGGTCTGCATCATCACTGCATGGCCCCTGCCCTCGCAGAGCACTGCCAGCCACCACTGCGCACCCTTGTTCAAGGGCTGACCTGGATCCGCAGCTTTCTGCCCCAACTTGGCCCTCACAAAGTGTCTTGGCTCCTCCAGGAAAGGGGGGAACCAGTAATCATCCAGTGGGCTTGTTAAAACAGCAAGCTGAAAAAAAAAATCTCAGGAAAGTAAATTGCATCACCAGCCCCCATTGCAGCTGCCAGGTCTCGCTGCCGCACAATGCAGCGGTGAGGAATCCAAGGAAGCAACAGTAGTTCTCCCCCTCCCTTGCACGTCTTTCTCCTTGGCCTGTTGTCTGTAGTTGTCTCTGGCTGCTACCTCCACCATAATTTTTTATTGCAGCACTCCACAGTGACTGCATGAGCCTTTCATCAGCGCATGAGTCAGAGCTGGGCTTGTTTGAAAAAGTGTCTCCTATTCTTCTGTCTAGGATGATTGTGTTCATCTCAGTAGTACTCAGAAAATAGCTATGAAAGGTAGAAATCCAACCACAATACTCAACAGATGAACAGAAGACACTGAAACCAACATGAAGCTTTACGGTTTTGAGGGTTGAGGGTAGACTAGCAGGACCTGTAGATCACCAAGTTCTGGGGCTGAAATCACGTCTCCTGTAAGCTTGGGGACCAGTCACTCGCGCCCAGCTCTCCAGAGAGCTCTGTAACAAAGCTAGTGCAATATTGAGTTGGTCGGGGTTCATACAGACAGTATCTTCAACCTATAGGGAAGGTGACATCACCAGGTAGACACCATTTCCGGTCAAAACCTTTCTGCTACTGTACCTGCAGGCCTGCAAACCCACTGGGAAGTGAAGGTTTCTCTGTGCAGTGAACAGAGAAGTCTTAATGGACTTGCGTAGCTCTGGATCATATTCCAAATCAACTCACAAGTCTGCACAACAGAAACATATGGAAACACCCCTCCTCTTCGCTGAAAATGATGTCACAGGTCGCCAGCACTTCAGAAGCCCTAGGACTAGCACCAGTCACCCGCCTGGACTACGTGGGCTCAGAAAGCAGGCTGGGACTGGGCATTTCTTCACAGAATGGGGGAAGAACAGAAGCCAGAAACAATGAAGCTGGTATGAAGATGGAGCAAGGGAGAGCTCCTGATGGGATCAGGACAGCAATGCATTTCGGGAAACACTTTACAGGGGAAGATGCCCACCTGCCCCTTGCTACTACTCTACTTTGAAGAAATGAGGTCTGTGCACGTGCTGTAAGTCATGATCTATGGGGAGTTTGTTACCATGTCCCTGACCTGTACTGCATAAAGGATGGAGTCCTTCAAGGCCTCCAAACCTGAGCTATTCCTTGGTGAAGGCCAAGGCTGAGAAGCTTCTTCCACAGTCCAGTCCTCATGCAAGCTGTCTTTGCAGAAACTGCCAGCAGTAATGTATTTTGATGGATGAGTTTAATTAACTCATCATTATTAAAAGAGAAACAATTAGATTTTCTTCTTTAGCTGCTGTGTTCTAGGGCATTTCAGTAATAACCTGCACCTTATCTAAAGTCCTGAACATTAAAAAGGGAAATAAGAAAAAAACGAGCTGAAAGATCTTGTGAAAGCAAAAACGCAGTCAAATGAACAGATGCCCACCTGCAGCCTAAAAATCTTCTAAGAGGAAATCACATTACTAAGGGCAGGGCCGGTAGCTCAGACTAATGTTTCTGAAAACAACAAGCCTCTTATTTCTCTCTTCTACCCGAAACTCTGTTGGAGGGATCTTTATACACGCACAAGACCGTTCTAAAGCAGGCGGCGATCTGTATTTCTCCACGCACATCACAGCTACAGGAGGATGCAACCAGCTTACTGCTCAGCAATGAAGAGTGAAACTTAAGGAGAGTTACAGTTCTGGAAAAGGCTTAAGCAAGGGAGGTTGTGGAGCTCGCATTAGTAGTGTATTTAAGAACCCATATCACATGCAATTTCTCTGCAATGATCTAGAGACATTTCTTTAATCCTGCTGCTGAACTAGATGATCTCTTGAGAGCAGTAATCAAGCCAGTTTTCCAGCACTTCATCTCCAGGTTTCCCTCCAGTTCTAGATTCAGTACACCTAACATCTCGACAGCCATCAGTGCACTGACTGGGAACAACAGCAACCAGCCTGCAGAGAATCTTTCACCCAGATGAAGAGAACTAAAGTAGATGATGTGCTTTACAAGAGTTATCCACCATAAATTGAGAATCCTTCTGATCAGTGACAGTAGTTAATTTAGAGCCCCCCACCATGTATTTTAGATTTTTTTATCATGTCCATTACCTTGTGTCTATTCATGCTGAATGCCACCATCTATTTGGCTGCCTGACCACATGACACTGACAGAACCTCTCTTCGTTTTAGTATTCACTCTCCAGAATCAGTAAAAAAGAATGATCAGTAAATGGGGGTTTTTCTGACCAATCATTTATGAGTACATACAATAAGACAGGCCTCAGCACAGCTCCTTTGGTAATCTCTCTCCTTTTGAACAGCAATAATTTACTTCTGCTCTCTGCCTCCTGCCTCACTAACCAGTTATTAGTCCACAAGAAAACCTTCTCTTTTGATCCACGGTAGCGTCATTTCTTTGGTAAGAAGCCTCATCAGAAACTTTTCAGAAATCTAAGTGCAGTGTTTCCTATTCTCTCAAAAAAAAATGGCCAAGATGAGAGTGTGTAAAGTCATCCATCCTTCAGACTCCTTTTAACATGAACGGACAAGACTACTGAAACTGAGACTTCTCCTCGGCCTTTCCTTAGGGGAATGCTGCCTTGGCTAACTTCTGCAGAGTATTTACACCAAACTCCAGCTTCTGCACGTATTCACAACTGACCCAGATGCTTAAAAGACTCTTACAAGATTCTTAAAGTAATCCTAAAAGCTGGATTCCAGTGAGGTCCAAGCAGCAGGATTTGTCAAGGCTTACCAAAAGTGAACTTCAGCTTGGATTTCCCTCCTGCTGCCCACTAGTACAGACTGTGGGCCAGGGAACTTCTAGCTGTGCTGTCTCCCAGCCATAGGTGTCACCGTCCCTCTGCCTGCTGAAGCTGCCAAGTCTTTCATGACTGCAGCCTAGCAAGGAAGCAGAGTAAGATGTGTAACACTCTCCTTGTGCTTTTTGGCCCATGATACGTTTTAAACCCTTTCCTGACTTGTAAACAAAACCGTATCTCTTTCATTGTGTGATTTCGGATTTGGTCACAGGAACGTCACTTGCTAGTTTGGCTGCTAAGAAAATGTGTATCGATCTTGGGAACAAATACTCACCATATTTGAGAACAATGTTGCCTTTGTGCATGTGTAAGCAATCCCATCTGGTACGGTACACCCAATGCTTCACAGACAACGTTTATAGTGAACATAAGGTAATCGGTGCAGCTGATGGATTATGAAATACAATACCTGAAGGCAAGCATGCAGCTGGATTTTTTTAAAAAGAATTTTAGGATGTGTTTCAGTCTCAGAGAGAATTAGGGACCACTTCTTTGCTTTTAGTACTTAACATGCCACAGAAGGCATCCAAATGAAACTCAGAGGATGAGTTTTCTTTCATTTACATAGCTTTGAAAATTGGAGGCTGCTTGTAGAACAGGTAGATTCCTCGTTTCCCATCTAGCTTTCTTGCAAAAAGCTGAGCATCCACACTGCTGCAAAGCAAGCTTGTCTCATCCTTGGTGGGCCTGGAGAATTGCTAATCAGGAGCCAACAGAAGAGTAAGAATTAGTCAGTCTTCCCACCTTACCATTGCCTGCTTTTCCCAAAATACTCCTTTTTCTGTTTTCTTCCATCCTAACAACTGAACAAAAATGGAATATTCGCATTACAACCAAGTGCCTATAATTAACGTAAATGACTTCATCACCTTAAAAGAATGCTAAGCCTCCAGTTGTTGTTTTTAGTTTATCATAATTGCCACCCCTCTAGGTAGCCTAGTGATTTTCAGACTGCGTTCCACAGAGTACTCCACCGATGTCCACGTCACAAAGACAAGCAAGCCTTTTCTCAGCAGGCTTCAGACCACTAAACAGAGGTCCGGAGAAGGTGAAAATCACTGTTCTGTCCACTCTTTATCCTTCTGTCTCCATACCAGCCAAAACCCCCGCCAGCGCTCCCTGCTGAGCCCACACAGCCAGCCCTCGGGCACACGCAGAGCTGCCGCACAAAGCTGCCTCTGTCCCTCCCTCGGTGTCCCAAGCCATGTGCGTAATCCTCTATGTTCATGTCACATTGGCACTCCCTAGTGCAGGGATCCTCATCACTACACCCAGCAAAGACGGCGTTGTGAGGAAATCATGGTAAGACCCCCAACGCACATTTAGTTGAAAAATAACATGATAATGTGCATTTTCTTAGGGATTCAGAAAACTGATTTGCTAAGGCCACCAAAGAAAAGCTACAATTTCCTTTCTCCTCATACAACTCTTCCTCTTTTATTCATTCAAAAAACTCAATTTTTGCTAACTTATCCAAAGAAGTTTAAACATCTTATTGTTAAAAGGAAATTCATAAAGGTAAAACTCAACATGAAGTCTTTATGAAATAATGAAGAGGACTGCTTTGCATAAGGCCATAGAAAGTACAGTACACATTTCTTAAATATTTAGAATCTAATATGCGTCTTTCAGCTCTTTGCAAATGTTTGGTATTGAATGCAAGTTTACGTAAAGAGAAAGAAGTTTTATTTACAATCATAGATCATTCAGTATTATCAGTGGCTACTAAATGATGAACTCACTAATTGTTAACTAAGGAATTCATTAACTGTCTGCCAGTTCTCAAGCAAGTCTTTTACAAAGCTCAGAAAAATATTGCTCAAAAAATCAGTTGTCTTCTCTGAATCCTCTTCAAGAGGGATATTTAGTTTTTAAAAGATTATTGAAAAGCTATTTTAAAGACAAAAATGACCTGTTAAAGAGAACTTAAGTCTCACTGAACCCTAATAAACCACAAAAATAACATCAGAAAGCAATGTAAGGAAGACTTTTGAACAATAAAGATGGATTAATGCTTTCCCTCCACCAGAACAGAGTGTTTCTACACTCGCCTTTGCAGACTGCACCTTCAGAGCTGACGCTGCTGCCACGAGCAACCCATGAGGGTCTTCAGCCAGCAGAAGGATGAAAGTAGAGTCTGAAACTTGGTCCCACAGGATCTCCAGAGATCCACCCGGAGAGATGCTGGATGTTCAACCATTTAAGTAATCTCTGTTAAAACATTTTCAAGGAGGACCAGAAAGAGGCAACTACTGTTTGCAGTTCATGGGGTTTCTTTGCTTAATTTATTCCCTTTTTTTAATAATAAAACCAGGCACAATTAATCATTGTGATTGTTCTGCGCTTTTTGTGTGTAATTATTTTCTTTCACCAGGCATAGCAAAGAACACTGTAAGACCAAAGGAGTCAGAGTTACGTCCTTAACGGACATCTCAGCAGCACGAAAGAGAAAATCTTAATATATGGTTCTCTCATGCTACATTTTTTTAAAATTTTTATTTAAAAAAACTGCTTGGTGCTGAGCAACAAAAGAAAATATCCCAGGCTACCTCAGGTAAGATTTTTTTATTATTTCCAGCAAAATAAGTAATTGGACACATGGCTATATTGCTTAAAGAACTTATTTTTAAATTCACTTCCCTGAAAAGCTATGAAGGATAAGGCTCACACATTGGAATCTTTCAGTGCAAGAAAAACAAATTAATTGAGCTCCTGGTATAAGCACAAAGCTGAACACAGCTATAGTACATGAAGGAGTGCTTGCATTATTAGTCCTAGGGTCAACTCTAATATGCTAATTGCTTCCAAAGTGAAAGGAGAAATCATTACGGCTGCCAACCCAGACTCTGCTGGGCAAACTTCAATTAAATATGGGTTACTCCATAGGCTGTAGGTGAGGAGAGATCTGTTAGATGTTAACTGGAAGGCAAAGCACACACAATGCTGTATCTCAATTAGCAAGAACAGGCACAAAAGAGTCTGTAAGCTGAACCACTGTATAAACTCCACACGATTCACTGTAACGCATTGCCAGCAAGAGCTTCAGTGGGAGACGGGCATCTATTTCTTTAACATCTATCTCACTAACCACTAAATGGAAATGTAATTCAACGGCTTCAACTGTGGCAACCAGCACACCTAACAAATCTGGAATTTTTTCAGCCTCTCATCTTCCTAGAACATTTGCCTCTGCCTGGCTATTATAAATATCCCATTTATTATGTGCTGGGCACGCTTCCCAAAAGCAAAAGACTGAAGACAGATACTTAGAACAGGCAAACTAACAAAAAATACCAAGACAACCAAAAAAACAAA
>Ga0181612_128095_pt1 | contig 10151 bp, 7 predicted proteins | sample HoacroProtozoa21_FD_119630 | JGI IMG/M metagenome (GOLD analysis project Ga0181612, IMG submission 119630) | Hoatzin crop microbial communities from Cojedes, Venezuel. Combined Assembly of Gp0051906, Gp0051904, Gp0051908
AGCCACCCCTATAGCCCCCCCGCTACCAAAACCTTGCCGTGCAAACCCATAACACGAGTTACTACAAATGAGGCAGTGAATCTTCTAGATCTGAGCGAATGGTAGTGGAACTTGCAGCTGTGGATAATGTAACCTGAAGATGAGATGTAGAGGCAGAAAAAAAAAAGAAAACTGCAGTCAAAGTCCTACAAAACTCCCGTAACAATCCTGCAGAAAAATGGCAAGGTTCTGCTAAACTTAGTGTAGTAGAGATCAAAGTAATGGGAGGAGAACTAGGAAAGGATGATTTCAGAGATACTGAGGAAAAAAATATTCTCCGGAGAACCTTTGTGCTGGAAGTGATGCATTTGAAAGATGAAGTCTGAAGATGGATTCGTGGGATTGGCTAATAGGAGGTTATTAGGAGAATTTATTATTTTACTGTGAGCATATTGCAAGGAACAAATCCGATTACAGCTGGCTGGTCATCTCGTTAATAAACTGCACTTAGCTCATATGATATGTTTTCGTTTTTCATTCAGAACTGAGCATTCAGAGCTTCTAATGCATCTTCCTGCAGCCCACGCGCTTGATAAACGTGACAAGGTTAGTCAAGGAGATATTTATTCGTAAGTGTCAGAGACAGTTAGGGAACTAGAGAATTCTTAGGATGTTATTGCCAGCCACTGACCCTGGAAAGACTGACGTATGATAGCGCTGTGAGACAGCCAGGTTGGGAGTTACTCCAGTTTGAGGTCATGCCTCTCTGCTGGTGAGAGATGACTCCTGCTCTAGCTTTGTCCTCCGGAGTGAGAGTCATTTCTTCCTCTCTGCTTTGATTTTTTTCTAGGTGCAGATATGTATTTCAAGGTGTGAGCCTGTTTAGGAAAGAAGTTTCTGAAAAAAGTGTTCTGATCCAAAAGTATATTACGGAGAAAAAGCTATGAAGAAGTAACTTTTTTATTTGCTTGCAACTTGAAAGCAAAGACGGAATAATATTAAGCGTATTATGTCCTTGCATCTGAACAGTAGGGGTATTAACCACGTGCAGGATATGTGTCCCAAAACAATTGTGACCATTTAATAAATTGCCATGAAATTCTAAATCATGGATTTCAACTACATATTTATGATCCACGTACCTTTCAATATGTTTAATCTTCAGCCATGGAATGATTATTGAGCTCTGGAAATAATTTCGTTTATGGTACATGTAATAGGAGGTGTTTGGCCTTCATTGTGAATCCTCTGTCAACTCACAGTCTAAATTCTTAAATAAGTTGAAAAGCAGGGACTCGGTGTGTCTCAAAAATAAACCTTTCCATGGGAAACTGGTGAAGCACTAGGAGTGAAATGTTTTATGTTTTAATGAGATGTCAGAAACATTTCATTAATAATGTATTGTAAAGCATGTTTTGGATAGGAAATTGTCCAAATAATATAAACAGATTTTGCTTTGAATTTGAGATATTTTTATATTGATATTGTATAATTTTAATAGTAAAAACTGGACTCAATATTCTGTTGATGAATCAATGATTGGTCTTACAAAGAAGTGCAAAGTAACAAATGGCAGGAAGGATGAAATCAGCATCTGTTATCTGTTAGCTAATCTCATGATTTATGAAAACAAACATCCAGTTAAGTCTTCAGTAGAAATTTATGAAAAGCCTATTAATTAACAGAGACACGTTGTGGTTTGAGGCAAATTTCTGCTTAGGAAGATGTAAAATATTATCGGTAACAAACTGTGTATGAACCTGATAGACCACAGCAGCCCCTCTGTTGGTGGGAAATAATGTATATAATCAAGATGAGCCTTGGCAGAGAGCCTTAAACCGCAAGAAAAGAAGGGTCCTCAGAGAGGAGCTAGCAGACAGACTGTTATCAAGAGGCCACCAAGGCTGTTATGCAGAACATTGAGCATGCTGAGAATTAATGGAAAATGCATATAGGCTGGCTGAAATACAAATTATTGTCTTGTTTGTGTATTTACATTTCCTTCCCGCCATGCAGTGCTCTAAGGTGGCTGAGGACTTTAGTGCAGTTCTGAAATCACCATTTACTTGGATCACCATGGAAATCTAGCTAGTGCAGATAGGCAATTTAAACCATCACCATTGGAAAGGCCAGTGGATTTTCCTATGCAAGCAGAGTCCCGTTGCCACAGTGTAGCCTCAGGTTATTGACTCCTCCCTCTCCCATGCTGCATCCATACTGCATGAGTCCGTAGCTGCTGGCTGCTCTGCATACCTGCTGCCCGGTGCCTTTCGGGGCTCTGAGAACTGGTGTGGGAAGGTCTCATACCAGAAAGCAGCAGGTATTTACATTTTATTTCAAAGGTATGTGCACTTGAGAAGAGGCTAAAGGGTTGCTGGTTAGAATAATCGCCTTAGTATGTAAAAAACTAAGAAATCAATTTTTCAGAAAAAAAGTGATACATAAACTGCAGGATTTTGTTGGTCCCAAAGCAGACATCACTGTGTAGCATAGCATCGTGTTCCCACTGTAGCTTTGTTTGGCATTTGTTTTCCGAGCCTCTGATCAAATGCCTCACAAAAGCAAGGAGAAGGTAAACCAAAGACCAAAAAGTTAAATTTTGAATGTGAACTTAACAGTGCTTAATAGAAAGGATCTGACAGACTTTTGTCATTCTAAACTCACCCCATTGGTCTTGACTTAATTCATCCTTTTTGATCTGTGTCAAAAATCCTCAGTCAATAAAGCAGGAGGCATTTGTCGTTCTGCTGTTACTCATAGTTTTCTCAACTTTTTTTTTGCATTAGTCGTCAGGCTTGTGGCGATGATTTATGAATGTCGGGGTCTGAATATATTTATTTCTATGTGACATCATGCTCACATATTGCTAGTTAGTATGTCGCTAGAAATGAGGTGAGGAGACATGATACGGGTCTTGTTTTGCTGTCAGTGCATTCGTTTTGCCCTCTCCCATCTGGGTGTGTGGAATATACGACTGATTACTGCTGAGAAGGAGCTGATCAGAGCTTTTGTCTGCCATTATGAGACAAAATTAACCCATGTGTTCCTGGCCAAGGACTTCAGACACGGAATTTGTTTTGTCTCCTTTTTTGGCGGGTGGAGGTTTGTGCATGGGAAAGGTTTTGAGGCCATGAAGATGACTGCTTTTTGGCACAGATAATTTTTTATCAGAATCGGTTTACTACGCTCTAGCCCACTGAAGGGTGGGTATCCAGAATATGCCTGTTTGCTTCTCTCAGTACAAGAATGGCATCCTGGAGCAGCCCGCGGCTTGTCCCTCGGCAGCCTCTCTCCAGCGAAGTCAAAAGCAGATACGGAGAAGAGGTTATAAAAGCAGAACTGACGTAGTGGTACTTCCTCAAAATGCTGTCCTCGCCTCCAGCACTTTGCAATCCAGGAATTTCCCCAGTCACAGATGGTTTTAATTGCATTAATAACCCTCGGTAGATTTTCTTCCCATGAATATGTCTAATCTGTTCTAAACAGATGTAAACTTTTAGCGCTCTCAGTAATCTGTGACAAGTTCTGCAGACTGTGTGGTGTGTGAAGAAGCATCCCTTCTTTTTGTTTCGAAGCATCCCCCGTTAAGCTTGTAGTGGAAGAGCCAGAGATCAAACAATCTCTGGTCATCCTCTCTGTGGCAATCATGTTTTTATAGGCTGCTGTCATGTGTTTAATCTTTTGCAAGTTGATAATAATGCACACTAAATTTGATTTTATGGCAGTATCCCTAAAATTATCGTCTGTAATATGGCAGCTTACAGTCATTGCCTTGGGTTTTCCTTTATTTCTGTTCATAAGTGTAATTTACACAGTGCTGTTGCTAAAGCTCACAGAAGTGTCATGCAAAGTCCAGTTTTAGTTTCAAACCAGGCTTTTGTGTGTGTCTTTATTAAATCTGTTACTTTTTGTCTTTAAGCGATATTGTAAAGCAGTTTTATATTAAGTCATAGCATGAGCTATGCAATCATACGAAAATAAACATTAAGATGTTTCAATAATAAATGTCTATTATAATTAGATCTGGGAGATTATTTGGGAGACGCTTAGGTGCTTTAATGATAGAGTGGGTTTCTGGGGAAATAGGCAGATATGAAAGTGAGACTTATTAAACAAGTCAAGTCCCCAGACAGCATCTCACACAGCATGACCCCTAATTCAGGGGCTGAGTTATAACTGACAGTCCAGGATTCTTCATCTGTTCGAAGTGATGCTCCCCTATTTGATTATGTGTTTGGATAACATTACTAGTAATGATTAACTCTGAAAGTACATGACTGAGAAGGAAAAAAAAATGTAAAATTTAGGCGGAAATTGACTGAAAATAAAAGTAGCAATACAGGGTTTCCAAGCTAATCTCTAGAATAATTGCAGTTTTCCATTTAGTGGGGCTGAGGGATGCAGTTAAAATGTGTACTCCTCAGATCCCATCACAACCGTGTGAAGAGTGAAGCTGCACCAGGCTTCTGTGTTATGCTTCAGGACACAGCCCGATGGAAAGACCAAAACCTTACAAATTTTGCAGATGTCTCTGCAATTCGTAGCAGTTTTATCGATAGGTACAATATGGTCTTTTCCTCATTCTTCATTTAAAACCTTACTATCGCACACGCTTTTCCACCTGAAAGGTGGAACCAGTGCTAAAAATATACTGGGTATTTGTGCTAATAGTGTCCCTGATTGAGATCAGATACTCATGGTGATCACCGTAACACATGCCGCAAGATAAGGTTCATACATTTTGGGGGTTATTCCCCATTTTTAGACATTATGGACCAAAGATAGAAAGAAAAACACTTCTGGAATGGTGATATCCTCAAGCATGCCTCTGGGAGCGGCAGTGAGCCTAGCTGTGAGTTTGGTATTCGCTCCCTGCTGTGGTGCCAGTTGGTGATGTTGGTGAGGTTGACCAGAAGACCCTGGGGGACTTGGGTGGGTTGCATGCAGTATGCTGCTCTGCTCCTTGGAAGCAAACAGAGGGTTGCAGTGAAAATGAGGAGCTGTTCCTGTCAGCAGAAATTCACTGTGTGAGCACCACTCTTGGAAATTCTAAGCTTTGCGTCATTGTCAAAGAATATGGGAAAATTAATTTAATCAGTACAATCTTTCATTTAGACTTAATAGGCAATTTCTTCTGCCTGTAAGTGTATGTTATTTACTGAGTTTGTGTTTCCAGTGTTTTATGAGCCTTACCTCACCTGATCTTACTGCAAAAGAACTAAATTTAAATGCTGTCTACTTAGCTCAGATTTCTCTGTCAAATTTATTAAGAAATAACTATAAAAGACTAAAGAATAGAAAGACTACTTAAAAGCCACCTTATTTTTTTAATATTGTGTTTAATCAGCCGCAGTTATAACTAATACTAGGTAAATTTCTTGTATTTGTGTGCCTTGGTCATAAAAGGAACAACATAGAAAATCTTGTATTTCATAAAGAAATTGAATGAGCACCGTATCCCGTTATGACGGGCTGTGAAAAGCATCTAATGCCAGAGAAAGTTCAGTAACAAATTAGGAAGATACTGGAATTTCTTAATAGGATAGTAAGGGAATAGAAAAGCTATGGTTTGGAGACAAAGTATAGGCAAGAAATGTTAGATTTTTCAGAAAATTAAGCATCTTTCTTTTCACTTTGAATCGTCATGCAGAAGTAGTAGTCTGGTTTTATCACAGCTAAATAAAAATCCTGTGGTGACAGGGAATTTTGTTTATAAAGGGTACTTTAGTTCCTAAGCTACAATATCAATTTATGCTTGGTTCTGTTTGCATAATTTTTTATGAATGTCTGATTAAGCCTTTATTAAGCCTGTTTCATGAGGCTTAATACATCTGCAGTGCTGGTTCTGCCTCTGAATTGAGGCTGTTGTCACAGCTATCCTCATTTGTCATGGGATTCAGTTCATTTGATATGCAATGTTGGCAAACTGATGTATGTATTTTTAAACTGCATAACTCAATGGTGTTAGAACACTCCAAAAAAAAGCAACAAGCTTAAGATGGAAGTTAATATCTTGTCATCATACATATAGATCATCATCATAAAAATAACACAACTTGTTAAAAACGATCCTAGTTCATGTAATGAAAACCTGTTCGGTATTACTTAGTCCATCTCCTTATGATAAACAAAACTTAACTCTGGTCAACATGAAGCTAAGAAAAAGAAAAAGAAAGTAAAAGAACCCAAGCCAACCCCTTCTTCCCCCTTATGCAATTCAGTCAGTAGAGAGTAATTAGAGTTGGGTGGTTTTTTCCTTCTCTGTTTCCTGTGGGAGCCCATCTTTGGCCTTGTCCCTTCAGTAGGCACGTGCTCGTTGTCCCTGCTGTCTTCATAACCATTGCACAAGCATGGCTGAACCCCAGGCTTTCCTTTTGGTGGGGGAACTGAAGCACCAGGAGTTCACGTGGTGTGACAAAGGTCACAGGCAGACTCTGGTGTTAGTTTTCATTCCTATGAAGGTGTATTTTTGTTGCTACAGAGATGCCTTAGGAAAATGAAATATGGCAATCTTGTAGATTTATTAAAACCAGTGTAATTAAGAGTATATTAATGTTAAGTATGTCTTAACACAAATGTCAATATTAGAACATTTTCTTAGTGTCTTTATAGAAGACTACTGAAAATGAGTCCCAGGTAGAATAGCTGTTCTTTATTAAAGGAAGGAATACCTTGCTTGCAACATACTTGAAATCTCCAATTTCTAACTACTTGTTTTGTACAAGGTGGTTTTTAGTCTTGCTTCAGTTCTCTTTGGATGGGAAGAAGTCATCATTGAAGTCTCCCTGTGTCCTTGGAGTCCATAAAAACTGAATAAACAAAATGCTCAGAGAACTCCAAACCTGATTCTTCAACAGAGTGGCTTCACAGCAGCTGCTTCACAGTTGCAGTGATCATCTGAACGCATACTGAGGTCACCAGTTACACCTTTGGGAAAACTGGTTGTTCAGGGAGAAGCTTTTCATTATGTTCTTGTCTTGTAGTGATGGAAAAATAAAAGTAAACTAGACAGTAAAATTACAGAAGCAGAGGTACTCTACGTTACAGTGGCTCCACGGGTGTAGATGCTGACCCTAGTCTTCCTCACTTGATTGCATAGCCTAAAGGCCAAACACTATCATCCTCAGCAGTAGCTTACCAAGGGCAGGGTTTGAAACAAGGGAGCTTGCTCTTCTGCTATCTGCTCATCCTGTAGATGGATCATTCATGGTAATTTTTTAAGGCATAAAAATCAAATACAGGAAGAAAAGCTTAGCTTGCTTACCTCTGAAGTCATTCCTCCACCGTAAGGTTTGCTACCTAGTTATTTATAAAATTAAAAGAACACATGGAACTCACCTGTAGAACAAAACATCTTACTTGGCAACAGAATGTTGCTATTTTCTCTACTGTCCAGTGTTACTGGGCAATGATTACTCAAAAGAATAATTCATTATAAAACTTGCTGTTAAAGCAATAATTCTATTTGATTTTTTCCAAAGCTGGCACACTGCCAGTGAAGATAGCTATATGTAAAAAAGGAAAACATGCGTGGGAAAGCTGTATGGTGGATAAAACAGGTTTATGCTGAAAGCCACTTCATCTCCATGCTTCTTGAGTTCCGGAACAATGTCATTAATTAACTTGGATAATTTCCTCTGCTGGTATCTCAATTTGGTATTTCGTGCATCGTAAACCACGCCATGCGTTCCTGTAGTACTTCCACACTGTCTAGCTTAATTTCACTTTCATAGTTATTCTCCTATGCATTGCCAAGGTCTGGATTTGAGTAGCTGACTAATTAAAATATTTGTGTGTCAAACCATCTGCATGCATATCATGTCTTTTCTGCTCCTGTGCCCACTCTCCTGGTCTAGCTTCTATGAAAAACGTGCAAACATGGAAGTCAATGGAGTATTGAACACATGAGATTTTGGTGTTAGTTGTGGCACTTGAAAATGGGATAGTAGATGCTAATAGGCAAATCAGAAGCTATTGCTGTCAGGGCTCAAGACACCACGCTATAGAATTTTCTGTGTGACGCTGCTGTAATGATAAGGTTTATGAGGCTGAGGCAGAAAAGATGCTCCTGCTCTCTGTAGGATTTAACCTGGAGTACTGGAGGAGAATGGTATTACCCTTATCTGAAATAAATGGTATTGAATAAAATTGCCATAAAATTGGAAGTTATGAGTTTTTTTTCCTAAAGCTGTATCATTCTCATTTAGCCATCAGATGAAGAGCTGTTGTAAAAATCCAAATGATTTTGGCTCTACCAAGTAGGTGCCTAAGAACGCTTATTGATTTTTTATAAATGAGATAGGATTTGAAAATGGTTTGTAAAATTTATTCTAGCTTTCTTTACACATGCATTCTTCCTCTGTTTTTAAAACTGTTTACCTTAACATCAGTCTTTGCAGAAGGAGGAATGTTTGAAACAAAAAACTATGGAAACCTGACAATTGCCTGTCCTGTGTTTTCCATTGCTTTACCTTGCTTCTGCTTTAAGCTGGGAAGCACCACTATTAGGGCTAGCGACCTGCCTGAAAGGTGGGCTGAAGGAAGGATTTCTTGGCTCTGAGGTTTCATGGGTTTCAGTGTTTATGTAAATTTGACAAATGTTACTGTATTATATATATCCCGGAGAGAATATTTTATTGCTTTTGTGCGACACATAGTTGAGTTAGAAGTTCAGTGGCTGATATAAAGAGAGAAAGCAATACCTTTGCCGATTAAATATTTCTCAACTTTGATCATACTCAAAAGCTTGAGATATCTGAAGTTGCATTAGTCATATACATCTTTGCCTTTCTTAGAAATATGGAATAATTCAGGGTGGAAGGGAACATGGGAGGATGTCTGGTCCAGTCTTCCCCTAACCCAGAGGTTATGAATGTGACATAGAGATATGGATAAATATTATGAATGTGACATAGAGATATGAGTAAATGAAGAGTTTTCCTTTTTTTTTTTTCAAGTGATTACCCTGTTTGAGCATTGTTCTGTCAACCAGATCCCTAGTCCATCATCAGGTGATAAAGGATTAAGGAAGAAGGTGTTAATATTTTAGCACTTGGATAGATGTGTTTCATTTGCACAAAGCCACAGGCCTATGTTCAGAGCTACAGTTTTGAGTTGTAACCCAGGCAGTGACTCGCTGAAATGGGAGGACTTGTAAATCTTTATTCTTCTGTGTGTGACTGCTTATTCCAGTGTCTCTTGCTGCTATTGTATCAAATTAGAAAACTTGGAATGCAATTTCCTGATCCAAGTATAATTACAATGCTCGGCTAAAACATTTTAAGGTTTCTTTCAACTTTGTGCAGGCTTTTTTGTTTTAAAAAAATTAGTTACTATTCTCTGTTGTTGGGAGAGCTGCTGCACAAAGATCTGAAATTACTAGCCATTAGGAAAATCAACAAAGCTTTGAACTCAAATTTGTTTTTCCTTTTTTTTAATTATCAGTTGCTCTTCTGATTGTGATATAATGAGACATAGCTGATTGTATTTTGAAACATGGAATGATTAAATAATGAGATCATGTATTAATAACTTAAGAGTTAACTTCAGAGTTACTAGGGAAATGTCATTGCTTAAATAATGCATCAGAACATCAAGTCCAAGGGCAATGTTGTGAAGTTACATGAATTAAAGTTAATATAATAAGAAAGTGGTAATTTTATTAGCTTTTATAATTTATTTGTTATTCCATCCCAATCCATATGGAGACATACATATTTAAAAATAAATTGTATACATATTTTAAAATAACGTTTTTATGTATTAGTATACCTGTACTGTGTTTACTTCATTAACAACCAGTTTTCCTCAGTGCCAATATCTCCATGTCTAAGAACAAATAAAAAATTAGGGTGAAGAAGTTAAGGTTATGTTAAAGATGTGACAGAATCTTGGTACATTCCAGGTTGAAGTCACAGTTTACACCTGGCAGTGCTTCAGTGAGACAGAAAGAAGCTTCTAGAAGTGAATAATCAGATTATACCTATTGCTTGCTCTCCTTTATTAGTTCATCTACAGCCGTCTGCAATAGAAGTGTGTGGCTTATTAGTCTGGCACGACACTTGTGATTTTCTATTCCTATCTCAGTGTATACTATGAGAGAAAATTCAGTAGGACAAAAAATCTGCTATTTATAACAAAGATATACATAAATTTTTTTTAATGATACGGCG